>Ga0123357_10014914_pt1 | contig 10166 bp, 9 predicted proteins | sample TergutEmb28metaG_FD_89873 | JGI IMG/M metagenome (GOLD analysis project Ga0123357, IMG submission 89873) | Embiratermes neotenicus P4 segment gut microbial communities from Petit-Saut dam, French Guiana - Emb289 P4 | ecosystem: Host-associated > Arthropoda: Insects > Digestive system > Gut ... | reverse complement strand
TCATACCGCACCGCTAACCTCTAATCGTTGCATTTTATATATTTATTCAACAAATATAGGTACTGAATATTTTAAACATGGTATATACTCCCCGTTTTTTTCTCTTCAAAATGCAGTCTGTTTCATAATTCTAACGTATTTTGTTCATGTTTTATTCACATTTTATATACAGGGTGTGCTAAAATTTAAAAAAATAATTCCGGTGCCTAAAGGTTAAGCAGTTGCAATTTCATACATATTTAGTGTAAAATTAACACACAAATACTTACATATACATATATGTATATTCTTGGGGAACTCCCCAGACAGTATTAAGATTTTCAGGTTACAAAAGAAGATTATCAGAATCATGATGGGCTGCAGAAGTAGAGACTCATGCAGAAAATTGTTTCCTAACTTGGAAATCTTATCCTTCCCTTCTCAATATATTCTTTCCATTCTATTGTTCATGATGAGAAACAAGAACCAATTCCAGGTAAATTCTGAGATACATCAAATTAACACAAGACAGCATGCAAACTTACACCAACCGTCTGTAAATGCAACAGAATACCAGAAGGGAGTACACTGTGTAGGTGTTAAGTTGTTTAACATTCTTCCCTTTTACATAAAAGCAGAGTCTGATAATCCAAAAAATTTAAAGCATTGTTACAAAAATACGTGAAAATTCCTTTTATTCCTTGGATGAATATTTTGAATGCCAAGTTAAATTTTGACATATGATCCGAATTGACACATGAGAGCTTTAGGGACACATGTTCCTTCCCTTTACTTACAGCCTGTATTATAAATATGTTAGTATATATCCAACCACTGTCTGTAACGAAGGAAAATTTCCTACTTAAAGAGCACCTCTAATTGCTTCTAACTTACCCCACTATTTTTATCTTTATTTTTATTTTTACTTTTAATTCTTATTTGTATCCTTATTATATTTTATTACACAAAACAATCCGTATCTTATTATATTTATCATACTAAATAGCCATGTGATTGTTGTACACACTTGTGTTGATGTCACCCCTTAATCCCAACAAATATGACAATTTCCATATCCATATGGATTATGTAATCCTGTACGGATTTACGGAAGGAAAATAAATGATATGATATATGTATATTGATATTGACTTGGTGCATGTTAAACAAAACTTGAAATATCACTTTCAGTTTTTACCAGATATTAAATCTGCACCGTTTTTCATGATAGACCTGAAGGAAACTTTATTTACAAGCTGAAACTTGATATCATCTGTGCAATTTAATACAGACACTGAAAGTTACATATATAGTGGAACACTTTTCCAGTTAGTGTGCATACACATTGAGATATCCTGTTGTCATCGTCATCACCATCATCGAGCTGGGAGATGGTCCACTTGTTGACCCATTCCAGTCCCACACACATCTAGAAATCTCTTTAATGGTCTCCTCTGGTTTCTTCTTCCTGTTGGCCTGTAGTTTTTTAGTATTCTCAGTAATCTGTTACAGGCCATTCTGTTCATGTGTTGCAACCAGTTTCTTCTGTATTCCTGTATTTTGTCCAAAACTGGGGTTATATTTACTTCTTTTGCAGTCTCTATGTTTGTTTTATACTTTGTCCATGTGCTTCCTGCTGTGTTTCTCCTATATTTAATCTCTGCTGTTGTTATTCTTCTTGCGTATCTTGCTTTAATGGTCCAGTTTTCACTACTGTATAACAAAGCTGAAAGGGCCAGTGTATTGTGTAGTTTTATTCTGGTTTTCTTTAACATTTTCTGTGGTTTAAATATAGTGTTTATAATGCCTGTTATTTTCATATAGTTATTCGGTTTGTTATCAGTGTCCATTTCTTTTTCATAAGATATCCTGTATCAAAATCAATTGCTTATATTTCTGTATAGATCCCAGTGATAATAGATTTGTAATACTTTTGTGTCAGCTCTGATACTCCAACTTTTTATTACAGTGACATGGCTGAAGGATGGCAAACCCATAGATGAACAAAGTTCAAAGTACCAGTTTATCCAGGATGGCAAAAGGAAATTCAAGTTTGACATCACAAACTGTAGTGCATCAGATGTAGGCCAGTACATCGCAAAAGCTGAGGGCAAGAAGGGAGAGACAACAGCTGCTTTCTCGTTAAACGTTGTTCCTCCTGGAGAGCTGTAAACACTGTATTGTGGGGGAAGATGGGCCACTTTTCTTTCTTAATAAGGTATTAACACTTTTGAAAGTAATAGATGCATAAAATTCCCTGCATAACACAGGGAACGCCTCCAACCTTTTGTTATCACAACACATGGTTCAGTATATAAATTTAGTCTGTTTTGGATCTGTCCCAAAAGCATAAAGATAAAGTCTTAATAAGCCGACATAATAAAGATATATTATACTGAAACCTCGCATTAAGCTTGAAGAAAGTTGGCATTTTTATTTGTTCTGTTTGTTTCTAATTGTAACCCCAGTACTACAGAACTGTTTAGGATGCTAATGATGGATTTACATACAGTAGAATTCATTTTATCTGGCATGTATGGAACCAGACTGGTTCTGGATTATTAAATGTTGTGATTTATCAGATGCTACCTGTAATGACCCCAGTTCTTACAGATATTTTCATTGCACCATAACATCATAGGCCTGAGTATGGTTTTTCCTTGGGAATGCATTGCTGTAAACCACTTACACAACACCTTGTCCAGTTGTGCTAATTTGGGCTTTTATATTGTCGGTCATTTGTGAAGGTATTTCACACTTCCAATTGATGCCATAAACAATCATAATTGGTCCTTCTGTTTCTTTATGTCATAGGTAGTTTATGATCCATTGTCATATGAAACCATATCCTCTCTTTGGACTTTGCCAATGTGAAGCTTCCTAAATATTCAAAGTTTCTGGGGAATTGTTGAAGTTACGTGTTTCGTCTTGCCAGTAGTTCCTTGTTTACTCACCTTGGGATCTGTTGAAGCCATTATAATAGATTGATGTACTTATGTAAGGTTCAGAAATCCCAAGATAAAGTAATGTAATCAGTGCATACACTATAAGTTACAGGCAGTGGAATTTCCGGTCTTGGGGACTACTTGCCTGAAGTGTCAGACAGTCAGGACTGCAGATTTTCATGTACCAGATTAAAGGAATTCTACTGAATACAAAGTCAGAGCATATCAGTATGTGCCATATGTAATGAACCATGGTTATCAGTGAAACTGCTTGTAGAGGAATTGCATATGAAATATCCTAATTATTTTACTACTTCAACTATGAAAATTGCAAGAAAGTTTTGTAAGTCAATTGTGAATACCTGTTGAATGATTTATAATTTTTGTTGTTGATAGATTCCATGCAAGAACTTCAGATTCCTTATGGAGAAGAAAGGAATGAACCAACATGTCAACAGAGCCCTTGGAAATGGGCATACAGTATGATGATGTTGACTTAGTTATTGCATCACCATCACCACCACCATTATCCATCTCACCATCACCATCACCATCACCATCAGCACAGCATATTGAAACTGCACCAAATTGTATGGAGTATAATGTGTAATATGTACATCATTGGTGAATAAGTGGTAAATTATGCCAGCATCCCTAGTTACATCTCACAATTTCTACTACTACTTCATTAATGTTGTCATATTTACCAGTGCTGTATTTATCATGTCTGAAAATAATATACATACGACACATGGAAATCAGTCTTTCCATAATTCGATACACGAAAGAAAAACGAATTTTTTTTATTTCACTGCTTTCAGAAAGTAATTCTTACATGATGCCACTTACAAACTGAAGCAGGATTGTTTTGTTTAAATCTTTAATAGGTAACGTACTGGTTCTTCCACTTCAGTCTCAATTAATTTTTTGAGTAAGGGCATTTAAGTCTAGTCAATTATAATCAGTACTCCAAAAATCTAAAAAGAACCAACTGTTAGGCCAAGTTCTGTAAATTACATGCACAGTTGTTAAAAACGCCAGTTTTGTATTTGTTAAAATTATATTGTAATTTATTTTAAACTGATTCATAATGGCACAGGACTGACGTGCGGTTGTCTGTGCCCTTTCTTGTCCTGTCATACCCAGCACTCTGAACTCACTACTTTGTATGGTGTCATTTGTGAATAAAACAAAAACAACCTCATGTTTAGATCTCAGTATTTGATAGCTCATGCCATCAGTAGTGAATGCAGACACATATATCTGTTATGCATAAGAGAAACTGTGACAGATGTCATGAACTACCATGTATAATTCAGTTACCTCATACCCTCCTTTCCTTGGGCTTCCATGGATGTACAGTTTCTTTTAGTGTTGTCCCTGTGCCCAAGCTCATAACACAGTTGCAGAATCTGAGCCCTGAGACTGGTTATACTGAGTGGGGTTTTGTTTTTCTTCAGTCATTCCAGGCAGATGCTGGGGTACTGTTACATGTTATGTCAGAACATCTTTTCCAATTCATTATTCACTAACCTTCCTCCCCCTTACTTTGTTTCTGCAGCTTGGTTCTGGCCTTGACCACCCAAATAATCCTCTTTTTCAGTTATAACTGTAACATTTATGTACAGTTGGAGTTAGTAACAGTGCAGATTCATAAATTATTTCCAGTTTTGAACTGTGCAGTTTTTCTGTCTGCTACCATTTGGTCCAAAATCTGCCTTCCCATTTGCTACCAAAAAGATAAGGATTGAAGTACACATAACTACAGTTTTGCATCTTTTGTACAGGTGTGAAACTTAATCTTTCATGTTAAGGGAAGATTGCAGACTGAGATTGTGTGTGTGTGAATGAGGTTCTGAGGACAATATTTGGGCTTTGCATAATGACAAGACTCATGAGAAAGGTGGTACATGTGGCACATACAGGGAAGGAGAGAAATGCATGCAGTATTTTTGTTGGAAAACTGAAGAAAAGACTGTTTGGAGGAGCTGTGTTTGGATGTGAGGATATTTAAATGGATAAATTATAAATTCCTGAATGTCATACTGTAGTGATAGTCATGGTAAGTCCATATAAGTAATACTTCTTTCTCTGTTATGTAAAGTGCTCTTGCCCCTTCAGTCATGACTGTCATATGTTACTGACTCATAAACACGTACCAAAACCTAATGCACCCATCTCATCTCTGCATGTGTAGATAAGCCTACTTTCCCATCAGAACACATGTACTTGAAACATTGATCTAGCTGCATCAGAGTAAACAGTTTTTGTTTCTGTAATTGTTGGTACTTACAGTCTATGTAATTGTCTTGAAATTTTCATACTTTGGGCATAGTATGACTAGCATCATTTGGTTTGTCAGTCTGCTAACTGTGGTGTTGCCTGTGCCAGGGCTGACCTCTTTTCTGAACTTGCGTGGAAAATATGACACTATGTTTTTATAATTATGTAACAACATGTACATGTGAGTTGTGACATTAAGCTCTGCCTGGATTTTGACAGGTTAATTTACAGGAAAAATGGAATTTTAATTTTTCTGCCTCTGGTCTCAGCATCATTGAAAGCTTCTTTAAGACTGTTTATGAAGTTACTATAATGTTGGTCCCAGTCTTTCCAGCAACCTGAATGCAGAAATGAAAACTTCAAGATTTCCAAATTTTTTTTTAATTTTTCCCTTTGCATACTTTCATTATGCTATTCTTGCTTCCATTCCAGACTGCACTGAAAGATGTCTGTATTCTGTTTAACGGTAGTAATGCTGTTTCCCACACTCCTGGAAAAAAAAAAAACCTCCAATACAGCCTGATTACCCAGGCCACTGCAAGCACGCTGATCTGCTTATGACCTGCAAAAGGTGTTTGATCTGCCCATTGCAAATGAAGATTTCATGCCTAGGTCTAATTTTTATTCCATACATGTGGCAGGTTTTAAAATGAGTGTTAAGAAATGCAGAAATGTGAGTATAATTTCTTTCTTCCTGCTGTTCCTACCTAGAAGTGAAAAAATTCTTTTTCTGCACACTTTTTTGTATTTTTTTTACATACACAACCTCAGTCACTGCACTAAATTGTAGTTATACAACTGATACAACCAGTTAATATGAAGTTCCCTTGAACACTGATTGGTATGTCATGGAATTGTACATATACATGCTGGCATACAGAAACTTCCTTTTTTCTCATATGTTCTCATGGTCATCCCAGTCTATTCTAAAAGGCATCATTGGGGCACAAAATAAGTGATTTTTTTTGGGGGGGGGGTCAGTGGATGGGAAGGTACTAAGAATCAAAAGATCAATCAAAAATGTCTTTGAAACAATTAACGTTTATGGCTAAGCCATGCTGGTATAGAGTGCATGACATCAAATGTAGAATGAGTTTGTACACCGTTCTAGAGAGACTGTGTTCAAAAGCAGTGGTGTAGCTAAGTTTCTAGGCAGCCAGTGTGAGTAATCCCTGTGGTTGCACCTTGCAGTAATTATGAGCTTTAAAAGTAGCAATTATGTGTTGGGTTTCACTTCATTATTTCATTTAAAATACTCATACTGCCATACACTGGTTTCCACCAACGCAGACGGTTACAGTTCTTCCACCCCTGCAATCCATTGGTGACTGTTGGCTCCAAAATTACCCAGTGTGAGGGACACGGTCATTAGTGGTATTCTGTGGTACCTCCGAGTGCTGCACAGTGTGAATAATTTGTGTTACCAATGGAGTGCACAGGGTTCAAAGAGGCACAGTGCTACAAGCTGGTAGGCCACAGGTTCAATTCCTGATGTGGTCATTGGGATTTTTAATTCACCTAATCCTTTCAGCTGCACTACAGTTTTGGGCTCGACTCAGCCTCTAACGGAAATGAGTACCAGGTGTTATCTCCTGCGGGGTAAAGGCGGCTGAGGCATAGGACTGACAACCGTGTGACTTTCATGTGCCAATTGCCTAGAAATTCTGGGAGCCTTAACCTTCTGATGCCCTAAGGGGCTGTCCAGGCCTGTATGAGGTTTGCTTTACCTTGCTTTACTGATGGAGTTCACCTTGCATTGAAAATGTAACATAGGATATGAACTGTATGAATGAGAGTTTCATTTCTGTGTTTTCTGGTTTCCATTTTTGTCCAAGGCTCAGCTGTGCGCAGAGGGACTGGGCATGCCCTGAAGTTCACTGAATCTCGAATTCCTTACTGTGCATTTTTTCTTTGTTTCTTTCTTCTCTGCTGAGGATCTGAAAGTAGTTACCACATATCTCTTCTGCTATATGATCATGGAACATGGTGGACTCTAACTGCTGAATCTTGGATTGCTGGGTGGGTGCCTTACCCACTGGACCACAAAACCTTTGAGGTCTTTTCAAGTATATGAAGTTCTTGTTGAAGTATTAATTTTGGAACTTCCTGATGAATTGTGAGGCTGAGGAAGTTTAGCACAAAATTTTCTGTGCTCCAAGCCCTTGCTGCTGGGCTTCTTGCTAATCATAATGTTGGCAGTTCAGTGCCTTATCCACCAGACCACTAAGTTCCTACTGAGAGAATAATTTTTGTACTTCCTGATGAATTGTAAGGCCAAGGATATTTAACAGAAAATTTTATTTAGAATGACCTTCTTTTGGCCTTGAACATTCTATCATGTAGTTGACACTAACCACTAGAACATAATACTGTTTGAAGTAATGTAAGTGCAGAACCCCTTGATAAATTATCTATAAGCAAAAGATCTCCTCCTTCTGCAGAGTCTGTTCTCTGTATCCACACAACAACAGAATCCACACTGACAAAATTATGTTGCTCCATCAGTAGTACCAGCATCAAGGCAGCATTAATTCAGCAGCTAATTCCAGTATGTATGTTTACATAATCTCACATCTTTACCAAAGTTCTGCTGTAGCAATGTGTTTACAAACCTGATGGGACTAGCCCTCATATCAGCCTGTAACAGTGCAAGCAATACGGACACGTGTTGGAACATTACTGCTGTTGGGTATGCTTGCAATGTCAGAAGACAGATAGGGGTATGTTGTAAAGACCAACATGTGACCTCAGTGCTACAACAAAATGTACTTGAAAATTCCTATTACAAACATACGATTTGAATTTACTTACATTACTACTATTGGTTGCCTCAGCTATTTATAAACTTCAAGAAAGCTAATGATTTGGTTGGGAGTGAGGTCTTGTAAAATGTTTTCATTCAGTTTGGCATCCCTGTGAAACTAGTAAGGCTAATCAAAATGTGTTTGAATGAAACTAATGGTAGAGTCTGTGTAGACAAACATTTGTCTGATACATTTTCTATTAAGAATAGCTTTTAAAAAAGGGATGCTTAATAACCAGTGATTTTTAACTTTACTTTAGAATGTACAATTATGAGGGCTAAAGCAAACTAGGAGGGCTTGAAATTACATTGGTTTGCACTAATGATGTTAATGTATCAGGTAAAAGCATATGTGCTGTAAATAAAAACACAGAAGCTTTGTTAGTAATTAATAAGAAGTAAATGCTGAGAAAACTAATTACTCTGTCATGTTGCATGAACAGAATTCAGGAAAAATCACAACATAAAAATAGGTAATAGATCCTTTGAAATGGTGGAACAGTTCAGCTATTTGGTAACAATCCCAACAAATAAAAATTACATTCATGAAGGAATTAAGAGCAGATTTGCTATCTTGCAGTGCAGAATGTTTTGTCTTCAGTTTGCTATTCTGTTTTATACAGATTACAACACACAGAACTATAATTTTGCCTGTTGTTTTATATAGGTTTGAAACTTGGTCTCTCATGTTGATGGAGGAATATAGGCTAATGATGTTTGAGAATAGGGTGTTGAGGGAGGTATTTGGACCTAAGAGGGAAGAGGTAACAGGGGAATGGAGAAGACTACTTAATGAGGTAATGTCTTAATGCTATTCTGGCGATCAAACCAGAAAGAATCAGATAGGTGGGGAGACCTGGCAGAAAGAACCACTTGGAAGACTGAAATATAGATGCATGGGTAATATTCAATGAATCCTCAAGAAGTGGGATGGGGAGGCAGGGGATAGGGACAGGTGGCATGCACTTGTGAATGTGGTAATACGCCTTTGGTTCCATAAACTGTGGGTAATTGCTTGAATATCTGAGGGCCTATTTGCTTCTCAAAAAGGACTGTGCTCCAAAGAGTTAGTTACTGCTGTTGGTTCAATTTAACGCTACCATGGCACTGCAAATTCTGATGGAACTATGCAGTTATTTCAGTGTAGGTGTTAGAACTGAACTGTGTGTATGAAACTTCTCAAAGTATTCACCATTAAGATTATGGTCTTGTGATGTGACACAAGACCATAACAGACATGTCATCACCTTCCATCAGACCATAACTTAAAGACAGAACACTGTTAAATGAATAAGTTGTGGTGTAGCTAGGTTTTTGGCGCCCAATTACAAATTTTAAACAGCATCACACCTAATTACTGAATTTCCATGCATTCGGTTTAATAAGTTAAAATTTGTTGAGCGCAAACTATCAATATTTTTTTTATTTATATTCGTTTTGTCGCCTCATTTGTTGTCCCTGGGACTTTGCCGCCCGGGAAGGCGCACCACACACACTCCGCTAGCTACGTCCCTGTTCGAAAGAGCGGACTGAGTTAACCAAATTAGGAGCATTCTGAGATTCGGCGTCCAGAAAATTAATCAACCTGGGCCAACAATTCACAATTTAGTTTCTCCAGACACCAAGGAGTACACATTAAAAAGAACTAATTATAGGTCTTTTGGTGTGTGATTTATCGTGCAAGCGTCTTAATGTTTGTTTTTGACGTGTCCATGCTTTTTTTGTCATGGGAAAGCCCAAAAATTGCTGTCATTGAAATGTACCATCCGAGGCTGTGTGCCATGAAACACATTTCTAGATGTTATGCTAAGATTATATTTCTTGAATTGCGTGCTGGAGCCATAAATCTATGTGTGTAATAAGGGAGGAAGGTGCTAACATTCGGTAGAGTGAAAGTGCTAACATTCGGTAGAGTGAAAACGGAATGTGACGGCACAAGCGCAGAAACCAGATTTGGTCTTCCAGCGAAACGGACGAGTCCATTTATATCGGCGGGGGTGTCAGTTCAGTCGAGTACTGGCTTTCTTCGAGTGCGGGTCGGTGGAGAAGGATTGTAGTAACACTGGATGGACTGTTCCGAGTCAAGCTGAAGACTGCTGGCTACCCACTCCATTCACCTCTTTCCCCTTCACTTCTCCTCCCATGCGTCGCCGTGT
>Ga0123357_10014913_pt1 | contig 10166 bp, 7 predicted proteins | sample TergutEmb28metaG_FD_89873 | JGI IMG/M metagenome (GOLD analysis project Ga0123357, IMG submission 89873) | Embiratermes neotenicus P4 segment gut microbial communities from Petit-Saut dam, French Guiana - Emb289 P4 | ecosystem: Host-associated > Arthropoda: Insects > Digestive system > Gut ... | reverse complement strand
TGCAATCTGTCCGAGGACATTCAGCAATCGTGTTTGACGGTCACTATTAATGGCATGTAGGAAATACATCCAGTGATGTATCTCCTATATTAAGCTCAATCACAATGATTGGGTATGGTTCCTCATTCATGAGGTTTTCTAGATCACACACAACGACGCACCACAGTCGGTAGGACTCCTCTGGACGAGTGATCAGTTCGTCGTAGAGACCTCTACCTGACAACACAAAACACTCACAACAGACAAACATCCATGTCCCCTGTGGGATTCGAACCCACAATCCCAGCAGACGAGCGGCCGTAGACCTACGCCTTAGACCGCGCGGCCGCTGGGACCGTCAACCTATCGTAAGGAACAAACAATAAGAAAAAAATTTTCAGACCTTAGTTTTTATTTTTACAACTTTGTACAGGAGCATCTAATGTAAAGCGGACGATGTAATGTCAGTACAATGGTAATCGTAACGAAAAATGAGGGATTTTAAAGCAGTTATTTAGGAGAATTTTTATGACTGGTTTTCGGACATTAAGTAAAGGATGTGTTTGCTGCACACAGAAATACCTCGTTTTTTCGTAAAATGCATTTTTCTGAGTAATGTGACACAGCAGTTTGTTTATTGCTCGTATCAGGCAATAGAAGTCATTTAACTTTCACATGTCAAATTTTAATCACGCGCAAGGACCCCACGTAACATTACAGTGTTGCTACCATCTGACAATGATGTGCGTTCTTTCAAGCCGTTTGAGAGCAAGACATGTTGTCCAAACGTTTTAGCCTCTAAGCTGGTTGGAGTATCCAGTAATACAAAGAACGCATCACACAGAATTCCTGCATGTCACAGTTACTCCATCCTTCCCTATTTTGGATTGACTAAATGGCTTATATTATTTCGTGTCTCTAAATATTTATTCATATCCTTGCGCCAGTTTTCTTGAAATATGCATATTTTGCGCAGGATATGTGTGTCCTTTGAATACAAGTTGTCTTGTATCGCAATTTAAATGAAATATTAATTCGCGGTATTATACAAACAATAAACTACCTTAGGCCGGCTAAGGTTGAGAATGTTTGTTACTTCACATCCATTTCTCCATATATCTTCTTGATGTGTAGTTGGGCGTAAGTGCACTTGCACCTTTTCATCTTGTCCGTGTTTTGTGCACAACAGAGTAGGATTTTGTGCGGACTGTCAGTGCGATATGACACTTTGTCACAGCCCGTGCGTTAAACCTCATTTGCTGGAAGAATGGCAGTATAATCTGTGGAATGGCCGATATCAAGCTCTGTTATTACGAATCAGGTTCCAGGGCAAAGGGACACTTGATTGAACCTTGACAATATCAGTTTATTGAGTGCGCCCTGCCTGCCTGCTGCAGATCGATACGAGGTCAATACAACTGCCTGTGGATCAAACAATAAAAGTATATCATGTTTTACACGGTCGCTGATAAATCTCAGGATCTTCTAATGTGATTGACGAGTTTTTATGAGAACATTATATGGAATTCTTTGGCGTAAACTAAAAGAACTCACTAAACGTGAAAGTCGGGTGTAAAATTTTGTGGCCCTTTAGGTACATGACTAGCAGTTAACAATATCGAAGTACGAGAATTATATTAAGCGAATATGTACTGATACAGGCAAATGCAGCTATAAAGTAGTGCTTGGTCTGATAATATTAGTAACTGCATAAGCTCGATGGACTCTTTGTCACTTGTTGAGAACGCTATGAATTAATCTCCTATTTTAGAAGGGAATTATAAAGCGGTGAGACGTACTTCTGTAACCGTAACAGTGACGTAATACATAAGTGACTTACATACATGGATGGAAAAAGCGACATTCCGCATTTGGTCCATTTCGTTTGGTTTGGGACACAATGACTAGTCTGACATCTGCAACACGCCTGCAATTCAACGTTCAGACTACCTGTCTCGCAGACCTGATGTAGATGTTGTCGCGCTATGACGGGGTCATGCATACAGAAACACTGGAGGCACGCACATATACATGCATACATACATACAAAAGTACATATATACACACATACGAACATAAATATGTACATACCTTACATACGTACGTACATTACTTACATACAGATATACGCACATGACACACAGAACCGAATGGCATAATGCTGTTTTTAAATGTGGGTTTTAAGATAGTTTGAAATTGGGGGGGGGGAGTTGCCTCTGTATTGTGATTAAGAAGTGTCTGTGAAAGACGGTGTCATGATATCTATCAAGTTATTCTGGGATTTGTACGGACAGAGAGCGCACGATCTGTTTTTGTTCTTTTGTTCGTTACGCAGTTGCTCTTTGTTAGAGGCTTCCCCCACTTCCTGCCAAGAACACAATGGCAGTAGTTGCTGTTGCCCTTAGTGTTCTCAGTCTGAGCACAATGCATAAAAGACGGGTTAAAATTGGCGCAGTGTTTGTTATGGCACGTAAATATTTTCTTGGGGGTTAAACATTGTTCATCCTCCATGGCAGTCCTTTTTAACTTTTTCTTCTCGCTTACTAAAAAATAAAATAAATTTGCATAAGACTAGGAGCTGGAAATTACAAATTTTATTTTTTTGGTTTACAGCTTCTTTTTCACAGTTAACCTTGTTTGCATAACACTTTAATGTACTATTGCGTATTAAAATAAAACAATTAATAAGAACATGGAATCGAATAAAATGTATCATAGCTCTTACAATTGCCCTTATGTTACAACTAATCTGTATGTATTGACGTCGATCACACAACGGCCACACTACTGAACTTGATGCAAGGGCTGAGTTTAAAATATATAGGAAAGTACCAGTTAGTATTACAATATTCCCTTCCTGATACTGCCCACAGCCAGTTGAAATTCTTATTAGTAAATTGGGGCACAATGATTACGGATTACCTGCTAGCCGTTTCCCTTCCCTTTCTCAAGATATTGCAAAGAGATGTTGAAGGCAGTTAGTATGAATGGTTTATGACTCAGTTGTTTCGCGCTCAGTAGTGACTACCCTTAGAGAGAATTGGAAGCCACTGAATAAATGGCATTATAAGGTTCTCAGTTCTCTGGTCTGACGCGCTATTTGGCACTTTGAAACACGGTTAAATATTCCGTCGTCAGTCGCGATTACTTGGGTGAGTACAATCTGTATTTTGATTTGAAAAATAAAATAGTTTTTATGTGTACATGTGATAAATATTTACCATATAAGTGCATTTAAAGAAATCTTAATGATGCGATTTACATATTGAAAATAGAGCAAAGAAAAACTGGTAATTTCCAGATGACTTCGCGTAATACCAGACGACTCTCCGCGTATCGCCAATAGTACGCATACAACAGGTTGAAAATCACGGCTGTGTATTTTTTCGTGTTCAGTCTCGAAACCCTAGAGTGTCACGTTTTATTTCAGTCCACTAATTAATCGCTGTCTTACCACGTAACACTGCAAGTCGGAAGGTCGCGGGTTCGAATCCCGATGGTGTCATTAGAATTTTTCATTGACATAATCCTTCCGGCCGCACTGTGGCCCTGGGGTTGACTCAGTCTCTAACAGAAATGAGTACCAGGAATATTTCCTGGGTGTAAAGTCGACCGGTGCATAGACCTAACAACCATAGCACCTTCATGTGCCGATTGTCTTGAAATCTGGGAGCCTCAACCTCCTGGAGACCTCAGGGTCTGCCCAGGCCTGTAATGATATTCCTTTACATTTACCATGTGACAAGTAGCGACTGATCACGATCGTAAAACTGCCCATTTGTTTTTAAACAGAGTCATGGCTATAATCATATTTTATTTTGATTTTCTGTTTCTGTTAGAGTCTCGATGTTAGGTGCCAGCAGTAATTTTATTGTCTGTTCTGAGCCTACTATTACTTATAGTGTTGAAATTGTTTGTTTTGTATGTGTAAGTTCGCTGTATTTGTTATTGACCACTGTCTGTAGACTCAACACTTTAATAAAAAATTAATCAATTGAATTGAATTCTGTTAACATAGCCGAAGACCCGTTCCAGAATCGAAACCGGCGTCTCGTCAACACGAGCGTAGCGTCTTATCACTACAGACTGTCTCTGGTGCTTGTCGCTGTGCGGTCCTGTGGTCTGAGTAAATACCGGGCAAAACGTTTGTGAGTCGATGGTTATCGGAAAACTCTTTGTACCTCACGCAGGGGTGGACATGTTTTGTTTTGTTTAAAAATATTTGCATGTAGGCTACGGGGTGTGTGAAGTCGGCCATATGAAAGAGGAGCCATTGTTTACTGCTGCCAGTGGGACATTGCGTGTTGCGTGTGGGCGTGTTATTATCATGTGAGACCTAAATTAAATTCTTGACACGGCGAAGATTCCGAGTCCCCTGCAGTACGTACTGAGTGCAGTTTGTTTTATAACACAAACGTGGAGGGAATTTAGAACAACGAAGGAAAATAGACTGGGTAAGTTCAGAGTTTCTGAGGATTTCGGTCTGCTGGTGTATGAGGCGATATGTGCCTTGAATTCACAGAGATGTAAGTGATATGATCTTCCGAAACGTCGTGAAACAACATAACATCCAAGAAAACCGGAATTCTCGAAAATGGACTGTTAATTTCGATACTTGGTCCTATAGTAGCGAGGGAGATAATAATAATAATAATAATAATAATAATAATTAGTGTCATTCTTAACGCAGCTTCTTAGTAGCAGGCTATACCGAAACAAGTTGAGAACTGTACAAAACTTAAGTCATCATACTCTTCGTGATTTCAGACTTCCGCAGCCGTTTAAATTAGATTTTGGATCTTCTGGGATGTTACGTAGCATACAGTGATAGTTACCGACGTTTCGGGACAAACTGTCGGTCCCATCTTCAAGAGTCAAGCAGTTCAAGACATTTGAAAATTGCCCCGAAGGATTGTACCGAAACATCGGTAACTAACTACCACCTTAAGCTGCCCAACATCCCACAAGAACGCAGATCTCTTCACATTCTGCAACTAACAAGTTATGAGACAAAAGCACATCATGCAACAATCTGTTGTTGTACGTTGAGTTATCGGGGGGGATTAGTCGATAGGTGTTTCTGTATTGTCTGTTGCAAATGTGTTTAATAACAAAGCTGAAGAAATACCGAAGTACGCGTACAAATATACACTAACTGCAGGACAGCGCATGCGTATTTTTACTGTGCTGGCGATGTTGATATTGCATATACTGACAGGTACCGGTGGAAAATCCTTTCAGCAGTATTTTGTGGCTTCTCCCGTAAAAACTCCTTCGAAGATTTGCAGAATATGACCACTCTGGGCACAGCATTTAATTCGATTAGTTAAGTTTGCAATGTGCTTTGCATGAAACTCCTAAGCGATGACCATTAGGCTTGGCATTTTGCTCTTATTCGTAGTCAGGACACACTATGACGTCGTGTGGAATCGACAGCAACTCAACGACGGCTACTACAACATCAACATCAACATAATCATCAACATCAACATCAACATCATAATCATCAACAACAACGACGACGACATATGTGTGACTATCTCTCTACTTTGTTGTAGAGTCCTTATGTGTCACTCTTACTGCTGGAGGTGGCTAGTTCTATTAACTGATTGGCAAACACTGGGCGTGTCGGACTTGTTATGTTGGTGGGTTAGGTCTAGTGTTCTGCTTCCGGGAGTAAGAATTATTGCAAGGGTTTGCTACGGATTTTATTAATAATGCACGTGACTTTTTTTTACGTGCGTACAGCTGGTTAGCCTCTCACGCGTAACACGTACATAAATGGAAAAAAGTCTGTAGACAGTTTGCACTGTTTAAGTCGATTCAGCGGCGAAGTTTTCTCACAAAAAACTGATGGAACACATCCTTTAACACGCAGATCAGTTTTCCTAGAGGAATATGATTCAGATAACTGCTAGGTCATCTGCCTGTGCCCTATATGTTTTCGCATCTCCACTGTTTTGAAATTTATCTTCCTGTGTTTACGAAGTAAGCAGTATAATGAAAGTACCAGATTCTCAATTAACGATTCTCAAACATCTTTTGCCTCCGATCATCGAAGTAGTATTTGAGGAGTCAAATTATTATTTTCTTAATATATTCATCACGAAAAGTGGACTGGGATGGCGTAGTCGGTTTAGCGACTCGTTATGGGCTGGGCGGTCCGCGGATCCAATCCTGGTTGTGGCAAGATTTTCCGCACCCGTCCGGACCGGCTCAGAGGCCCACCCACACTCCTATACAGTGGGTGCCCGATCGTTTTCGGAGTTAAAGTGGCTGGGGCGTGCCTTTGACCATCCACCTCCATCTAGCGCCGAGATTAAAGAAAGAGCAGAGCTATACCTCTAGTCCCACTCTGGGCCTTCGTGTCCTGTTCTGGGTTGAACTTTACTTTATCACTAAAACAGTTAATTTTCACTGAAAAGGAATATGTGTCACATAAAGGTTTTTGATGCCACGTCCCATATTTGACTTGTTTTAGCAGTGCGACACCCCGCAGCTAATTTGCATTAAATCGGCATTTTGTTTGGAGGCTCGCCACGTGTCTGAATTTAGGTTATCAAAAATCTGCGAAAAATTACTTCACATAGTGAAGGGCTAAACGGAGAGGCTGAAAAATGATTAAAATAAACCTTTATGTGTTGTTACATTAGACGCAGTATTCCCTTAGATCAAACCTTGGGTGGAAGGGACTTTACGTATAACACTATTAAGAGTGTCACGTAACAAGTTTGACAATTTCTGTGTAACAGTGTTAAGTGTGTCACGAAACAATTATGTTAATTCCTAGGGTTATATAGCCTAAGTGACAGAAACCCGTCAAAAATTAATTTCCTCAAAGCAAGTCCCACATAGATTAGTCTGAGATCGGAACCGGGCCTTTGTTAGGAGATGCAGAGGAGAGTCACTCATAGAAACTGCAGAGCCGTAGAAAAGTAATAATTAGTTTATACATAATCATGTATGGAATATATGTAGTTAGCATATACAAATAGAGGAATCGTTTTCTCAGCACATCCTTTTCTACCTACTTTGAAGCAGGCTGAGGCAAGCGCTTCATTTGGAATAAATTATACGTGCCAAAATATAATTTATATCTTAATTACCAGGGCAACGAATACTTTGTAAAAAATTAAAAATGTTGTGTATAAAGGATTAAAAACGCTTTCGATCATGAATATAAAAAGAAATTTTGAAGTATAATCAAGGAGAAATACAAAGCATAATGAAATGCACAGAAATAATGGAAATATTAAAGAGACAAATTTAATCTGTGTAGTTCTGTGTGGCTGGTCTCAAAACCAGGGGGAGGGTTTCATTCTCTACAGGTGTTGCTAACACGATGCGTGTGGAACAAGAAGAGTCTAAAGATAAAAATGTACGTTTTACGCTAAGATCTTTGTAGAAACGAAAGCACCTTTTAACACTAAATTCGTAACTTGTATGTGACAACACAACGAAATTAGATATTGGAGCGTGTTATATGGAGGGGTTAAGAAATGCTTACTTATCTGTAGTGGGAAAATTTGAGATGAATTGGGAGACTTAAGCTCTGATGGCGCGAATATTTCTAAAAGGGTTCTCAAGGAGTGGCTTATGAGGATGTGTGTTTAATTCATCTAACTCAGAATAGAATTCAGTAGCGAGATCTTGGGATCATCATAAAGGGCGGCATGTTTGTTAACTAGCTGAGAGACGATCAGCTTTGAGGAAGGAATCTTCTCCATGCCAGTTGTGTTTGTCTACACTCCCCTGTTATCTCTACTGTTTTATACAAACGTTTTCAGTATTTCTGCATGCACTACCCTTGTCATCGCTAGGATTTCTGAGTCTTGCTGTGTCTCGAATGTTAGATTAATGGAAGCGTTTTGTGGATAGAAACACCGAAAGGATGCAACATATTTTGACTGGCGCTAGCTTAGACGACAATGGCGTTAGATTGGTCGCGTCCATAAATTTCGTCTCCAAAGTGTCTTGGCTGAAAGATAACACGCAAGTGTTAAAGCCATACAGAAGATTATTCCCAGCTCTTATGAAGGCAGAATCCAACAACGCAGTTGAGTTTGCGTGCCTCGTGGTTATATTAACTGTGAACAGCTGCTGTTGGTAGAGTTAAACTTGTTTCTACGCACGCTGAGAAAGGTATATTGGGGAGCCGAGGTGTAGTTCCATTCATCATCAACTTTGACACTGGATAGAGAACAGTGGTCGGATTGTGGCTTCGGTCGCATTACCTCCAGGGAGAGATTTCTCCGCACTCCATGAACGGGAGGCTGCGTAAATCCCACAGTCGGTCTGGACGATTTGGAGAAGACATGGTCCCACGCACATGCTTGGAATCGAACTGAAATATTTCTGTTGTCCAGTCCGTAGCATAATTACTAAGCCAACTGCGCTATCTCGACAACTAATTTTGGCGGAATCTAGACAACGACCGTGCCGCTCTGTACAGCAAGAACACAGATTTGAATTGTGTTTAGAAATGGCTTCTTTTTACGAGGCTGTGCCAGTGCTATAGACACTTCTATAAAAAGTTTAATTTAAATGCAATCTTAATGAAGGAGATGACTCTGCAAGACTTACACGCTAAGCTTGAATATATTCCATCATCTCTCTTGTGGTCAGGCCACAGATAAAACGAACACTCTGTAGTTCAGAAAAAGAAATGGCACTTATTATTCAAGTACCCGTCACCTGGTGATCAAGTCATGAATATGCAGGCAGAATCAAAGTGGGTTAATGCAAATCAGAAAGAAGAGGCAATCTGTGGTTTTATTACACTCTTCCCCTAAATAGTTAGGAGTCGGTAGACTAGAATGTGCAGTTCCGTTGCACGCAAATTCGAATTAGCATGTTAACAGGGCTTCCGGCAAATTGAAAATTACTTGGCAAAACATCATCCTACAGTAGCTACGGGGAGCTGCAAGGTAGAAGTGAAAATTACCGGTTGAGACCACCCCCCCCCCCCACCTCTTTCTGAATAAAAATCCACAATAAATAAGTTTCCCTTCGTACATGTCTGAGATACCGAGTCACGTGTCTGCAGTTCTTGCGCTCTTTCCTGAGAGATGTATAGAGCTGATGAAACAAAATGGAGATGAGTAATTAAACGGGAGAATTATACGGGTTTCAAGGAGAGCACTGGCGGGACAAGGGAAATCCGAGGATGGTCGAGAGAGGTCGCAGGTGTGACTATGTAAATATGTCACACTAAGCGTTGAGTAAGGTCTAAATAACTTAATGGAGCAGGGTCGAGTGTACAAAGAGTACAAGTTATGCACTGTATGGTGTGGTACACGTGCCTTGCCAACGTGTTCTTTACTTTTAAACTATTTTATGCTGACGCGGTACAGGCTTAAATGTAATATCAATTTCGCCCTAAGGAAAGTAAAGACATTCCTTGCGTCGATTTTCACGAAACTTACAGTTACTGAAGAGGATTTCTTAAGTGGAATTTCACCCAAATCGGAAAACAAGTGTGAGAAGTATGGTTGGTGATATGTCGGTGATATGATAGTCATATGTTTTCGTACATGAGCAAAGCATGGATTTCATTGCGCACATTTTTTACAAAATTCACAGTCAATCATTCAAAGTTTGTAAAATTTTCCTATACCGAATTTTGTCCAAATCGGACGAAATATTTAGAAACTAGGGCAAAATTTCCTCTACACTTTAAACAAAGTATGATTTTCACTGCACTGATTTCGAGGCTAATCGCACCTGCTTGAATACATTGCGTGGAGATTATATACATTTTATAGAATTTACCCCAACCTTAACTAACTCATGACTCTTATTGCGCCGATTTTCATGAAACTCACACTAGTTCGACGAAGTTTTTAAAACAAGTCCTATGCCGAATTTAGTGAAAATCCGATAGACGGTTTAGTCATTGATTTTAGATGGCAGAAGTACGCCGAACGTATCTGTACGTAACGCCTTATTTTTTACGTCCTTAAGAAAAGGGAAAAACGAGAACGAATAATCTTCAATACTTAACTTGCGTGAAGTTGTCAGGAAGTCTGCCTAATAATACAGGACGAAACAAGTGCTTACCAGATTCACTGTAATTGTGAAAATCACTACTTCCTAACAGGTGATTCCCCCCCCCCCCCCCCCCATTTCACACCCCCCCCCCACCCCACACCCCCTTCCTTTTTTTTTTTCCCCCCAACCCCACACAC
>Ga0123357_10014912_pt1 | contig 10166 bp, 10 predicted proteins | sample TergutEmb28metaG_FD_89873 | JGI IMG/M metagenome (GOLD analysis project Ga0123357, IMG submission 89873) | Embiratermes neotenicus P4 segment gut microbial communities from Petit-Saut dam, French Guiana - Emb289 P4 | ecosystem: Host-associated > Arthropoda: Insects > Digestive system > Gut ... | reverse complement strand
CCCCCCCCCCCCTTTCTCCCCACCCCCAATCACCCGATCTTCCACGCGAGAGAGCACCACATACCGCTGCACCGGCGGCTTTACCGCCACCACTAAATATCCGTGATATTTGCGTGTATTGGCTCCCGCCACTGTCCCCGACGCATATCCTCCCAGCCCGTTCGTGCACAACCATTCCGCATTCATTGCCGTCTCAAAGTCCCGGCACTCCTCCGCATTAAACGCAATGGCCATCATTTACCTCCAAAACGCCCATTCTATCCATTTTATCACCCTGTGAAACCCCACCCATTTTGGGATTTCCTCTCGCTTGCATGAATCCATTGCATTGGCTAAAATATCTGGCTCGAAACATTCTCCTCAGCAGGAAAAGGTCACGCATGCCGACGATCAATCAGCTCATTAAAACGCCACGCGTTCCCCCCAAGCGTATCAACAAGGCGAAGGACCTCGCCGCTTCTCCGCAGAAGCGCGGCGTCTGCCTGGTCGTCAAAACCATGACCCCCAAGAAGCCCAACTCGGCGCTGCGTAAGGTCGCCCGCGTTCGCCTCTCCAACGGCAAAGAAGTCACCGCCTACGTCCCCGGCATCGACCACAACCTGCAGGAACACTCGATCGTCCTCGTCCGTGGCGGCCGTGTACGCGACCTGCCGGGCGTACGCTATCATATCGTCCGCGGCGTCTTGGATGCCTCGGGCGTCGAAGCTCGACGACGCAGCCGCTCCAAATACGGCGCCAAGAAACCCAAATAAGCCACATAACCCCGGCCTTGGCCGGGATCCTCGCAGGCCAACGGTTGGCCTGCGAATACCGAGTATCCCACACCCACTGGTGTGACCCGGAGAAAAAATCATGAGTGCAAAATCCTACACCGCGTCCGTCGAACAGCTCAAGCCCGATCCCGTCTACGGCAGCATCCTCCTGAGCAAATTCATCAACTGTCTCATGTACGACGGCAAAAAAGCCACCGCACAGCGAGTCGTCTACGGCGCCTTCAAAATCATCGAACAGCGTGTCAAAGATCAGAAGCCCATCGATGTTTTCGAGACCGCACTGAACAACGTCAAGCCGATCATTGAGGTCCGCTCCCGCCGCGTCGGTGGTGCGAACTACCAGGTCCCGATGCCCGTCGCCCGCAAGCGTCAGCAGTCGCTGGCCATCCGCTGGGTACTGGAAGCCACCCGTTCCAAGGGCGGCAAGCCGATGCACGAACGCCTGGCCGACGAACTCATCGCCGCTTCCCGCAAGGAAGGCGCCGCGATGACCACCCGCGAAAACGTCCACAAAATGGCCGACGCCAATAAGGCCTTCGCCCATTTCGCGTGGTAGCCAAGGCGAGCGCCTATGGACCAAAACCGAAACCACGAAGAACACAAAGACCACGAAGACCCACGAAAATGCCCCCCCCTCCTCAAAAATAACTTTCGTGGGTCTTCGTGGTCTTCGTATCTTCATGTCTTCGTGCTAAATTTTGTCAGGATGAAAAGAAGTTGCGTGATAGTGATACAGACAAACACTGACAGATTCCTGGATTGTATTTGTGAGGTGGTGATATAAGAAAACGATGGGTGGTGTTGATGATACTGCTGGCGGCGGGATGCGCGCGGCAGGAAAAGCTGTTGCTGGTAACGGAGAGGCTCGATCCGGAAGAGGCCCGCGGAGCGCTCAAGGCGATGCTGCAAAACAGCGGCAATCGGTGGATGGAAGAAGACTTAAACACCGAAAAGCTGGAGATGGCGGGCGATGATGTGTATCGCATCGGACGATGGACGTTTGATACAAGCAATAAGACGTTTACGTTTGAGTATGCGAATCGTAACGTAACGCCGCCGATTTTCTTTGGTGTTTCCGGGGTGCTGGAATTGGGCGCGGGCGGGAAAGTGGTGGCACGGGTGACGGGGGGAAGGGGCGACGGCGAATAACCGTCCCTTACGAACGGCAGGCAAGCCTGCCGGCTAAATAACAGGCACTACTTAAACTTATATGTAAATTTATAAATTGACAATCATTCAATCGACGACGTCGACGCCCATGGAGCGGGCGGAGCCTGCGAGGATTTTGATGGCGCTTTCCACGTCGTAGGCGTTAAGGTCTTTGATTTTTTCCTCGGCGAGTTTTTTGAGCTGCGCTTTGGTGATCTTGCCGACTTTGTTTTTGTTAGGCTCACCGGAGCCTTTTTCCAGCGTGAGGATGTCCTTGATCATCACCGAGGCCGGCGGGGTTTTGATGATGAAATCGAAGGTGCGGTCGTTGTAGACGGTGACTTCGACGCCGACGATTTTGCCTTTGAGGGCGGAGGTGGCGGCGTTGAACTTGGTGATGAACTGAGCGGGATTAACGCCGTTGGCGCCGAGGGCTGGGCCGATTGGGGGGGCTGGGGTCGCGGTGCCGCCGGGGGCTTGCATTTTGAATTTTTTGACTACTTCTTTTTTTGCCATGATTTATTCCTGCGTTGTTGGAACTCGAATAAGACTAAAAACTTACAAAAACTGCCGTTTTTTGCCGCGTGAGAAGCGCCGGCGGAGGGCCGGCCACGGGCGAGAAACGGAGTTAAGGGTCAAGTACGCGGGCGCTGTGCACCATGATTCGCACGTTTCGGCGGCCGTCGTCGATGGGGCGATGAAACAGTCGCCGCATTGCCGCGGTGAGAGATATTATCGCTCCTACGGCCGTAAACAGCACGAAACCGACGAGCAGACTGATGAGGCCGATCACGACGATCGGTAACAGGACGCCTACGCCAATGGCGATCCAGCCCCAACGGGGCATGCGAGCCAGGCGGGAATGCCAGGCTTGTAACTGCGGAGAATGGACGAAAAAGTTTAGCAATTGTTTGTTTTTATCCGTTTTTGTCTGTTTTTGTCTACGTTTGTCTGTAGTTTCCTGCGGGCAAGATGCCCGCGGCACGGCGGGCGAGACGCCCGCGTTACGTTTCGACTTTTTCGAGTTGCCAGTATTCGAGTTCGAGCGGGGTGGAGCGGCCGAAGATGGTGACGATGACGCGAACGACGCCTTTGTCGGGGAAAATTTCGTCTACGACGCCTTCGAAATTTTCGAAGGGGCCTTCCTTGATTTTGATCGGATCGCCTTTTTTGAATTCGACTTTGACGGTGCCGACACCGCTCTGGCTTTCGGCTTTTTCGACTTCGACGAGCATTTTTTCGACGTCTTTGGTGGCCATGGCGGTGGGCTTGTTGCGATTGCCGATGAAATCGCCGACGCCCTGGGTGTCTTTGAAGAGGTAGTAGGCGCGTTCGGGGATGGTGCCGTCGTTGTTGAGTTCCATTTCGACGAAGACGTAGCCAGGGTAGAGTTTGCGTTCGGAGACTTTTTGTTGGCCGGCTTTGACGCGTTTGATGCGTTCGGTGGGGACGAGGATTCGTCCGATGAGGTCGTCGACCTTTTCGATTTTGACTTTGCGTTCGAGGGCGTCGCGGACCTGGTCCTCGCGGTTGGAGGCGACTCGCAGAACAAACCAGTTTTTCGTGAGTGTTGCCATTGTTTTCTTTTTCCAGTCTCAGATGCCGGGATTACGCCCGCGGCTCGGTTTTACAGAATTCCACACCATTGGAAAAACTCTTTGAAGCCAAAGTCGACGAGCCAGAGTATCGCCCCGAGCAGCAGCGTCAGGAAGATCACAACCCTGGTCGAGGTAATGGTGACTTTGCGTGTCGGCCAAGTCACTTTCCGCATCTCGGACTCGGTCATGATCATGAACTCGACGAAACTGGGCTTGTTGACCAGCCAGAAGGTGAGGGCTGCGCCAAGGGCGATCCAGAGCATTGTTCCAGTCGCCTGGATTGGGACACTGTTGAAACCCTGGAGTTCCTTCGCCAACCACCAAGCGCCGAGCAGAACCACCAGTCCCAGGCCAGCGACGGTGCCCCAACGGACGTACATTCCCTGGCCGGGTTTATAGATGGAGAAGAAGCTTCGCTTTTCGGTTTTGCCGTCGAGTGTTGCCATGAGCTCAACCTCTTTTGCCGCCAAAGCCCCACATTACCATGCGGGGCTCCCATTAAAGCTTGTTTTTCCGCAATCTTACGATTGCGGTTTTACAACACGCCGGACAGGAATCGAACCTGTAACCTGCGGTTTTGGAGACCGCCGCTCTGCCAATTGAGCTACCGGCGTATCACGACTATCCCGGCTAAAGCCGGGGCTATATGGTTGCGGGGCGATTACTTGCCCTTTTTGACCTTGTGCTCGGTGTGTTTCCGCAGGCGTGGGGAAAACTTCGAGACCATCTTCTTGGTGTCAAATTCCTTCGGGTCGATCGTGATGCGATAGTTCAGATCGCCCGTTTGCGTGCATTGTAACCAAACCCATTCGCGTGCCATTGTCGGTTCCTTACGTCGTTAAACTGAGCCACTTATTTTAGCAGAAACGGGGCGGTTTTTACAAACCGCCCCGATTCGTATGTTCATTCCCCCCCCTCACAATATGCACCCCGCCACCCCGCAAAGCGGGGTCGCTACTTTGATTTGTATACGGAACCGTCAGGCGATGATCTTGGTGACCACGCCAGCGCCGACGGTGCGGCCGCCTTCGCGGATGGCGAAACGGACGCCTTGTTCCATGGCGATTGGGCTGTCGCCGAGGTCTACGCTGATCTTGACGTTATCGCCGGGCATGACCATTTCGGTGCCCTGCGGGAGTGCCATGGAGCCGGTGACGTCGGTGGTGCGGAAGTAGAACTGTGGGCGATAGCCGGTGAAGAAGGCTGTGTGTCGGCCGCCTTCTTCTTTGGTGAGGACGTAGATTTCAGCTTCGAATTTTGTGTGGGGGGTGATGGAGCCGGGTTTGGCGACAACCTGGCCGCGTTCGAGCTGATCTTTTTCGACGCCGCGGAGGAGAAGGCCGACGTTGTCGCCGGGGAGTGCGGAATCGAGGGTTTTCTGGAACATTTCGACGCCTGTGACGACGGATTTAAGGCTTTCCTTTTTGAGACCGACGATTTCGACGGGGTCGCCGACCTTGATGGTGCCACGTTCGACGCGGCCAGTGCCGACGGTGCCGCGGCCTTTGATCGAGAAGACGTCTTCGACGGGCATGAGGAAGGGCTTGTCGGTCTCGCGGGTCGGTTCGGGGATGTAGGTGTCGAGGGCTTTGAGCAGTTCGACGATCGGCTTGATGGCTTCGGCGTCGGTGGGGTTGTTGAGGGCCTTGTTGGCGGCGCCGCGGATGATGGGGACTTCGTCGCCGGGGAATTTATATTTGGTCAGGAGTTCGCGGACTTCCAGCTCGACGAGGTCGAGGAGTTCAGGATCGTCGACGAGGTCGATTTTGTTGAGGAAGACGACGAGTCGGGGGACGTTGACCTGGCGGGCCAGGAGGACGTGTTCGCGGGTCTGGGGCATGGGTCCGTCGGCGGCGGAGACGACGAGGATGCCGCCGTCCATCTGGGCGGCGCCGGTGATCATGTTTTTGATGAAGTCAGCGTGGCCGGGGCAGTCGATGTGGGCGTAGTGGCGCGTGTCGGTCTGATATTCGACGTGCGAGACGGCGATGGTGACGATCTTGGTGGGATCGCGTCGGCCTTGCTTTTCCGAGGCTTTCGCCACGGTGTCGTAGCCGACGGCGTTGGCGAGGCCCTTCTGGGACTGGACCATGGTGATGGCGGCGGTGAGCGTGGTCTTGCCGTGGTCGATGTGACCGATAGTGCCAACATTCACGTGGGGCTTGGTACGTTCAAATACACCTTTTGCCATGAAAAGAAACCTCCGTCTGGGGGATCAACAAGTCTGCCTGTTCGCCGAAACCTCGGTCTGAAGCTGGACGCTGCTTCGGACGGGAATCGGTCTGTGAAATAAACACGCCGATGGTAAAAACTGCGTAAGCTGTTGATGGGACTTGAACCCATGACCTCGTCCTTACCAAGGACGTGCTCTACCAACTGAGCTACAACAGCCTGCAACTCGCCTGAGTCCTAAGGGAACGCCAGGCAAGACTTGGAAGTGTACCGGCTGTTGGAAACACTTGCAAGAGCGAAAAATCAATTTGGTGATCTGAAAGGTGCGTAACCTGTTTTGCGGAACGAGCGTTGATCTTCAATCAACGGCTAAACTTGACACGGGTCGCCCAAGGGCGACCGCTAAAAGCAAATCACCAGATCTTCACGGGTGATGTACGGGACTCGAACCCGCGACCCTCGGGACCACAACCCGATGCTCTAGCCAACTGAGCTAACACCACCATCAATGCCACAAGTGTAATTAGTCTGGCGCAGTAATGTCAAATTAGTCATCTCGCGTGCGGACGAGCGTTGAACGGCTAGAGCATTTTTCATGTGGTCGTGGCGTGATGACATGCGCAGGAAGCGAGAGCCAAAGCCCCGCATTGCCATGCGGGGCTCCACCCCGCAAAGCGGGGTCGCTACTTTCGGGTTGGCGGGCGCTGGAGGTTTTTAGAAGGTGCACAGGTGGCCGGAGGGGACGTAACTGTGGTCGTTGGTGATGACGAGTTTGTTGAGGTGGAGTGGATTGGTGCTGGTGGTTTTGAGGGAGAGGGTGTGTGGGCCGGCTTTGAGGTGGAAGACGCCGTTGCCCAGGCCGCTCCAGAGTGGTGTGAAACGGGTCCAGATGAATTCCTGGTGGATGGCGCGGCCGCCGAGGTTTGTGAGGTCGTAGGTATTTTCGAGGAGGAGATTGTTGCCGTCGAGGGAAGCGGTGAAACGGACGGCGCGTTCGTTGTTGGCGAGGAAATTGTGCCAGATGACGTAGTCGCCATCGGCGGAGACGCTGAAGGCGAGTTCGAGCGGATGGTCTTTGTCGAAGAGGACGGATTTTTCGCCGTCTTCGAGCTTGGCGCCGGGAGCGGAGGCACAGAGGACTTCGACCGTGTGGACCTGAATGGCGGGCGTCTTTAATTCGACGGCGGCAGAGGGCTTGGAGTTGGTTTGGTCATAGTCCACGGCAAGGACCTTGTAATACTGTGTGGAGCCGGGCTTGAGGCCCCAGTCGACGACGCGTTCGGTGCCGGCGGGCGGGGAGTAGAGGAGATTGGCCTGCGCGGGCGTGAAGTCGGGGGTATTGCCGGCGTAGAGGTTGTAGTGGCGGACGCCGGGGACGGCTTTCCAGGTGATCTCGGCGACGAAGGGTGAGATGGGCTTAGTGGCAACGCCGGAGGGAGTGATGGCGGCAAAGGCAGCGTTGGGGCGGTAGTCGAGTCCGCGGCCTTCGGGGATTTGCGATTTGTCGGGCGTGATGAAGGCGCGGTCGAACTTGAAGCCGCGGGACTGGGAGTCGATTTTGATTGGGCCGGAGATGTTGCCGAGGGGGATCCAGGTCCAGTCGTTGTAGGATTTTTTGTCGAAGGTTTTGCCGTTGGCGGTGAAGGCGACGTTATTGCCGGCGATACGGATGAAGACTTCTGAATTCTTATCCGGGATGTCGAAAGTGACGGAGCAGGAGCGGCCTTCTTCGGGATTGAAGAGATAGTACATGTCGGCGGCACCTTGGGGGTCGTAGCCCTGCATGTAGCCGGTGAAGTCGTGTGTTTCGGGTTCGATGTAGTGGGCGGCGGGTTTGCCGGAGGGGGAAATGTCGTTGGAGTAGCGGCTGATGAGGCCGGAGTTTTCCTGCATGCGGACGGCGTAGAAGGCGTTGGGGTTGGGAGTGGGGTCGGAGAAGGCAAGGGGCGGGATGGTGCCGACGGATTGGCCGTCGGGGAGATCGACGTGGCCGATTTCTTTGTAATCCTGGCCGGACTTGTCGGTGCGGTAGACGCGGTAGGTTTTGGCTTCGCGTGAGAGGGGATCGGGGGTGATGGTGATTTCGTAAGCGGCGCCTTTGGCTTGGCCTGAGATTTTGGGGGCGCGTGGGTTGGCGGCGACGACGAGGTACTCGTTGACGTTGCCGGACATGGTGGACATAAAGAGGACCTTGGTGCCGTCGGGGCTGTTGCAGCCGAATTCGTCGTTGCTGTAGGCGGTTGTGTCGGGGTTGGTGGGACAGGAACCGCAGAGACGAGCGACGCTATGGTCGTCACGCATGGAGATGCGAATGATTTCGCCGGCGAACTTGCTTCGCCAACTCATGCCGGCCCAGTTGGGATCGTAGGAGTTCCATGTGGTGTGTCCTTCGATCATGTTGGCGGTCTGGAGAATGGTCCATTGTTTTTTGGTGACGGGGTCTGTGGCGACGACGTCGCGTTTCATGTGCATGACGTATTTGCCGTCAGGAGCCCAGGCCTGGTGTGTGAGGTTTTCGAGGCCGGCGATGAGTTTGCCGTCGGCGTCGAAGAGGCGACCGTGCGGATCGTCGCCGTGGACATTCACCAACACGCTGTTGTCCGGGCGCCGGGAGAAATACATTTGGTGGATGCCGGCTTTGTTGACATTGAGAGCGGGCTGTGCGGGCAGTGGGCCGAAGGTGACGGGCGTACGTCGTTCGACGATGCCCCCGACGGTGGAGATGCAGGTGTAGGAAGAGCCGTCGAGAGCGGCGATGCCGAAGGTGGTGGCGGTATCCTGTGTGCCCTCACGGAAGCAGGCGAATTTGCCGTCGTTGGAGATGGGCGAGACACCTGCGAATTGGCGGACAGGGGCGATGGCGCGGAGGACTTTTTTCTGCTTCAAGTCGCCGACCTGCACTGCCGTTCCGCCCTCCCATGGCCCCGTGAAGACATGGATATACGGCTCGGTCGGACTCCACTGGCCTGCCCCGCCAGCAATGGTGGTGCAAGCTTGCTGATCGTAGAGGAGCCCGCCGTTGAATTTTCGGCCCAAAGCGATGAACTGGCCGTTGGCGTTCCAGGCGGGGACGCCGGAGTAACCGTGGCTGATGATACCGTAGGGGTAGTTGGTGAGCTTCCAGACTTCGCTGCCGGTGTATTGGTCGCGGAAGATGGTGGTACCGGAGAGGCGGACTTTGGTTTGGGGATCGAGAAGAATTTCTTCCGGTGCGACGCGGGCACGGGAGAGGAGCAGGTCGAGGCCCTGGTTTTTGACGGGGCGGTCGAAGAGTTGGAAGGGAGTCAGGCCGTCCCATTGGAGGGTGTCGATGGTGACGGGGACAAGCTTGGGCTTGGGGGTGGCTTCCTGGGCGAAGAGCGGGGCAGCGGCGAGAAGAACGGAGAGGACGAGAGCGGTTTTGAGAGAGGGCATGCATGACTCCTGAGAAACGGAATAAATAACAAATCAAAAACGCACATAGGCGATGAGTTATTGCACGTTGTCAAGGGATGAAATTGGTTTCGCGGCACCATTGAACGTAATGCAGGATGCCGCGGGTGAGAGGGGTTTGAGGGGAGTAGTGGAGGAGTTGGCGGGCTTTGGTGATGTCGGCGACATAGCGGGTGACTTCGCCGGTTTGGGAAGGGGCATAGGTGGCGTTGGCTTTTTTGTTGAGGGCAAGTTCGATCAGGGTAACGAGGTCGTAGAGGGTTTGGCCTTGGCCGTAGGCGAGGTTGATGGTCTCGTTGGAGAGCGAAAGCCCAGGGACTGCCCCCCCCCCCATCCCCGGGCTTGGGGATGGGGCGAGTTTATCGATGCCGGCAAGGATGCCGGAGATGCAGTCGTCGATGTAGGTGAAATCGAGCATTTTATCTTTGCCGAAGACGGTGATGGGTTGGTCGGTGGCGATTTTTTTGACGAAGAGGGGAATGACGCGTTCCATGCGGTCGAGGTCGTTGTCGTATCGGCCGTAGACGTTGGAGAAACGGAAGATGAGCGTTTTGAGGTTGTAGCATTTGGCGTAGGAGGAGAAGAAGGCTTCGGCGGCGATTTTGGAGGCGGAGTAGGGGGAACCGGCGATGACGTGGTCGGCTTGGGATTCGTCGGTGACGTGGCGTCGGACGTCGCCGTAGACTTCGCGGGAGGAGCCGAAGATTGTGGGGGCTTTGGTGTGGCGGGCGAGTTCGAGGGCCCAGTGGGTCATGGCGACGTTCTCGAAAGCCTTGTCGGGCTCCTTGACGAGTTGATGGACTTTGGCCCATGCGGCGAGGTGGACGATCAGGTCGGGCTTGAAGTGGAGGGCGGGGGCGAGGGATTCGGCGGTTGGGGGATGGGTCATGTCAAGGAGAAGGGTGGGGATTTGGGTGGTCCAGGTGTTGGGGCGTTTGTCGATGCCGAGGATAAGGGGGGGGGGGGCGCCGCGGGATTGGGGGGCGGGAGCGGGGTTGGTGCCGATTTGTCCGGAGGGGCCGGTGATGAGGATGTTAATGGG
>Ga0123357_10014911_pt1 | contig 10166 bp, 9 predicted proteins | sample TergutEmb28metaG_FD_89873 | JGI IMG/M metagenome (GOLD analysis project Ga0123357, IMG submission 89873) | Embiratermes neotenicus P4 segment gut microbial communities from Petit-Saut dam, French Guiana - Emb289 P4 | ecosystem: Host-associated > Arthropoda: Insects > Digestive system > Gut ... | reverse complement strand
CTGGACTCGACCGCATCCCTGCAGTTTATTTCGCGTTTCTCCCCAGTTTTTCGTCCTGTTTTGAGATTCCTCTGTTTATTGTTTTTTTTTTTTTTAAAAATTTTTTTTTTTTTTTTGGGGGGGGGGGGGTTGTATCTAGTCTTCAATCGTAGCGATGGTCAGTAATGCTATCGGGAGCACACTGATCATTGCTCAAACGGGTTATAACAGCATTGGTCGCTACCTTGAAAAATGTTACGAAAAATATGTACAAATATCACGCAGTCCTGCGTGCAAGTCATGTCTATCTGGCAGTCAACACCATTAGCTATAACATTGCCTGTTTGCAAGGCATTTCTGCTACAAGAATCGGCCCATTGAACAGCGATTTTCGACATCCAGAAATTTCCCATGATGATTCCAACATTACTCTCAACTCTGATCCATGCTCTCAACAACGGGAAGTGTTGTATAATATGCTCTTTGTGCTTCTCATACATGTAAAGAAACACGTTAGTTGTTTGACGAATATTGTCTTTGCAATAGCAATACAACCAACATACATGCATACGGACCATACTGTACTGTTATTAATTGGTAGTAAATCGTCTGATAACAACACACCGTACTTAAACCAATACTAAAGATGATTTGTGTTTATAAATACATTTCACGAACACTTTATTTCACGATAGCTATATACAAAATCCGACAGTCAAGGAACATTCAAACAGAGCGTCCTGTAATGATGTTGGCATACATGACTTTGGAGTCGACTCTTATCAATTCAAAATACGGCGCTTGAGAAAGCGGTTACAAGTATATGCAGTATTTACAGTGTGATTTTAATTGCGACTTTGTGTGACCAAGTTTTAAATGCAGGAACAGGTATGTTTGTTTGATGTAATTATTGACAAAGATACTTGCATTACATTGTATTGGTATTAAAATCATGTTTGGAGCTATAGGCCAACTTTCCCTCCATTATGTCGTATCCAGCGTTTGTAAATGTGAAAGTGCCGCACGCAGAAGTGCGGTGTACTTGTGATCCTGCTCTCACTTGTGAAGTTTTCTGTGTATTTATGTGTTGATATAGGAAAACTGTTGCTTATAAATGTCGAATAGAGGACATCAGGCTTATGTCACCTTGACCCCTCGTAAATTTTATGGCAAAATAAATAGTGCGAAGTCGTGTGAAATTCAGGCAGACGAAAAAGTGAGGTGCGAAAATAACAGACACGAGCTGGAATTTAAGAAATGGCCACGTACTTTGGATCCGGCAGCAACATGGAAGATATTCAGAAAACAGCGCGATGCCTTAGAATTTGCGCGAATGAGGAAGAATGGCTTGATGACATTTGTCTTTCAGGATAAATTTGGCTGTCGCTTGTTTCTGGTTGCTAATCCCACTGTGTTTTGGTTCTATGACTCTAAAAGAAATTGTCAAGAGAGATGTTCATATGAAATTATTTTAGAGCATGCTGTCTGTAAACTTTATTTTGATTTGGAATTTAATAGGGAATGTAATTGCCAGCATGATGGAAGTAGAATGGTGGAGACATTAATCAAATTAGTGTCATGTCATCTAGAAAGGGAATGGGGTATAACTGCAAAGAGACATCATGTGATAGACTTAGATTCAAGCACAGCAAATAAATTTAGTCGACATTTGGTATTCATGTTGCCCAATGTTATCTTTCAGAATAACTATGAGGTTGGAAATTTTGTGAAGGACATGTGTAGTGAACTTCGAATTTATATTAATCAGCACTCTAAGCAGAACAAGGGTACAGCTGAAGGCAGTGATTTTTATAGTGATGTTGACAAGTCACATGTTTTTGAGTTACTTGTTACAGATAATAATGGTGCAAGTAGATTGTTCTGTGATGAAAGTGTATACACTAAAAACAGACACTTTCGCCTGTACATGTCCACCAAGCTAAATAAGAATGCTCCACTGATTGTTAGTAAAGAAAATCAGTACAGATGTACAAAAATATGTGGTAATAATGACAGCCAAGATTTATTTCTTGATTCGCTCATAACCTATGCTCCAGTTGATGCACATGATTTAAGAGTTCTTAAATACAGTCATTCTGGCAGCCAAGAATTGTGTGCAGCTTACCATCCTTCTAGAGTACCTTCCGAAGGTTTAATATCTAGGTCCAATGTCAAATCTCCGTATCCTGAGGTGGATGAATTTGTGACTAATATAATTTATCCCGGGCGGATACGGCAGTGGTTATATTTTAGCAGTGGAAATCATATTGTCTATGATATTAATGGTTATCGTTATTGTGGAAATATTAGTCGTCAGCATCGTAGCAATAACATAAAATATGTGGTGAACCTTACAAATTATACGTATTACCAGAAGTGTCATGACCCAGAGTGTGCACATTATCGTTCTGAAGAGTGCAAATTACCACCAGAACTCATATTTTTTCTTGAAGATGACAGTTTTCTTCATACCACAGATGATAGTTCAAATTTTTCAACAACACTTGGGTATTTTGGGATGCTGGAAGAAGACTTTGTTCAACTGATGGATGCCGTGGAAAGTAGTGAGAATGACTGTCATAATGTTTTGCATCTAGGGGACACTTCTTCAGTTCCATCAAGTTTTCCTGACTATGGACTGTCAGATCATGATGTGTCATCAGCATTGGATAGTGCAGCCAGTTCTGTATAAAATATCAGCGTTGAAGTCTGGTCCAATCAGGGACCACATTGACAAGACTGCATTATGTTGTGTGTGTTATTTTGCAGTGATCATGTCTGTTAGCGGGAAGTACATAACATACGGTGAAGGTGAGAACTCTACAACAGTCATGACAGAACACAAATCTAAACTGTGTGCACCAGGGGATATTATACAGGCTTCAAGGCATCACCAACACAGAACTGTCCTACAGGACCTCAGTCTGAACACAGGTCTACCTCCTGTACATCATGAGAAGGTAATGTCACCCATTTTATCTGTTTCAAATATATTTAACATGGTTAAAAAAATTGTTTAATTCTTTTAATGTTTATATAATGGAGCAGAACAGCTGAATTCATGCCTGTCATGACAAATGAACTCAGTAACAGTATGGGTATGTTGAACAATTTATAAAATGGATCATGAACCTCCAACATGATGTGATGCATGGCCACATTTGTAAATTATGTACATACTATAAAAATTACATAATAATCTAGCTACTTAGGTATACCATTGATTATTATTTTTCCAAGTGTGACCCGTGAACCAGCCCATGATAATGGATGTGGCACTTTGCCATCAAAAGGTTGGGCACCCATCATGTAGATGTATATGACTTTGAAATACACTTTCGATAAAACTGCAAAACAATCGTCATGCATCAGCACTTCCACTTTCAAATATCAAGTGACACCTAAGTTAAACAAACAGCTACATACATCATAAAATATTAAGTGGGTATGAGGAAACTAGGATTTGGAGTCTAGGGTATCATGTCATCTAGAAAGGGAATGGGGTATAACTGCAAAGAGACATCATGTGATAGACTCAGATTCAAGCACAGCGAATAAATTTAGTCAACATTTGATATTCATGTTGCCCAGTGTTATCTTTCAGAATAACTATGAGGTTGGAAATTTTGTGAAGGAAATGTGTAGTGAACTTCGAATTTATATTAATCAGCACTCTAAGCAGAACAAGAGTACAGCTGTGCAAATTGCAAGGGTGCAAAACATGTAGTGGTTTCGTGTGTGATCAGGGGGCTGCAGTATGAGATAAGTGGCTGAAAACAGTTCACCACTACTGGAAATTCTGACCTGTTATACAGAGAATTTGATGAGTATGTATAGATGTTCAGATGTTTTCTTGCATCTAATGTCTACATGAAAATAGGCAAGCAGCTGCTGAAAGTGACCGAGCTGAACTATGTGCCAACTGGTCTGACATGAATACAGAGAGATCATGTTCTGTCTAAATTTCCTCCTGTGCAACATGTGTTTTGCACACATACTCATACTTTGTGAAATGCATGAAAGGCATTCAAAATTTCCTTCATTAGTTCTTCACCACAAGAAAAAAAAATGATCACCTATGCATGATGTCATGTCTGCTGTCCAGCTACGGGCCATGTGTTTTAGAATGAGAAGACATCAACTGCATGACAGATTGGTAGCAGGACATAGAATGCTTTCACGAGAATGTCACTTAAGGTACAGGGGGTTCGGCAACTTTCTGTCAATATTTTGCGTCATTCTCATTCCATACCCCTGCTTGTCAAAATAAATGTGTGGTGTCACATCACAATGCAGCTGGTGAAACTTTAAAATCTGTCTTTAACAGTAGAACAAATAGGTATGATGCTGCCAGCATCATATCTTACCCACCAGTGAACTTATCACGCAGTTCATATTTTCACAACTTTTCTACTCAGGCACTCCAGTAAAATCCTCCCAACTCATTTTGACTTTAAGTGGCTTTACCTCCAAAAAATGTCACTACTATTTAAGTTTTTTTTCTCATAATGTGTAATATTGGAAGTTTTAATTCTGTACATTGATTATAAAAGTTGTTATATGGCCATTAATAAAGTAAATATCCATGACTGTTGGCTAGTCATCAAATTAATCTGGTTCATGCACAACTGTATGAATGATACGCATTGTTCTTGCACTGACTGGTGGCCAGGTGAACTTCATCTGTAGCAGGAGATGACATCCTATTCAACATAACACAATGAATGTGTGGGGTGGGGTTTCTTGTTAAGAATTTGCAGTATATGGACTAGATTACAACACTGAGACAATTCTACAATACTGAAATATAAGGTTATGTTTGCAGTTCCTGGACACAAAAAATACTTATGTAAGTCAGGTCCTTTGTGTTCATGAAAGTGTACTCTGGAGAGAAAAGATGCATGGCCTCCTCTTCCTCCCTCTCCCTTATAAAAGAGAGGCCTTTGCTCATTTGGAAATACAGTAAACATAAGGGTAAAGTTCACCCCAAAACCTGCCATGAAGACACAGATGGGGGGGTAAAGTTATAGCTCTACTCTTTCTGTAACCTCAGCGCTAGATGGGGTTGGGTGGTTAATGCCACACCTTTGCTTCTTTACCCCTGGCAATGATCTGGTAGCCATTGTATATGGAAGTACATTATGTTATGCAAATGAGAATCCCACTGTCTTGTAATTTTTCATGGAACAAGCTTACTGCATCATTTCTTGCGGCAGAACATTATTAACTCTTTCATTACTGTTGCTTTGTAACAGCAAGCAAACAAACAGCATTACTGCCTGCACTTTGTAAAACCACTCATGAGTATTTTGATCAGTGGGAAGAAAGCACTGCTGTCCACTCTTCACTAGATCTCCTAGACTTGTCAGTAACATCATGAAATATCTTACATTACTAGTTTCTTGAACCTTCTTGTAAAGGAACATGAATTGTTACAGGATAATTGTACCTTTGGAGATGCACACAGTGGGTTTTGCCAGAAAGAGATTACAATGAGTTATAACTAAATTTTTGCCAATGTGAAAACCAAATACTACTTCAACTCAGAAAGAAACTGAATTCTCTTGTGATAAGAATGATAAATTACAAGTATTCTTTAGAACTTTTGTTGGCCATGAGAATTTAATCTAATTTCTCCCCAGACATCAGTTTAAATATTAAGATCTGAAAAAAAACTGGTGTTAAATATTCAGCATTTCCCATAACAGTATACAAAATAAATACTGTTTGCACTAGTGTGTTTGGAATGTTGTGTTTGTATTACACCTATTGAAGGAATGATTTACTTACATTATTCAATTTCCAGTACAGAATAATAGTGTAATTTTACACAAATTTAAATTTTAAACACATTTCAATTGGTAATTTACTTTTTGAATAATTTTGTAAAATGCACATTGTTAGCTATCTTAGAACATAATTATAAGCCAGAATAGCCATTATTATAGTGAGTAGTAATGGGTGGATAACCAGGGTTCAATTCCCAGTGTGGAATATATTTTTCATCATCACAACTTTCATGTTAGGTCTGGGGTCCACCCTGCCTCCTAACCAAGGGATACAGGGGTCTCTTTACCTAGAGACATTAAGGCGATTATGTACTACCATCTGGTGCTCAGGTTGCAAGAATTTTTGGAGCTATACATTTTAATGGCATAGCAGTTAAGCAGATAGAACACTTCTGCTTCTACCTAACATGTAATTTACCGCTGAAAATGAAGTATTACCCTTACATGGAACTATGGGCCACTTACCATTTGCGTAACTGGCAATAAGTGTGACGTACTTGCAGTAACAAATGTTTTTAAATCTGAATATTTACAAACTACTAATTAACGCTGCGTAACATCCCCGAGGAGCTAAGAACCCACACCGCGTTGGAAGCCTGAAATTACGCAAGATTAATGTCTTCTGGATATAACGCCGTGTAGGTTGGTGAATAGCTGACGGACATTACACAGAAGCTTGCAGCCTCCATCTACAGGGTCTATGCAGTCAATAAGTACACCACTTAAAAGGGGGTTTCTTAGCCGTTTTTGATCCGTTGGACCATAAATTGACAGCATGGTTACATAGAACACTAAAGAGACATTCGAATACGCACAAATTTCCTCAGGATATATATGTACGAGGGTAAGGTGTTTCACAAATTACTATGAAACTTACAGGCTTTTACTGGATGGTAAGTAAAAACATTAAAGAGTCATTACGTGTATCACATCGCAATCATTTTGAGATGGCTCTGCCTACACTGTTTCCAGGACAGGCATCTGTGACGAGATTTGTCGGTGGTTCAGTTCAGTTCGTTTCCACGCATGCACGTTGCAAGAATGGCGTGCTTGTTCGTTCTGTGATGACATGGCGGCGATATGTTACGTATTTTACTGTGGCGTTGCGTTTAAAACGCATTGGTTAACTCTGCCTTTATCTTGTGGATACAACGATCGATTTTTGAAACTGTGGTACATTCGTTTGTGAACAGCAGAAGAGGTGAAGCAACACAGGCGGAGTGTAAGTAGCACTGATGGAAAAGCTCATGGTTTTATGTTTCGTGATATTTAATGGGTGTATTCGTAGCACTTTCATTATCATTAGCAGCACGATGCACTTTTGCCGTTAACATGATGTTGTATGTGTAAAATTTTTTTGTGCGTAGTCAGTTTGCCGTGAAAGGATTTAATGAAGGTTGTTGAAACAGGTGTTCTTGGTCCGTTGCCTACTTACTCGGTGGGTGACATACTTCGTGTGGATGTAACGATTTGCGCTGTGAAAGAATTATTTTCATCCTTTTAAGTATGATATATCCCTAAACTTGGAAGGTAATGCTGGAAGCTTGTGACGCGGTGGTAATTTTAGTATTCTTATATGTTGGCTGTGGTTTCACGATGTTTTTACGGTATTTTAGAAATACATATGTGATGAATGTATGTGACTTTTTATGTACAGTGCGATAGTTTTATACGGGTTGTTCCTTTCTACTAGGCAATGTAACTCATACTACCATACCTGCGGTACTGAAGGTTAAAGAATGTAAAGAACTGAAAATACTTTACATGATGCAGTAACCGATGATATTAACTTAAGTAATCGTCTTCACAGCAAAAAAAAAAAGTCTGAATGTATTTGCCAATGTAAAGACACTTTCGTGTTTATATTCGCCACTTGGCTGGATGAACTTGTTCATGGTGAATGACTGGCCATACTTTTGTACATTCTGTGCTTATGAAATTTAATCCATCAGAACGTTACAAGATATGCCTTGACTTCCTGATATTTCATCGCAATTTTGTGAGGTATAATCCTGCAGGGAGATGCATTGTCATGCTAAATCTTCGTCTAGATAGAGTAATTTTTTTATTCATTGGGCAATTGACTGACTGGAATTCCTAAGCAATTTCAGGATGAGACATGAATCTGAATTCGTGTAACGTGCACCTAATTGAGTAAACAGTGCTGTTCGGGGAAGTGAGCTTTAATGCCATCTGATTGGATCTTACATTTTTTGAACACTCAATTCAGATTTTGAAATACAGCGTATGCAAACATTTATGCTTTAAATATGTAATCAAACTTAGGGATTAATGGGCATACATTTTCATTGCCATGTGTGCTTTAGATTGGACATGTGCTGCAATAACCAAGACTGAAACACAAGTATTTCCAGTGGAACTGTGTGCATAGGTATACGGTTTACAAGGAAGTAAAAGTGGCAACAAATTGTGTTTGTTGTAACAGTCAGACCAATGTTTAAAGATGTGTTGAGCTGTTCATATGAGTGTTAATATTCATTTCTTCATTCAGCCCATTTTTTATGTATAAAATGCAGCAGTTCAAACACGTGTATGAACATTCTTTAATTTTACTGATATTGATTTCCACCAATGGGCCTTACCTTTGAAGATGTTATTGTGCCATGGAAATGTGGATCTTGAATGTAGGAAAATTTTGATGTGTTTTGGCCATGGATTCTTAGGGTAGCATTTGTGAACATGTATTAGATGTTTCAATCAAGATGTCTTGTCTTAAATGGCTCTGCGTTGGTTCAAAACACTGAAGTATTGTTTTTGAACTTGCCCTCTCTCATATCAGTGGAGTTTGGTGTATGGGCTGCCACACATTAGAAGTGAATCTGTGCAAAATGTCAGTTTTGTGTTTGAAGTGTTTTTGAAATGCAAATTTTAAGTAATTTTTGAATCACAAATAATGACATCTTGTTGCAGTTCCCGTTGTATGTGATGTACAGCGGTGGACTTGCACCTGTTTCAAAGCTGTTGAAGTGATGTGTCATACTGCATTAGTGTAATTATTTGGGTAGTGTAACCTTTGGGTGTGGATAGTGAGTTTGTTTCAGTTGAGTTACATAACGGATTTTTTTTTTTTTTAATTTGTGAACTGCTTGTCCTAGTTCTTTTCCAGATGCAAAATTTTTTCCCCCCCCCCCTCCCCAATTGTGTATGCTTGTTGTTTTTATCGTTTTATTGTCATAAATTTCCCAAACAAGCCCTACAGTATCATGTTTCAGCATCTTGCCAGGTTTAGGATTGGTTTTACAAGTTCTCTCTTACCATACGGTCTGATGCTCCAAAGTTTCTTAATTTTTAATTATCCTCTTGCTCTCTGGTTAAATTGTTAAAATTTGTACCTGTTCAGTTCCCTGGGAACTGGTTTGAGTGTTATCCTTTAACTCTGTTGTGATTTAGGAATCAGCACTACAAATTGAATATGTACCATTCGCAGGGACTGGTGTGCTTAACATTTTGTTCTTTACTGCACAGGTGATTGACTCTTTATCATAGGATACTTTTTTCTTGCAGCATTTGTTCCTTCTTCTCTTCTTCTTCATCCTTCTTCTTTTTAGCCAGCGATTTCCCTGTACCCTGTGTGTCACAGTTCAATACAGGGTATCCCACTATCCCACTGAAATTTATGCCTAAAACCCATGCTACTAGGTATAACCTACTTCAGCTTCCAGACATTTGATACCTGGTGTGCATAGCTCTAAAATTGTTCAATGTTCTTGTCTAGGATTTGCTGATAATACATGCTAGATGTTGTCTTTATGGTTATCCCTGTGTGTGAATTATTTTTATGAACACACTGTCTTTCAAACTTCTCCACAAATAATGGTCACATATTTGCAGATTTGGTGAATGCAAGCCATGAAGGATGATAGTTTGGTCCGCAGAAATAAAAACATTTCTAAGATAAGGAAATGAATTACCTCCAACAGTTTATTTAAACTATCTCATAATTTTAAACACCGTTCACAAAAAGAGTGTTATGTTAGACAGCCATTGAATTACTGGCTGTATGTGTAGTTGCAACATCTTGCTGGAAAAGTACATATTCCTTGTGTGATTACTTGAATTTTCAAAAATGGTTCAAGAATTTGTCCAGTGTGTCTTTCTGAATTTGTCGTAAAAGAAGGTGGGTCAGGTTATTCTTGTTGCACTGACAGCACACCATACTCCAAGTTTGTCATGTAACAGTACCTTGTGTATTGGTCTGTGATCATCTCTCAACCGTGTAAATTATTTTCAATTTTTAGGTTTGAATGGTTAAGTAAGTCCACGTTTTTTTTTTTTTGTTTTTTTTTCCCCCCCTCCCCCCCCTTTTAAATTAGTTTCTTTTTTTTTCTTTCCCCTTCTTTTCAATTTACAATTTTGCCAAAACTGTAAATTTAAATG
>Ga0123357_10014910_pt1 | contig 10166 bp, 3 predicted proteins | sample TergutEmb28metaG_FD_89873 | JGI IMG/M metagenome (GOLD analysis project Ga0123357, IMG submission 89873) | Embiratermes neotenicus P4 segment gut microbial communities from Petit-Saut dam, French Guiana - Emb289 P4 | ecosystem: Host-associated > Arthropoda: Insects > Digestive system > Gut ... | reverse complement strand
CAAAGCTCCCTGATGATGATCTGACAAGATCGAAACATGTCGGAGTGTTTTAAAGTGTTTTATGTGAAATTATATGTGCATTCGTTGGTTGATAAATTGAAATAATCAGTACTTGATCACCGCACGTAGAACCTTCAAAGCAATTAATCCCTTGTTCCTTCCATGACCATTTACACTTGCAGAAGCAGGTGTCTAAACTGAAGACAAATGGCTAGCACCTTGTTTTAGGTAGCCAGTCAGCACAAGACATGTGGATTTATGTGGTTATAGGAACACACAAGACCTGTGATACACAGTGTCATTTCCAAACACTGTAAAACACAAATGGTGAGCTTTCTTTAAAGCACAGTTACAAATCATTGAACTTCTCAGGCAAATGAGTCAAACACCAGTTCCGTTACGTACGGCCTGCTGCAACGTGGGAATATTATATTCTTCAAAATTAGACTGGCAAAATTTACTACTCTAAAATATTTATTGTTAGAAGTTTCATGTAAACTCTTATTCCAAATTAACTGTTGGTTTGAAAATATATTCTCTCCCTACTTCTGCCATGAAATCACCACACAATTTTCATTGGGAGAATTACCAACAATCCAACTGAGGTTCACATTCTCATACCAGTGACCATGGAGATAACTTCCTTCTGGGATGTGAAGCCCATATAGTCTAATACAGAGCTGGTAAGCCTTTTTGAGGGCATGTGCCCAATATGTCTATAAATTTCAAAGAAATTCTTCTGTGTGCCCATGGGAATTTTTAAGAGCAAAATAAAGTATGGAGCCTTCCATAATTATTATTAATTACTACATTATTATCAATTCATATTACATTTGTATAATTAATTCATAATGTAATTATTATATTACATTTATAATAAAGACCTCCTTGAGGAATGCAATAAGGAAGAAAATAACTGGGGCTGCTACTACTTTCTGTTTAAAAAGAAGACTAAAATGTTTTGCCCAGTCACCAAGTCTGGGCCCCAGTGATAAATATCCAGTCAACACTTCGCACTGCTCCCATTTTGTGTGAAAATGTCTCCTGGCAGTATAATTGGTAGTAACAGTAGTTCATATACATGAACGTATATATAGACATGTTCTTTACGATATACTCATATAGACACTGGTCGGGCAAAGAAATAAAACAAATTGGGACAGCAGTGAATGCTGTGTGCCAAGGAAATCTCTCCACTTGTCATAGGTTGACCAGCCCTGGTTTGGTAGATGTTCTGAAATGCCAGTAACTTCTACCTACATGGAGGCACATTCCAGAAGCTGGTTATCTTCATCAATGTGCCAGATCAGCTGATACATTTAGAACTAGCATGCACTGCTGTCAGTACTGTTCATTCATACTGGTGCAACATTCTGTCGGCACCAGTTACAGACTGCGAATGAAGGTAGTAACTCAATGCGAATAAAAATCCAACAGATGCATCAGTATGCAGATATTTATTCACTGCAAACCTACTCTACATGTTTCGGGTGTCACAGCACCCATCATCAGGAGTATTAAAAACTGTACCCGCAGCCTCTGGTACAGGTCATACTACTTGTACCGGAGGCTGCGGGTACAGTTTTTAGTACTCCTGATGATGGGTGCTGTGACACCCGAAACATGTAGAGTAGGTTTGCAGTGAATAAATATCTGCATACTGATGCATCTGTTGGATTTTTATTCACATTGAATTACGATGCATGCAACCACGAGCTTACCCCCCCCCCCAAAAAAAAAAAAATCGAGCATTCGGAGACAAACCAATCATCCCAACAGGCTGGACACTGCATGCATCAGGGAGTGGGGGGTGGGAGTTAGGACTGCAGAACCCCAGCTGGGTATCCCAGCTGAGGTTCTGTGGTTTTTTACCCCGTTCAGAGATATCAGGAGCCACCATATTACCTTCTCAACAAAAATCATTGCATTGACACCAAGTATTCAATTCATTCAGTACTTACGAATGAACACTGTATGTCAGTGCAACCACTTGCACCAGCTTCAGTCTCGGCAACACCACTCTGAAACCATCAAACCTTCCATATGAACTGTCAATGAAGCTGCCAAAACATTTAAGCACATTTATGAAATGCGGGAAATTCAGTGAAACAAAGCAATGTATGGAGCATATTTGTAGGTTTAGACTTGAAGCAGTAAGAGAAGACACATTAGACAAATGATCTGGCAAGCAAAGCACTAATATTGATTTGGAAGGATGGCTCCAATGCTGAGAAATGCTTATCAAGAAGACAGAAGGTAAAATGAGTATGTAAAGAAGGAATGTCAGTGTGAGATTTTAGGTTGTCAGGTCATCTGGATATGATACCTTGCCCCACCACCACATCCTGCTGAGTTGTTGAGAAATGTCTGATATGCCTAGAGATTATGTCTTACAGGGTGTAATGCACTGCCAATGCATCACATCATAGATGACCTGAATCCTTGAGAAATATCAGATATTCGTAGGATTTCACGCCTTATAGGACGTTGTGCCTTATCACAGTACAGCACCCTAGACGACCTCAGTCCTTGACAAATGTCAGATGTGAATAGATTTTCAGAAAGAGAACGCATAACTTTATTACTTTTCAGAAACATAATAATGTGGAGAACAATAAAAGTAAAACATGAAACAATGCATCTTGAATAAGAGTGTTCCTGGGGGCAGAGTGGGCACCAGGCACTGCTCTGACACTGTCAATCAGTTTATCGAAGCAGACAAAAATCCTGCTCTTTTGCTTTCATATCATGGACATTTTTTATCTTCTGAAACTATGATCTCAAACGTCCTGTAACTCAGTTGATGCAGGTTGTAGCGACTGGAGCCGCACAATTCCCGGGGCGATGAAGCCTGTGACTGCACTGGCTGTGCTCTTTGCAGCCGGAAGTAGCCATCATGTTCAAGCTTGTACCTGCAAAGGCCAGACTTTGGGTCTCATTGACAATATGACAGTAATACATAATAATTTACGGCAGAAGTATCAAACACACAGTCAGCCAAATTATGTTACACTGCCCCCCACCACCCCCCTTTTTAGATGCTGAAGTAAGAAAAGGATTTTGTCTTTTATGCGATTAATACAGTATACACCATTACACTGTGCACTTCCTGCAACTTCCATAACTTTATGGAATTTTAGTACCTACATATGCAGTACCAAACACAGGCTCTTACACCCTCAGTTGCCTGCAATGTAGTATTCTCCCACACATTATAACTGATGACATTTAAGGTTCTCACAGCAATGTTTATAAACATTACCGTCTTCTGGGATGTGAAGTCATGTTGTTTAGCACACAGGCACAAATATTTCAGAGGAACCTACTGCTTCAATCCTGAGCAAAGACACCCTATTTGTGAAGAGTGGACAAGGCTTGAGACTTGTCAGTGAACCAGTGGCAGTGGAGTGGTGCAGTTAAATCAGAAACTCCTCACCATCTGAGGTGTTTGCTTATGTGCTTCTTGCAGCTTCAGTCTTCTCTGATTACAAATTTACTTACTTTATCCTGGAATATTTTTCACGCATGTCTCCCATTTCGGTAGCTGGTAATGTCCTGTGCTCATAACAGGGCCTTTGAGCAAGACAAGCAAAAGGTATGGTGTAAGGAAACTTCACAAAGTAAAGAAATAACAAAACAAAGCAAGATTTCAAGCTTCCACCGCAGTGTAAATGAGCTCTACACTCTACTGAGATGTTAGAGCACTGAATGGTAGTTACCAACTAACTATCAATCAATGCTGTGTAACCTCCTGGAAGTGCAAAGGTCTCAAAATGAGGCAAGCTAATAAAAAATACAGTGATATATAAAAGTAAGAAAGGAGATGTAAAAACAAAATATATAACAATACTTTTATCTTTCCACCTTCTTTCCTTTAAATTGTTAGTTTTACTTTTATTTTAATTGGCCTTATTTTATTTTGTCTTTACACTTTACCGTTTCTCTACCCACAGCCACCCATGTAGTTAAACTGCTGCTACTAGTTTGTTCTGAGCCCTAGTCCTTGTCCTCCCTATTTCTTTCTGCTTAGCTTACTTTTCTACATTAAAGAAGCATGCAGCAGGTTTTCACCAAAGCACTGGTACGTGTCCACGAAACTATATGGTATAACATCCCAGAAGGCAGTAATCACTATATCATAACTTCTTCTCAGTTGTGCCAACCTGGATTTGGAATGGCCTGAAGGTTGGCAGATGCTGTGCATATTCTTGAGGTGAAGGTTCAGTAGGGATCCTCGTTGAAACAGATCATCACATATGTGGCAGCAGTACGCTGGCTTATCATCTCCACAGTGATCCTAAACAGCACCAACACAATACAACACATAGGATGTGCACTAAGAGTCACCACTGATCACAACTTACCACAGAAATGAGAGAAGACGTTGCGTTTGCACTGAGTTTTGCAGGTAAGATAGCAACTGAATTAAAAACTTTATAATTTTAGTCTCGACTTCCTCAGTTGCTCTCAAGCTTAAAGTAAAGTTGTCCCTCTGCTTAATCCACTAATTTAATATTACATGTGCAAGAAAGGTACCACCTCTTGTGGCAACTATGACTGTTTCAGAAAAAGGTCTCAGCTTTCAGTAATATGGTGGTGAGTGCTGACTGTCATGGTCACTTGGGCCACAGCAAACATGCATGAAAAACTTTCATCAGTCAGCAAGTTCCTCATCATGAAGATGTATAGGGAAGTACATGATGCTACCCAAAAGTTCCTGAAATTCCTCTGCCGTAGCTTTACCATTTACCAAAATTTCTATATGCCCCCATCCCCACAGAAGTAGTCCCATTTGGCGTTGCTACATCGATTCCAGCGGGATTTCCATGATCAGAAGTACTTCTGGAAGTCACTTCGTGTCAGCTTCTTCATCACGAACTGCGATACGGTCTGGATCTTTTTAATGCTGTCAAAATGTCACCCCCTTGAGCTACAATTTCATCTTGGGGAATAGGAAAAATTCACAGGGGATGAGGTCCGGTAAGCAGGGAGGGTGAGGGATGACTGTCACATTTGTAGAAGCCAAAAACTGCTGCACAACAAGTGAAGCGTGAGCTGGAGCATTGTCAGCCTTGGGACAAATTTTGTTGCAATGTGGCGCATGTTGAGCTCATCCGACAAAATTTGCTGGCACGTTCCATATGACAGTCCGACAATGTTGCAAACATCGTGAATCGTTCGTCGTCGGTCTTCCAGGATAGCCTCTCACAATATTGCCACATTTTCGGTCGTGGTTCTGGTCAAAGTTCGTCTAGAATGCTCTTCATCATCGACTGACATTCGTCTGTTCCTGAAATGCTTAAACCATTTGCAGGGTTGCGTTTGGCCTAGGGCATTATCACCAAATGCTTCTTTAAGCATTCTCTGTTTCCATAGCCGTCTTGCTGAGTCTAAAGCAGAATTTGACGTAAATCTTTGCTCCTTCACATCAGTCATTTTAGCAGGTCGGTACCATCGCAACACAGCACTAACCCAACGTCACAAAAATGCAAAGAAGAAACACTCACTTCCTCACAGCAGAACGCCGCTTGGCAGAGTGATTCATAAAGGGTACAGCTCGTGATATCTAGCAGCACACAACTGTACAACAAGCGGTTTTTGCGCGGCAGTCCAATTTTGGGAACTTCCGGGTAGCACCTCGTAGAAGCAGGCCTCCAAACACTTGTAGCCATGGTATTACATGGAGGTGAGCAGTAAACTTCATGCTCACAGAAAGAGTCCCTCATCACCAATGGATATGTCACTTTTTTGGACCCTGGAACTGGTATAGTTGCTGTGGATAAAAGTTCTGCTGCTTCCAGCAATCGATCCCCGATTCCTCATGCATTCAGCCTGCAGTTTTTTTACATACATACATGTTTGTGTTTTGGAAGTGGTATGGCGTAACACTGACAGACTGACTGTGCATTCTGCTACAGCCAAATCTGCTAGCAAGTTACCCGGTCACAACTATACATCCTAATCAGTATCATTCTTAAGTATCCCCACCACCTGAACTTCTTCTATCCCTACTGCTATTTAGATTTATCAAATGAATTTGGGCTCCTGGATTACCAGAGAGCTGTGATTTGATTCCTTGCACAAGCAAAAATTTTCTTCACTTACAAAATGTCCAGACTGTCTCTGCAGCCCACATCCCCCTATTCAATGGGTATCAGGGGCTTTTTCTCCCAGGAGGAAAGCTGACCAAATGCTTCCATCTACTTTTGGGGTTAGGAATTCATGGAGCTATACTTCCACTTCCCATGCACCTTATGGCATGCAAAGTGACAACTTTACCTTTACATTTACCTGACTTGAGTATGTTTGACACTCTTCTATCTGAGGAGAGAGATACTGCCAGTCTCCAATATGTAGTGTTTTAGACTATTATACTTTAATCAGAAAGTGGAGTTCGACAACATAAATAATTGCTCCACCATTTGTAAAACAACATTACAAACCCATGATGACAGGATGTATGAAGTTTAATATATCCCACCTGTCAATGGGAGAGGATTATATGCCTTCAGATCTCAGCATACAAAATGCTTTTATATCTGCTGAAGAAAAATAATGATAAACTGTGAAGGCTTGTTTTGAATATACAGCTCCATCTCAGGTGAAGAGGCTGCTCTCAAAGACCTTGGATACAGTGAAACAACATGAGGTCACGTACCCTGCGATAATGCCTGTGAAGCCCATAAGTACTGCGAAATGAGAAACCACACCCTTCCTCCATACAGTGGTAAAGTGCAGTAGAGGAGTGTTTAGCTAAGTGGTTGTTCAGGTCACGTTGTGCCTTGGCTCTGAAACACAGTCCGCATCAAAGTTACATTTCAGTCAATCAGAATGCCATATAACTTGCGGTTAGTGTTGCACTGATCTCATTTAAAGACTGCAGTCTGATGATACAATGTGAGCACTACCTTACAGCAAGACAGTAATTACAACACAACACAACACAACACAAGGGACAATAACATTAATTTCAATTTATAAGACTTCCATTCAACCAGCATACAGCATAGGATGGAAAGTGCAACACATCACACCATGTTCCTGGAATAGTACTTTATGACTAATAAAATACTCATGGAAATTATTACTGTAAACAAGACACACACACACACACACACACACACCAACCAGAAGAGGGAAAATAAAGATATAAAACCATGCCACAAAACAACCAAGGTAAATGTATATGAAAAAACCCCACTTCAGGTATATGAAAAAACAAATCTGGTAATTTTAGAGAATATTTAAAACTGATTGTAATTATATTTTAGAAGCAGTATGGATAATGACTAAAAACAACTCTTAGATTCCATTTTGTCATTTACTTCAATTGCATTATCGTTTAATTGCACCTGATAAAAAGATAAGATGTACCACATGTACCACTACATAACCGAATGAATCCGTCTCAGGACCTGAACTCCTGAAATATCTGTAAATATACAAGTGACACCTGAAAAACACATGCATCCAAGGGTACGCCTCCAATTTTTGATGCCACATTTACAGACGAGCTATGGGGATAGCACAAACGTGCCAAAACATGTAACCTGTATATTGAAGCAATTTGACATTCAGATGACCGTGCATCGTGATATATTCTTATAATAAAAGCCAACGAGATGCACTATTTCTCAAGTTTATTTTGACAAAGAACTCTAAATGTTTCGGACAGACTTACCGTCCGTCATCAGTAGTCTTAACACTATTCACAGCAATTGGTATTTGTCACACTAGTTATGTTGACTGTCTGCTAGCAGTCAGTCAACATAACTAGTATGCTACTAAAGCTATTAAAAGAAGAGGTATAGGACTGTAGTGTGTATATTAATGAATTTTATTTACAGATATAAACTTTCAGTAGTTTTTAGATTCAATTATGCACCCTGAAGATGACACAGTTTTGTCAAAGCATGTAACATGATGTGACACTATTTAGTTAAATAAATCTGAAATATACAGTTGTGGGTATTGGATGGTGTTAAGATTATCTCAATGAATACAGGCTAACATAGTGCAGTTAGATTAGCGACTGGACTTGGGCCAAACAACCGAGGATTCATGGTTTGTTTCCCAGCAGCAAGAAATCTTCTCTTTCCTAAAGAATCCAGACTACTTTGGGGGCCCACTCAGCCTCCTATTCATTGGGCACTGCATGCTATTTCTCCAGGGTTAAAGCAGCAAAGGTGTGAAGCTGACCACTTACTTCCATGTAGCGCAGAATTTGAGAATGAGAGGAGCTATACTTCCACTCCCCTATATGCCTTCATGACAGCAGTGACATCTTTACCTCTTCAGCTCCTTGAATATTCATGAAATAAGAATTTGTGCCAAGGAGATATGTTTGAACTGAATTACACAAAGTGTCAACATCTTTTATGAATTCAGTAAGTCTTTTGAAAAATCTTACAAAATTATTTACATTATGGCCTTCTGGATTATGATGCAGTGTAGTCTGGCAGAACGGTATCAATGTTTCAGAGGATCCTGATGAGGGAGGAAGCAGTACCTGGAACTTTGTATGCTTCTACCAGACTGCAAGTCGCACCCCATAAGATACTCCTATACAATGGGTACCGACCAGGTCTTTCTCGGGGGGTAAAGCGGCCGGGGCGTGGCGTTGACCACCCACCCCCATCTAGCGCTGAGGTTAAAGAAAAAGTACAGCTATACCTCTACTCCACCTCTGGGCCTTTGTGCCCTGCTATACGGTGAACTTTACTGTAATGGTGAAATACATACTCTTAAGTATCAAAAAAAGGAATATTTTAGCAATAATACAAATTTTAATTGCGTGATACCTGGCAGTAATCAGTTACATAATGGTAGTGGAAGGGAGGTGGTTAGGTGCCTTCTGGTTTCTATGTGCTAGCTACCTAATCAGGTAGATTTTCTCTATCGGCTAAAAATCTCTGGTGGCCATACCCTAGTGTCAAGAGGGCTGCACATACATTGCCCTGTATCTGTATGAACTGAAACCTTACTCAGTAAGACTGAACTGATATGTCAGTTGGGTTATGCTCTGTGTGAACTCACGTGTGGTCACAAGTGTGGCACTTGAATGGCTTGAAGTCAAGGTGTCTGTAGCGAATGTGTGTTGTATGTCTTGAAGGACTGGGGCAGGATTTATCACAGTAGGAGCACTGGTAGTTGTTCATATGGTGACTTATGTGGTCTGCCAGCAATCTTTTACTGGGGTAGCACTTGCCACAGTGTGAACACTGGTACCCTTGCACTATAACAATTCATACCAATACTGTATTGGGTAACGTTCAGCAGCTTCGTTCATTGGAGTTCGTATGAAATATCAAGCATAGTGTAACTTTAATATAGGCACATATATCTGCTCTAGAACTACAAAATCAGCCTCATTAAACCTTCCTGTATTACATATAACATATTACACATGAGAATGTCCCTTGGATGTTGCTTCTGGCACATTCTGCCAGAACCTTCCTGCCTCTCTGTCTTACACAATATATTATGTAATCTGATATTTATTTACACAGTTCTTATTTTTGTTCCGTGAATGATCCAAGACATTAGGACTATATTTGACTGATATGAATGAATGGACCTCCGAAAATACGACAGTTTTGTTTAAAAAATGAAGAACTCATAAATTGTGGTAAATTTTTGCATCATTCAATGAATTAAATTGGAACTTCCTATGTCAAGGATGCAAGTCGGCAAGTTCAGAACTCACACTCCGCAGGAATCTGACGTTGACAGTGGTCCAAGAATTTTACTTTATTTGCAAAGAGACTACCACATGTTGGACAGCCCACACGTTTCTCTTGTGTTTTCTTCTAGTATGTTCTTCCAATTTGTATACTGTTCGGAACACAGCTTCGCAACCTGCAACAAATAACTGTTCACAGCTCAGGAGGACACAATGACCCCTCTACACATCCGTTCAGCAATATCTCACCTTTCTTGTGGTTTAATTGTGTGGCAGGTCATTTTACCCTTTGACGCCTAACGACCACTATAGTGGTCGTACCGCACTGCTAACCTCTAAACATTGCATTTTATATATTTAGTCAACAAATATAGGTACTGAATATTTTAAACATGGTATATACTCTCCGTTTTTTTTCTCTTCAAAATGCAGTTTGTTTCATAATTCTAACGTATTTGGTTCCTGTTTTATTCACATTTTATAT
>Ga0123357_10014909_pt1 | contig 10166 bp, 11 predicted proteins | sample TergutEmb28metaG_FD_89873 | JGI IMG/M metagenome (GOLD analysis project Ga0123357, IMG submission 89873) | Embiratermes neotenicus P4 segment gut microbial communities from Petit-Saut dam, French Guiana - Emb289 P4 | ecosystem: Host-associated > Arthropoda: Insects > Digestive system > Gut ... | reverse complement strand
TTCTTTTTCACGCATCCGTATTCTTCGTGGGAGAAAGGTGCAGTAGAAAATAATAACAAACTTGTCAGGCAATACATACCGAAAAAAACAGAGTTTAACAATCTTAATGACTTGGAAATAAAATAGATACAGTATAAAATTAACAATAGACCGAGAGCAAAATTAAATTTTTATTCACCAAAAGAATTTTTTTCATACTTTTGCAAAATGAATAGTTGCATTTAGTGGTTGAAACTACCATTGGATTATTGAAAAATCTAATATTCAAAATGCTTCTAAGGTATGCTCTTCTAATGGTTTATGGTTGCACTGTTTCGGTAAACTTGCTATTGCTTGCATTGCTTGGATGTTTTAACCCATCATTCGCATAATATATAATTAAACCTTTACAAAAAATTTTAGTCAATAAAAAACATTTAATTTTATTTTTATATGAAAAAAATAGTTTTTTTATTTTTCATTTTGAGTATTTTAATTACTGCAAATACAAGTTGTCAGAGTAATGATAGTACCGACCGGAAATCGAAGTCGGATATTGTGAACAAAAATATTCTTGCCCGTCGTAGTATTCGCGCATATAATAACATACCGGTAGCGCGCGATACTATTGATATGATTTTAAAATCGGCAATTAACTCTCCCAGTGCAAGAAACGACCAACCTTGGGAAGTTCGCGTAATAAGTAATTCCGACTTTTTGGCAAAAATCAAGGCGGTTGCTCCGAATTTTTACGATGCGCCTACGCTAATCCTTGTTGCAAACGACACCACCAACAGTTATAGCGCATTTGATTGTGGAATTTTTACGCAAACAGTGATGTTAAGCGCCGAGTCCTTCGGTTTAGGAACTGTGGCATTAGGAATGGTTGCTCGAAATTTAAATAGCGGTACTCCTGAGGCAAATGCTATTTTAGCAGATTTGAATTTGCCTGTTAACTATCGTATATTAATAGGAATAGCGCTCGGACATAAAGCACAATTTCCGGATGCAAAACCTCGTAATGCTAATAAAGTGCAGATTTTAGAATAAGTTTTTTTAATATATTTTTAATGTTAAAGAACATTTTTAGTTTATTTTTCAAAAAAAATATAATTTTGCAGCCAATTAGTATTAATATATAAATAAAAAATTGTAAGGATATGAATATAGAAAGAATAGGCATAAATGCAGGAGTAGTTTGGAAAGCACTTGAAGATGCTAAAGAATTGGATATTAAAGATTTAAAAAAAACCACCAAACTTACCGAAAAAGATTTGAGTTATGCGTTGGGCTGGCTCGCACGTGAAGGGAAAGTTAATTTCACTGAAACAGAAACGGGATTTTTTGTCAAATTGTCATAAGTTTTCGTGAAATAATAAGAAAAAGGCGGAGAGTATTATGCTTCGCCTTTTTGTGTTTATGAGTATAATATACTATGATTCAATAATTTAAACTTACAAATGCAAATTATGCCCCATTCGGTTTTGTTTGGTTTCCATATAAAAATGGTTGTATTTGTTTGGGGTTATTTCAAGGGGAATATTTTCAACAATTGAAAGTCCGTAAGCCTCCAAACCAATTCTTTTTGCAGGATTATTTGTTATCAAACGCATTTTGGTAACCCCGATATTTCGCAAAATCTGTGCACCAACTCCGTAATCACGCTCGTCAGCCTTAAATCCTAAATGAACGTTCGCTTCAACGGTATCGAGTCCTTCGTCTTGCAGTTTGTATGCTCTAATTTTGTTCATTAGCCCAATTCCGCGTCCCTCTTGCATCAAATATACAATAACTCCTTTCCCTTGATTTTCAATCATTTGCATCGCTTTATGAAGTTGTTCGCCGCACTCGCAACGCAACGAACCAAAAATATCGCCCGTAGTACAAGACGAATGAACACGCACAAGCAAAGGCTCACCCTTATCCCAGTTGCCTTTGGTCAATACAGCGTGTTCAAGCCCATTTGAAATTTGTCGAAACGGCGTAAACTGAAAATTTCCGTAATTTGTTGGAAGATCAATAGTTACACCACGTTCCACAAGAGATTCGCGCTGAAGTCGATATTCAATTAGCGATTTTATAGAAATAATTTTAAAATTATTTTTATCTGCAACTTTCTGTAAATCAGGCAATCTCGCCATTGAGCCATCATCATTCATTATTTCAATCAGCGCTCCTGCCGGTTGAAGCCCTGCAAGCCGCGCAAGGTCAATTGCTGCCTCAGTATGTCCTGCTCTTCGCAAAACGCCTTTTGAACGCGCTCGTAAAGGGAAAATATGCCCGGGACGACCAAAATCTTCCGGCTTTGACGCATGATTGGCAAGAGCACGAAGAGTAGCAGCACGGTCTTCGGTGGAAACTCCGGTTGTGCAACCATCTAATTTATCGACACTTACGGTAAAAGGAGTTGAAAATATTGACGTGTTTTTCTCCGCCTGTACATCAAGTTCCAATTCTTCGCAACGCTCTTCAATAAGTGGCGCACAAAGTACTCCACGCCCATTTTTTAGCATAAAATTGACCATTTCTGGCGTGATTCTTTCGGCTGCACAAATAAAATCACCTTCATTTTCGCGGTCTTCATCATCAACAACAATTACAAATCGCCCTGAACGAATTTCATCAATTGCTTCATCTATCGTATTTAACATTTTTTTATAAAAATTTAAGTTTAAAGCCAGAATATTTATAAGAATTGTTTCCCTTTTTCTTTGGAAATATTTCTGCTTTCAATAATTTTATTTTTATTTATTTTTAAAAAATTTAATAAATCATTCCAATATTCGGCACGCTTTTTATTTCTTTTCAAAGTATTGGTAATCAATTTTTTGCGTGCATTTTTTAATTCTTTATCAAAATTAATTTCCTTATTAATATTTGTAAATTCAATCAACCATAGTACTTCCTGCTCACGGCTTTCGTAGAGTGGGCGCGGGCGGTCGTTGTCGTGAATAATTTGCAACTTTGGACAGATTCCAAGTTTTAAATTATTGTAAAACAAGCGATTAAGATAATTATCATCTTCTCCGTAATGAAAAAAGATGGGGTCAAAACCTCCGAGAGTTTCTATCGTTTTTCGAGGAATAAACCACGAGGCACAATTGATATATTGTGTTTGATAAATATCTTGTAATTTATTTAAATACAAATCATTAAACAACTTTTTATCGGTTGTTTGATAATCAAAAATACGTCTTAAAAGCAATTTTTCAATTGAATCTTTCTCTTTATTTAGATGAACAGGCGAAATAATTCCATATTCCGGATTTTCTTCTGCAATTCTAACTAATTCATTTACAGTATTTTCTTCAATTAACCACGCATCTTGATTTAACAGAAACACATAATCGGCATCGTTTTCGAGCGCATATTTTATTCCTACATTATTTCCCCGCCCAAACATTAAATTTTCTGCCGGCTTAATTATATGAATTTCAGGATAATTTTTGTCAATAAAGTCAATTGTTTCATTATCTGGAGAATTATCTACAACAACCACATTTACAGGCATTTGCAACACGCGCAAACTGTCAAAACAGCGTTTATACCACTGTTGTCCGTTGTAAGTTACTATGATAACAAATACTTTTTTTATCATTAATTATATCAACGTATTTTCTTAATTTTTTCTTTCAATAATAAAGTTTTTCTCCAACCGATTGTATTTATCAGAAATTTATGCGCAAGATTTTTGTCGGCTGTATCAAAATTAATTTTATTTTGTTTCATAAATTTTTCGAGCGGCTTCAAATATTTTTCATTATTAGGACGAAATTCAATAATAAAATCTTTTAACAGTTGCGCACAGGCATATATTGTTCTTGCCGAATCGTTATTTTTCAATAAAATACTCACAATTGCAGTCCAAGCAATATATTTAAAGTTCAGATAATCAGTGCTAACATGCTTACTTAGACTTCCCAATGTTGTACGCCAATAAACCTTGACATCAGGAACAAAATGAACATTTGTCGCCTTGGTCATAATTCGAGCATAAAATTCGCCATCTTCATTGTTTCTTAAAAACTCATTCCATCCTCCAACAGACTCAATTACGTTTCTATGCATCAGATATGATGCAGGAAGTATGATACTTCGCGCAATCAACATATCATTAAAAAGTTCCAAAGGTTTATCGTAAGATTTATCTTTGTGCGAAAAATTTTGCGGCAAAATATTTTTCACATCATCATGAAAATTTACATAAGAAGAATAAACAACATCGGTTTCAGACAAATTATGAGAAATAATGTAGTTCATTTGTTTTTCTATCTTATCCAAATCTATAACATCGTCATGGTCAATATATTGAATATATTCTCCGGTTGCTTTTTTCAAAGCATAATTCCGAGCAGCACAAACACCTTGATTTTTTTGCGTATATAATTTTAAAATGTCCGATTCATAAGTTCTAACAATTTCCAAAGAATTATCTGTCGAGCCATCATCCACAACTATAATTTCCTTGTTTTCCCAAGTTTGATTGAACGCAGATTCAATCGTTTGAGCAATATATTTCTCAGAATTGAATAATGAAATCAAAATAGATACTTTTTTCATTTACTACAAATTTTTAATTTTCCAATATCCGCCTTTATCGGGACCAATGCGTTCAAGCAAGCCTTTAGTTTTGAATTTGGCGATGTTTACTTTTATCTTACTTGCCACAATACCAACTACAGGAATTAGTTCTTCTATTGTTATATACGGATTTTGCGATTTTGAGATGTAATTTCCAGACATCAAATCTTGAACTGTTATGCCACCGTATAATTTGCCATGATTATAAATTTCTATCCTGTTGGAATATTGATAAAACTTTATGGGTGATAATTGTAATATTTCTGTGTTTGAGAGCATTTTTTTATTTTTTTAACATAAATTTCCGAATATTACGCAATGGAACAAGTAAAAATTTTCCTATTCGCATTTCAGGCGATTTTCGCATTTTATCATTTTGATGTTTCATTTCAATAAAACGACTTAACCACAGGTCATAATGTTTTGTGCGTATTTGACGGGCGGTTTCGTTAAAAAAAATTTGCTTTCCGGATCCTAATTTTGAAGTTTTTACGATGCGGTATTGATAAAGTTCCTTGTCTAAGAAGTGAAATTTCCAACCTTTTTCTGCCAACGATAACCAAAGGTCATAATCTTCAAAATTACGAAAATTAGAATCAAAACCACCAACACTTATCCATGCCTCTTTTCTGACAACTGCACAAACATCTATATAGTTGCCTGTCAGCAACTTATCTATATCAAATTTAGATACTTCATAACTGTCACGACTTCCGTCTCCAAAAAATTTGGGTTTGCCATAAAAAACTCCAAAGTCAGGATTTTTGCTCAAAAATTCAATTCCCAAATCAATATATTCCAGAAAAATTTTATTATCGCTATCTAAAAAAAGCAGAAACTCCCCTTTGGCAATCCTGCAAGCGGCATTCCGTGCGGTGGCAGCACCCGAATTTACTTGACGGATTACGACAATGTCAGGTGAATTTTGATAATTTTTCAAAACATTTAAAGTAAATTCATCTGTACTTCCGTCGTCTATTAACACAATTTCATAATTGTACTTACCATTGTAAGTGCGCACACTTTCAATGGCTTCAGGCAAGTATTCACCTGAATTGTAACAAGGCGTGATTATGGAAATATCAATTTGGTTCATTTTTTTAATTTTTGAGGTAGTTCCAGTTTTTTACCTAATTCTCTGTCATAACTGCTTGTTAAATAATTGGCAAGCCCTGAATTAGGAGTAAAAGTTAATTCGCTGAAATAAATTTTATCATCAACATAATAAAAATCAGTACGCACAAACGGGAATGGAGCAGAAAGTTTTTGTGCCATTTCGGTCATTTCTGTAAGTTTTGATGGTTTTGAAACGGCAATATCGCTGATTTTTGGCTCAAATAAAACGTTAATCTCTTCCCAATCAAGTGAATAAGAATTAAGTGCATACGATTTATCACCAAAATTGCGACTGTGAACAACCAAAATAAAATTTGGTTTGCCATTGATACAATAATATTTATAGTCAAAATCTGAAAATTCCAAATATTTTTCACAAATAATTTTTGGTTTAATATTCTGATAATGAAATTCATACATGTTAAGTCCAAATTTTTCATTTAGCCAGCAGTTGAGTTTTTGTTTTGTCTGCTTAATATCAAGTTTCAATTTATCTTCAACAATAATATTGTAACCGCTGCCGTGATTACATTTTAATACAAATTTTTGCGGAAGTGTTTCAAAATCAATATCTTCTGCCTTATCCCAAATGCCCAAAAGTGGGACAAGAGCATCTTCATAGCCGCATTTTTTGACATAATCTCTAACTGCATATTTATCTGCACATTGTATTACAATCGGATTAAATTGATACCAATAGCGCGAAAGCCAGTGAATTTTTTCACTCAAAGTTTTTGGATTATGATAACTCAATTTTTTTCCCCGCATTTGATAATAAAACCGCTGTTTTGCGTCGTAAAACAGTTTTTCTCCTTTATATTTTTTTGGGAATTTTTTTTTCAAAAACTGCAAATATTTCCGCTCGTAATATGCTTTTGTGAAAATTTTATTCATTTTTTATTTTCACAATTAAAAATTGAACATTATTTTATTATTTAGAATTATTCCTTTTTGGATGACATCTTCAAGTTCCATTTTCAAAATTATTATTTTTTGCAAAGTTACAAAAAATATTTCATTACGTATTTTTTGGATTATCTCATTATTTTGTTTCGATTTTAGGCGGGATTATGAAAATATCAATAAGATTCATATTTTAAAAACCTTTAATAATTTTTTTTTTGTTACCTTGTATATTGCATAAAATTTTTTTGCAAAAAAAATAACATAATAGTATGAATTTGATAAATTTTATAGAACGGATTTTAAATTCTGAATTTATAATAATGAGTACCCGTATATATGCCTAAAATCAGATTTAATCTATTGATAACCAATGGATTACAGAAAAATCTCAAATTATTGTAAAACTCTGTATATCAGTAATTTACAATATAAAATAGGTAAATATACGGGTATACATATTTATAATAGAACTATTTGCGCATTATCATTAAACTTTTTATCATATCCCTTGTCAAAATTTTGTTAGCAAGTTATTTGCAAAACTAAATTATTGTTAATTTTAAATTTTATCATTATGAAAAAAATTGTTTTTAGTTTAATGTTCCTTTTGCTGGTTTCCTTATCCGTATATTCTCAAAACGACGGAAACAGAACCGAAGCAGTTACTGTAAATGATAATCACGGAAATAAAGCAGGACATATTGACAGTGATGGTATGGTGTACGATGAACACGGAAATTACACAGGTCGTATTTATAGTGATGGCACAATGTACGATAATCACGGAAATAAAGCAGGAGGTATTGACAGTGATGGTATGGTGTACGATGGACACGGAAATTACGCAGGTCGTATTTATAGTGATGGCACGGTATACGATAATCACGGAAATAAAGCAGGACGTATTGATAATAATGATGGCATGGTGTACGATGGAAGCGGAAATTATATTGGACGGGTAACTCCTGGAGATTTACAAGCCGCATATTTGTTCTTTTTTCACGATTAACCTCTAACTCCGCTTACGTTAGGTAGTCTATTCCGATTTTAGTAAAAAGGTTTCGGGTTTTCTCAGTGACTTCGGCGAGATTCCAAGTACCTCTGATTTTGATGTTACAGATAGCTTTCGACATTTTGATAATATTCTTAGGGGGAGTGTTTATTCAAGAGTTCAGCTTCTCGTAATCTGACGTACAATTTGTAATAGGCTATCATAGCTATGAAATTGGCAAATAGCCACCCTTCCGCCACATACCTGTTTTGCATATATGAAACGTCGACATCAAAATACTCCCGAATTTTTCTTACAAACAACTATCGAATGACCTTTACCAATACCGTCGTGAATTTCTTCAACCGTCAATCCTGCCGCTTCAATGCAGCGGAACATATCTTCGGAGTGATACATTTTGCTGTTTCCATTGGCTAATGCGGTGAAATAAAGGGAAATTTGTGTCAGCGCAAATGCTGCGGTTTCAAAACGCTGCCTGTCCCAAAATGTTTCCATAATGTAAAGGTTCGTGTCGCTGCTCATTGATTTTGCGGCTCCGGTAAGAATACTCGTAACCTCATCTTCGGAAAAACAGTCGAGAAACTGACTCATCCATATTGAATCAAAATTTTGTGGGAAAGGAGTTTTTTTGTCAAGCAAATTACAGCCGTGTCCGAAAATTCGGTCTGCACCATTTTTGCCGGCAGTGTGCTGTTTCATTAATTCAATTTGTTGCGGCAAATCCATAATCGTAACTTGCACATCGGCATTGTAACCTACACAGCGCAACGCCCAGCGTCCTGTGTTTCCGCCCACATCGAGCAGCGTCTTGGGCTTGTTGGCAAAGACAACTCGTAATGCCTCGTCAAACGACTGGTCGCTGTAATAATGGTCAAAACCAAACCACGATTTTTGCACCTGTTCGGGCAGTTGAGAAAGTCCTTCGTAAATCGTGTTCCAATTTCCAAACACTTTTAAACCTTCCGGCTTGTCATTCAACAGGGCTTCTTCCAAATGAAACCAACCGAGATAATTTACATCGTGGTTGAAATCCATATCCACTTTTACGAGCGGGTCGTTGTGCAGAAACCAGCCTGCCTTTGAGCAGGTAAATCTGCTATCTTGATACAACACCGTACCGATTGTCAATGACGACTCCAACAAGCATTGGCAGGCATACTTCGACAGTTTTGTCTTTTCGGTGATTTCGTCCAAAGTTAAACCTTTTTCGGAATCAACAAGCATTTGCAGAATACCAAATTTTATCATCAGCCGTGACACCTGAAAAACAATTGGTCCAAACGATATTTCGTGTGCCAAACGCTGCGCCTCTAATGCAGAGAGCCGCTCTTTTGAGTAACGTTTTTCTAATGCAGGGAAAAATTTCATATTGTTTTATATTTTAAATTGTCGTTAATTCACTAATTATTTTTAATATAATCCAAATAATTATAGAAATTATCTTTATAAAATCCCTTGTAACTTCTTATATGTATAAAAGGATAAAAATCTCTTTCCAATTTGTTGTTTTTTGCAAGGCATTTTGAAAATTGAACGCCTTTCGATTGACACCAATACTTTTTTACCTTATTGTTTTCACTTGTAAGTAATTGCAAAACAGGCTCTCCCAAAGTTATTATTTTTGCATCTGGAAATTTCTCTATTTCTTTTTTTAGCAAATCTAAATTTTTATCAAGATGTTTGAATAATATGTTTAATGTATCCGCAGGAGGAATAGTATAAAAATATTTGAATAAATTTGTTGCATAAACGTTGTCAATAGAGCAATCTAAAGGGGCGCAAATTTTCTCAATATATGTTTTTAAACTACCGCCTTTATTAAGATTTAACGTGCAAGTAATATTACTTCTTCTTTCTACGTTTCTAATGGTAGGGTCTTGCCCTATTATTATCAATTTAATTTTACCAAACCCATCAAAAGGCGGAATAATCCTGTTTTGAATATCATCTATGCGATTTATTTCATCATCGCAATTTTCTTGCAGGTAATTTCTAATATTTACCGCTTTGCCAATTATATCTGTAACATTCATATTTAATCAAATTAATCTCATTAAAATCACAGTTCAGTCAATTTCTTTTGTTCTTTTTTCGTACCAAGTTGTTTGGCATTTTGCGAACTGATTACATTTCCGCCTTTTTGTTCAATATCTAATCGGGCATTTCGGGCAACGGATGCTCCTGAATGTGCAATTTTTGCACTTTCCTGAAAATCCTGTGGGTCGCTTTTTGTTGAAAGTTCGGTGGTTGTCGCTTCTGCCAACATATTGATAATCAATTCTAAATTGGTCATATTATCGCGCAGATTTTCTTTTGTCAGATTTTTATGCCGTTTGTATTGTTTAGTTGTCATTCCGCTCCACGTTTTTGTCATCAAATCTGTTAGAAAAGCATATTCTTCGCCTTGTTTTACACCGGCTCTGTCCCATTCGTCAGTCAATGCCTTGCGCACCTCTATTGATTTTATGCGCTGGTTAATCCAATTTTCGCTGTAACCTAAACGGCGGTAGTTTTGGATTGCACGGTCAATAGACAGTTCTGGGTCAATGGTTTCGTCAATTCTCTCTCTGCC
>Ga0123357_10014907_pt1 | contig 10166 bp, 8 predicted proteins | sample TergutEmb28metaG_FD_89873 | JGI IMG/M metagenome (GOLD analysis project Ga0123357, IMG submission 89873) | Embiratermes neotenicus P4 segment gut microbial communities from Petit-Saut dam, French Guiana - Emb289 P4 | ecosystem: Host-associated > Arthropoda: Insects > Digestive system > Gut ... | reverse complement strand
TACTTACATGCAGTACCGCAGTCTGTTAAGTCCGATTCAATGGCAGTTATTAGTTGCTATTGCCAAAGAAGGATTAGTCACGGAACCGCAAGCGCAAGGTTTCCTCCATAAATATAAAATCGGTGCGGCATCATCGACGCAAAAAGCATTGAACGCCTTGTTGGATAAGGAAATGATTTTCTCTATCGAATCTACCGAAAAAACGGCATATCGCGTTTACAACGTCTTTTTGATGCACTGGTTGGAACGAACATTCTGAGTTGAAAATCATTCCCCCACTCCTTCAGTCATTCAGTTATTCAATTATTCAGTTATTCAATCATTCAGTTATTCACTTCACTTCTCTACTAAACGAATACGGAAAATCCCTATCGCTCGTTCCACGACTTGTATTCGGCGCCGACGACATCGAAAACCGGATAGCTGCCCCCTTCATCAAATCGGCATGATTCAGATAGTTTTTCGTATAATCTTTCCCATCGATCTGCATGGAAGCGATGTAGCGGTTTTCTACACAGTTGTTACCGGCAGTGAGCGTAACCTGTTTCCCGTTTTCCAGATGCAGCGTAACCTTTTTGAATAGCGGCGAACCAAGCGGATATTCGTTGGAACCGGGGCATACGGGATAGAATCCAAGCGCCGAGAAAACATACCATGCCGAAGTTTGCCCATTGTCTTCGTCGCCGCAATATCCGTCGGGAGCGGCGGTATAGAGTTTATCCATCACTTCGCGCGTCCAGTATTGCGCTTTCCAAGGTTCTCCCGAATAATCATACAGATAGATAAAATGCTGTATCGGTTGATTGCCATGCGCATAATTGCCCATATTCACGATTTGCATTTCACGGATTTCATGGATTACAATGCCGTAATAGCTTTCGTCGAACAGCGGAGGTACATTGAAAACCGAGTCCATCATTTGATTGAAGAACTTTTTCCCGCCCATTAAATTGATTAATCCCTGCGGGTCGTGAAATACCGCCCAGGTATAATGCCAACTGTTGCCTTCGGTGAAAGCATCGCCCCATTTCAACGGATTGAACGGCGACTGGAAAGTACCGTCTTCGTTCCGCCCGCGCATGAGCTTGGTTTCGGGGTCGAACAAGTTTTTGTAATTCATTGCACGCTTGGCAAATCGGTCGATTTCTTCTTTCGGACGGTTCAGCGCTTTCGCCAACTGATAAATACACCAGTCGTCGTAAGCATATTCCAAGGTGCGGGCAGCGCTTTCATTAATCTTCACATTGTAGGGAATATATCCCAAACGGTTGTAATATTCATATCCCAAACGTCCGGTTGAAGAAATTTTCGGATGCACATTTTCAGTTCCGTGCAACAAAGCCTGATAGAGCGTTGCTATATCATATCCCCGCAAACCTTTCAGATAGGCGTCGGCAACAATCGAGCAAGAATTATTTCCAACCATGCAGTTGCGATGTCCGGGACTAGCCCATTCCGGCAAAAAGCCGCTTTCTTTATAGGCATTGACCAATCCTTCCTGCATTTTGACATTCATCGAAGGATACATCAGGTTCAAAAGCGGAAACAGGCAACGGAAGGTATCCCAAAATCCGGTGTCGGTGAACATGTAGCCCGGCAATACTTGTCCGTTGTAGGGACTGTAATGAACGACATTGCCGTTGGCGTCGTATTCAAAAAAACTTCTTGGGAAAAGCGTAGAACGGTACAGGCAGGAATAAAAAGTACGCAACCGGTCGATGTCGTTATCTTGTATTTCTATTTTACCCAACACTTCGTTCCAACGCGCCTTTCCGGCTGTTTCAACCGCGTCGAAAGAACGGTTGCCCAATTCCTTCAGGTTCAATTCCGCCTGTTCGGGACTGATGAAAGAGGATGCTACGCGGGCATGTACGATTTCACCTTTGCGGGTTGAAAATCCGATGATTGCTCCCGCATGATCGGCTTTTGCTTCCGATGTATTTTCAGTCAATGTTCCATCGGCAAACGTAGCCTGGTAAGTAAACGGCTTATCGAATACCAGGACAAAATAATCCTTGAAATTATCGGGAACGCCGCCGCTGTTTTTGGTTGTATAACCGATGATTTTGTTTTCTTTGGGAATAATTTTCACATAAGAGCCTTTATCGAAAGCGTCTATGACGACATACGAATGTTCGTTTTCGGGAAACGTGAAGCGGAAGATAGCAGCCCGTTCGGTAGGCGCTATTTCGGTAACAACATCGTGATCAGCCAAATATACCTTATAATAATAAGGTTTGGCAACTTCCGCTTTGTGTGAAAACCAGCTGGCGCGCTGATCTTCATCGAATACCGGTTTTCCCGTAACCGGCATAATGGAAAATTGACCGTAATCGTTGATCCACGGGCTGGGTTGATGCGTTTGTTTGAATCCGCGAATTTTATCGGCGTCATAGGTATAAGCCCAGCCGTCGCCCATTTTACCGGTTTGAGCTACCCAAAAATTCATTCCCCAAGGCATGGCGATTGCAGGGTAGGTGTTTCCGGTCGACAAAGTATATTTCGATTGGGAGCCTACTAAAGTGCTGACGTAATCAACAGGCGTTTGAGCTTTGGCATGTAAAACACAGGCACAAAGGATGCAAAAAATGATTTTGTATTTCATAATTCCCGAATCCAGATATTCCGGAAGCTGATAGGTTCACTGTTGTCGCCATGCGCCTGCAGGCGGATAGGTCCTTTTCCGTGAGGAATAACCTTTGGAAAACCAATGTATTCGGTCGTTCCGATAATCGTTGTATTATTCTGTACAACTACTCCGTTGTGAATAACCGTCACAATCGGGAAAGTACGGTACTTTCCGTCTTTCGTGAAAGTGGGAGCGGTATAGATAATATCATAAACATTCCATTCTCCCGGTTTGCGCATAGCGTTAACCAAGGGAGGCGATTGCTTATATACGCTTGCAGCTCCTCCGTTTGCGTAGGTCGCGTTGTTGTAACTATCCAATACCTGGATTTCGTATTTATCTTGAAGATAGATTCCGCTGTTGCCTCTTGCTTGACTCTTACCTGTAATATCTACCGGAACCTGCCATTCGATATGCAGTTGAAAATCGCCGAAATCCTTTTTGGTCAAGATGTCTCCTGCTTTTTTATTGACGGTAACAACTCCATCGTGTACGTTCCATTTAGCGTCTCCATTGTCGGATTTCCATTGGGAAAGATCTTTGCCGTTGAACAGGACAATAGCATCCGACGGAGCGGACATAGCGGCATTGCCCGGAGTTACAATTTCAGGTTGCGGAGTCCAATATTCCGACATTTCCGGTTTCATCGGTTCCTGTTGCGGATACTGTTCCTGAGCGTTCGCTTGAAAAAGCGGTAAGCAAACCAATAAGGCTGCAAATGAGACTAATAAAATACATTTTGTTTTCATGACAAGTTATGTTAAGAAATGAAATTTTTGTTTTGCAAAGATAATCTTTTTTTAATATGAAAGAACAAAGATTAAGGAATATTTTCAAAATGGTAAAATAATAAAAAAAACTCCACGCATGAAAATATTACATACGCATGGATGAAAAACAGTAGAATCGCTTGATTTTGAGTTAACGTCCCCGTTTTACGCTCTCTATTCCTTTTATTTTCAACAAGCGGTTCGTCAGTTGGTTAATATCGTCCAGGTCGTGAATGATTACTTCGATTTTTCCCGAGAATACTCCTCCAGTCGTATCCAGCATCAATTTTTTCATATTTATTGATAAGTCATTGGTTATTACTTTGGTGATATCATTTAAAATACCCATCCGGTCTATTCCTTTTATTTCGATTGTGCTGGGGAAAGAGAAAGATTTATGACCTGCCCAATTGCAAGAAATAATCCGGTTTCCAAAGCGTGATTTTATATTATGAGCTTCATTGCAAGAACGTTTATGTATCTCCAAACGTTCGTCGTCTCGAATAAAACCTAAAATTTCATCGCCCGGAATAGGGTTGCAGCAAGGAGCAGCAATGTATTTATTTTGATAATCTTCTTCTTCAAGCGTATAAGTTTTTTTTCGATCGATTTGGCAAGAATCAAAAATTGTTTCCACTTTTTTTGATTCTCCGCTTTCTTTGCCGGACGACGGGGTAACAGCATTCCAAGCGTTTTTCACATACCGGACGAAGATGTTGCGCGTTTTGGATTTAAATATTTTATGTGCATTTTCGGGCAATTCCAACTGTTTTTCAGCAATGGCATAAAAGAAATCGTCTTTTTTCAGATATTCGAAAAAGGCAAGAAGTTTATCTAAAATCGGAGCGCTAAGTTCCATCTGTTCCTTTTTCAACCATTCACTCAACAGTTCTTCTCCTTTTTTGACTTTTTCCCTTTTTTGCCTTCTTAACGAAAGTTCTATTTTTGTTTTGGCTTTTGCAGTTGTAACATAATTCAACCATTCTTGCTGAGGAGTTTGAGAACGGGATGCTAAGATTTCAACCTGATCTCCCGACGACAATTTGTAACTTAAAGGCACCAATTGATGGTTTACTTTTGCCCCGATGCATCTGTCGCCCACAATGGTGTGGATTTCGTAAGCAAAATCCAGTGCGGTAGCTCCTTGCGGTAAAGTCCGGATATCTCCTTTGGGGGTAAAAACGAATATTTCGGAGGCATACAAATTCAATTTAATCGTATCCAGAAAATCCATAGCGGTCGGACTGGGAGCTTCCAGAACATCCTGTATCCGTTCCAACCAGCGGTCTAATTCACTCTGTTCATCAATGCTTTGTTCTCCGTGTTCTTTGTATTTCCAGTGAGCGGCAAATCCTTTTTCGGCAATGTCGTCCATTTGTTCGCTCCGGATCTGGACTTCTACCCATCGTCCGTCGGGACCCATAACCGTTAAATGAAGCGCCTGGTATCCATTCGCTTTGGGATGGCTCACCCAATCGCGGATTCTGCCGGGGTGTATTTTGTATAAATCGGTGATTATTGCATAAATATCCCAACATTGTTTTTTCACGTCGATATTCTGTTTAGGTTCAAAGACAATTCGAACGGCAAATATATCGTAAATTGCGTCAAAGTCAACTCTTTTTGTTTGCATTTTACTCCAAATGGAATATACGGATTTAAGTCTTTCCTGTATCCTGTAGGCAATACCTAATTCATCCAATTTCGGATAAAGCGGAGCGGCAAAATGGGCATAGATTTTTTCCCTGTTAGCTGCCGACGCTTCCAATTTTCGATTGATTTGGGCATATTCTTCCGGATGCTCGTATTTGAAACTTAAATCTTCCAACTCGGTTTTGATGGCAAACAAACCCAGTCGATGCGCCATAGGAGCATATAAAAACATGGTTTCTCCGGTAATCTTATATTGTTTGGCAGGCGGAAGCGATCCAAGCGTCCGCATATTGTGCAGCCGGTCGGCGATTTTGATCAGAATAACCCGGATATCATCCGACATGGTAAGCAACAGTTTCCGCATGTTTTCCGCCTGAGCGGAAGCAGCTTCGGCAAAAATACCTCCTGAAATTTTTGTCAGTCCATCAACGATTTGTGCAATTTTCGAATCAAAAAGTTTCTCAATATCTTCTACCGTATAATCGGTATCTTCCACCACATCGTGCAATAAAGCGCAGCAAATAGAAGTCGAACCCAATCCCAATTCTTCACACACAATTTGCGCCACAGCCAGCGGGTGCATAATGTAAGGCTCGCCCGAAAGCCGTTTGACGCCTTTGTGAGCTTTATTGGCGAAATGAAACGCTTTATTGATAATATCAAATTTTTGGCGATGATTCGAATGAGAATAAGAGGTTATCAAGCGATCGAACGCTTCTTGAATCATTTCATCCTCCGGCGATTTTATTTTTTCCGACTCTTCCATATTTATTTTCGTCTTGCCGTATATCCCCCATTATCAACATACAAAATTAAAACTTTTCCAACGAGTACCCTGTTAGATGTTAATTTATTCCATCTACGAACACTTGATGCCGTCACGCCATACTGGTTCGCAATAGATAATACCGTCTCGCCTGGACGTACTTTATGCGTTATTCTTTCAAGACGATTGACTGCGGTATTTGCTTGAACATAAGTCCTGTTAGTAAAAAATTCATCCGCCTTGTAGGAGGCTATTTCGTTTTCTTTTTCAACAAAAGCAGAAAGCTGAATCACCGGCAATGTCAATATTTGCGGCTGATAATTTCCCGGAATGATATCCCTTTTGTATTGTGGATTCAAGGTACGCAACATTTCTTTGTCAATCTGTAAGATATCAGCAATTTGGTCAAAATGGATCATTTGAGTAACCATTACGGTGTCGGTGGCAACCGGCAGGGAAGTTTGAACCGGATATAATTGGTGACAAGCATAATAATTCATAATATAATTGGCGGCAATGAAAAGAGGAACATACGACCGGGTTTCTCTGGGTAAATAGGGATAAATCGTCCAATAATCGGATTTCCCTCCCGCCCGTTTGGTAGCTTTAATCACATTTCCCGCTCCGCAGTTATAAGCGGCAATAGCCAGATTCCAGTCTCCAAACATATCGTGCAAGTCCTTCAAGTGCCGGCAAGCTGCGTCGGTCGATTTGATCGGATCGCGCCGTTCATCAACCAGACTGTTAATTTCCAAGCCATAGTTTTTTCCCGTTGAGATAATGAATTGCCAAAGACCCGACGCTCCGGCTCTGGAAAGCGCCGCAGGATTCAAAGCCGATTCAACAATTGTTAAGTATTTCAATTCCAAAGGCAAGCCGTATTTATCCAAGGTTTCTTCTATCATTGGGAAATATAATGCTTGCAAGCCTAACATATATTCCACTAATTCGCGCCGGCGATCGACATATAGTTCGATACATTTCCGAACGGTTTCATTATAAGGAAGTTCAATAATATTAGGCAATTTAGATAATCGCTGCATATAGATCGAATCGCTTGCCGCAGTATCTTCCTTATATCCCGAATCAATAAAATTTGTTGTATAATTCTTTATATACCACGAATTTAAAAGATTCGAAAAGTTTGTATCCCAAGTCTCCGGAGCAACTATGCCGGAATCCGGTTCAACGGTTAAAATCGCTTGCTCTTTTTTATCATTTACCGTATCTCCTTTATCTTTTACTTTATCTTCGTTTATCTTATCTTCGTTTTTCGCTTTTTCTCTTAATTGATCCCACAATGTAATTTGTGAATAGGAACAAGTGCATGAAAAGAAGGCAAGCAGTAGAAAGAATATCTTCATAAATATATTTTTTATAATTATCTAAAAAGCAAAACTCAACTGCATCCCGACCGAACGGGTATTAACGGCAGTACGGTCAAATAATACAGGCGCAATGTGCATGCTCAAATCGGGATTAATGTCGAAATCAAACAATTGAGCGTCAACATAAGCGTCGATAATCCAAATAGCATATACTCCGACTGTTATGATGTAGCTCATATCTCTGTAACGCCGGTAATAATCTCTTGCCGATTTCAGAGCGGTTGAAAATTGGCTCTGCATAGCGGAAGTCCAATCTTTAGGCTCTTGACTTAGGTATGAGCCATACCGGTAAACGTCCCAAGAATTATTATCGTTCGGTTTGCCGTTCATATAATAGAGAAAATTAATATAAGCGCTTCGGTAACCATTGTATTGATTTCCATTCCAAGTGATTGCATAAGCGCATCCGATAAAGCTTCCATAAACCAGCGGCAATTTCCAATATTTCCGGTTATAAATCTGCCCTAAACCGGGAAAGATTGCCGACAAAATGACTGCTTTTTTCGAATTAGGCTTAAATTTTTCCTGCTCCGATTGCATCTTTCCATTAGCAAGGGAGTCAATCCGCACGGTGTCGGTCAGCAATGGAAGTTTTCCCGAAACCGAAATACTGTCTTTCCCTGAAATATTGTCTGCTTGAGCTAAACAACAAGCAGGACAAAGATAAAACAAAATTGTTATAAGGTTGATATGCCGTTTCAATTTTTTTAATACTATATTGAAACGGCGAATTTACGAAATATTTTTTATAGAATCAAAAACCTGTAATATTCTTTGCAATTCTTTCTCATCGGCAAAGGAAATGCTGATTTTCCCCGAGCCTTTTTCATCGCAAGACAGGGCGACTTTAGCGCCGAAAAACGCCGCCAGTTGATTTTTCAATGCGTCGTATTCGTGCGATGTTCTTCGCCGTGTTTTTACCGGAACAACCGCTTCCTCCGGCTCGGCAGGCTCGATTCTATTAAGTTCTTTTACAATTTCTTCGGTTTTGCGTACCGAAAAATCATATTCCAAAATCTGCTCATAAACCATTAATTGAGTAGAAAGGTCTTCCAATGAAAGCAACAATTTGGCGTGTCCCATATCAATTTTTTTGTCTTTCAATCCGATTTGGATTTCAGCCGGAAGTTTCAGAATTCGCAAGTAATTGGCAATCGTAGCCCGTTTTTTCCCAATGCGTTCGCTTAATTTTTCTTGCGTCAGATTGTGTCTTTCGATTAAGATTTGAAATGCCAAGGCTATTTCAATAACATTCAAATCTTCCCGTTGAATGTTTTCGATCAGCGCCATTTCCATCATATTTTCATCGCTGGCTTTTTTGATGTAAGCCGGAAGCGACGTTAAACCGGCTATTAACGAAGCCCTGTATCTCCTTTCGCCGGAAATGATCTGGTAGCGATCCGGTTCGACTTCCCGTAAGGTAATCGGTTGAACTAATCCTAAGGTTTTGATGGAAGCGGCTAATTCTTCCAGCGCTTCCTGATCGAATACCGAGCGCGGCTGGTCGGGATTCGCTTCGATTTTCGATAATTCTACTTCTTTGATAGACGAAGAACCGCCGGTGTTCAGATCGTCCATTGTAATCAAAGCATCAATACCTCTTCCCAAAACCGATTTTGTCTGTTTTCCCATATTTATTTCTTATTTTTTTCAATCAATTCTTTAGCCAATTGCAGGTGGTGATGCGAGCCTCTTGATTCGGGGTCATACAATAAAACCGGTTTTCCATAACTCGGCGCTTCGCTTAATTTGATGTTGCGCTGGATGACCGTAGTAAACACCATATCCCCGAAATGTTTTTTCACTTCTTCATATACCTGGTTTGCCAAACGCAAACGGGAATCGTACATGGTGAGCAAAAAGCCTTCGATTTCTAATCCCGGATTCAATTTTGATTTAATTATTTTAATGGTATTCAATAGTTTGGAAATTCCTTCCAAGGCAAAATACTCGCATTGCACGGGAATAATTACCGAATCGGCAGCCGTTAACGAATTAACGGTTATTAATCCCAGCGACGGAGAGCAGTCAATCAATAAGTAATCGTAGCGATTCCTGATTTTTTCCAACAGCCCCTTCAATACTTTTTCCCGATTCTGAAAGTTGAGCATTTCGATTTCGGCGCCTACCAAATCAATGTGCGATGGAAGAACAGACAAATTCGGAATTTCCGCAGGGAGAATCGCTTCGTTCGGATCAACTCCGTTGACAATACATTCGTAAATTGTTTTTTCCAAATCCCTCACATCAATACTTAAGCCTGAAGATGCGTTTGCTTGCGGGTCGGCGTCAACAACCAGCACTTTCTTATCCAAAGCTGCTAAGGAAGCTGCTAAATTGATTGTGGTTGTCGTTTTCCCTACTCCTCCCTTTTGATTGGCTATGGCAATTATTTTTCCCATAAATACATTTTTTCCAAATTAGTTCGCAAAAATACTATTTTTTATTAAGGGAAAAACCCATTTGACCTAAAACCACCGGAAACTGTTGATAACTTCTATTTTTTGTTAATAACCGGAAACCTTTTTCTTTCAGAATTGCTGAATAAATTTTGTAATTTGTCGGATGAAAAAAATCAGGCAGAAAATCGCCATATAAATGATGAAAATACCTAATCAATGGAATGTATGAGCAATATCACTCCGAACGCCTTGAAAATGCCTTTGAAGATATTGACAACAAACAGCAACATTAAAAATATTTCACTATTTGTTTTGTTATTTATTTTTTTGTCGCTAAATTTGTACCGTGATCAAAACTTTAATTAATCATTAAAAAATTTTTATTTTATGTCAGTCAACAAAGTTATTTTATTAGGAAACGTGGGGAAAGACCCTGAAGTACGTTATTTTGACAACGGGGGCGCTGTTGCCAATTTCACATTAGCTACAACCGAGAAAGGCTATACCGCTGCGAACGGAACGCAAATCCCCGATCGTACGGAATGGCACAATATCGTT
>Ga0123357_10014906_pt1 | contig 10166 bp, 6 predicted proteins | sample TergutEmb28metaG_FD_89873 | JGI IMG/M metagenome (GOLD analysis project Ga0123357, IMG submission 89873) | Embiratermes neotenicus P4 segment gut microbial communities from Petit-Saut dam, French Guiana - Emb289 P4 | ecosystem: Host-associated > Arthropoda: Insects > Digestive system > Gut ... | reverse complement strand
TGTATTCCATGGATGTAAACACGATGGGATCCCAAAGTGTGCATAGCATCTTGTGACACAATTGACAAAATAGGCCTGAGGATGACTACTCTATAGTCAAAACATGTAGCCTTATAATTACCTAGAGTAATAAAGTGATTGTGCTGACGTACACTATGTAATATTACATTAGGCATTCGTAAATTACAGACCACTACTGCTAAAGTAAAAAGGTATAAAATGTAGAGTATTCTGTTATCATCCGTACAGAACTGGGGAGGCCTAAAAACGCTGGATCCACCAGTGGAAGTCGTAACACGTCCTACTTCCGCCTCGTAAGACAACACCCCATAATTACCAGCAAGGTACTGTTGCGGATTTAACGTGTTAAAACTTATCGGTGTTACGACGCAGCGTAATTTGTAGATAACATTCTGAGTGGGAAAACAGGTGTTTTATAAGGTGGGATGTAGGATATTTAATAATGAAATATGTAACTGCCCCCATCTAGTCGCGCGGCTGACACACATCTTTACAAACGTCGATTAGCATTGCTGTTGTTACAAAGTTGTCCACGTCCATGCCATGAAAGCCTACAGGGGAAATATAGCTATAGTTCCACTCATTCTTTAACCTCGACACTAGATGAAGATGAGTGGTTAACTTCACGCCCTGGTCACCTTATATTCTGGGAAAGAAAACCGGTGCCTAATGAATGGGAGGCTACGTGGGCTCCACAGCCAGGCTGGAATCAAACCCCGGAACGCCAGTTCGTAGTTTAGTCACTAAGCTGAATGCGCTATGAAGAACTAATTAAGTTAACTTTGTACGTTTAATTTATCACACATAAACTCGAAGTTTTGCATCGTGGTCGACATTTTCAACTGATATTTTACAAGTCAGTATTTCATACATGACGGATGTTGTTCTAGACGTCATATATCAAAACAAATGAATCAGAAGTCATTACAGCGTTAACCGCAGCTCGTCTGTTCCACTGAAACATTATAATTCGTGAGAATGATCGCCGATTACACTGACACGTCAATCTCACCTTGGCACCCGTTTAAAAAATTCCGTCACGTACAGTACAAGTCGAGATCTTGCACTCACAAACAGTCATTTCCACCTCCTCATTATTGCGCACGCGGCCACTGCAATGCAACGGATGAATCTCGAATTACGACTCGTCGGTTTTACCTACTTAGTCCGCCCACGAAGTGCTTGGCCGGCCGACGCGATTGTCAACATGAATGTCCGATCGACAGTTTTCGAACTCTCTGCATCATTTTCTGACATGCTGCACTGTCATTATACCACAACAATACACTTCGATCAAATGACTGTAAATTTCGATGGGCGACATCGTTCTTACATAAAACCTGGATCATAATACAAACTCTGAGGGGGCCAAGTTACCGATTTCGTACCCTTTACACATCAACTTATCTCATTACTAACGTCTGACTGACTGTTGCACTGTACCCCTACTAGAAGTGCTAATTTCTATCGAAAAATAAATGACTGATTGGAATCAAAGTTACCATTTATGGTACCATATTTACTGAACAAGTCTCGTATAACTTTATCTTGCTCATATACGTGTAATATTGACAATATTTTGTTTAAAAATCCAACAAATTAATTATATATGTTAACACCACTGTATTCGCACTATTACACTCCTACATGTTTCAGTCCTCAAGTGGCTATCCTTAGGGAGTGCTGGCCAGGATCAACGAAATACGAATCACGTATTTTGTTGACCCTGCTCATCACAAAATGGATCAGTACTCCCTGACGTTGGCACCTTGAGGGCTGAAACACGTAGGAGTTGAAATAGTGTGAATACAGTTGTGTTAACATACTTTAGTGTATTAGTCGGATTTTTACGTAAAATACAGCTTCGTACAGCGAGTGTGTATGCATGTTTAAAATCCAGCTCCGTACAAAATTTCAGACAACTACAAGTAGTTTGATTTGGCTCATTGACTTTTCCTTTTTTGGTTCACTAATTATCAGCAAGTATGCCGTCTTGTAATTTCACATTCTGCAGGAACATCAGCTTCACAGACATATCGCACACATTGCGAGGTATGTTACCACAAACGAAGACACACTTACATATTTGTACATGTAAGTGGCAGTACTGCCGTCCCTGCCTCACGAGCTGGGCATCCATCATGTTATCGTTACGCAGTTGAGACACCCGCCAACATAACGTCGATACTAAGTTTCGTGCAGATCGGTCAATTGCTTTAAATGCTGAAGGACAGTAGACAAATAATAACATTGCATACGTATTTAGCCCAGCCGCTTTGCTCACAGCACGTGAAAATACTAAAAATATAACTAATTTAACCTAATCTAACCTAACCTAACATAACCTACTGTAATAAAGGCCTAGCGTTGTCAGACTTGAAGGCTTAATTGTAACAAAACGAATAAACTCGAAACATAAAACAAGTTTATAACCAACAAACTGCGAAAATTAAGAATATACAACACTCCTATATATTTCGGCTGCTGTCTTTTGCCATCTTCATGGAGTATAGCTACTTACGGACGTACACAGCACATTCAAAATTATCTGTGTCCCGTGCAGTAGGGCAAATTGCCATGTATATCCCAACATCTACATTATAATTGCATACCATTATACAGCAGCATGTGGCAATCCACCTACATGTTTCGGCCTTTTTCGGCCATCTTTAGGGGATATGCAACAAAGAAAAATACAATAACGGCAAGTTATGTCACAGATATGTAACAGATTTGTTCTTTAACTTCATTTCATGCCTATGACATAACTTTATCTTCACTGCACATCTATGACATAAATAGCCATTGTATTTTTCTTTGTTCCACACCTCAATTCAGACAGGCGAAAAAGGCGAAACATGTAGAACGACTACCAAATGTTTCTAATTACAGTGCAGTTGTTGGAACGTATATAGTGACGTATACAGCATATTGGAATGAAACTAGCATTTTGTGATGACTGATAACAGGGGGATAGACACAGTTAAATACTGCAACGCGTGCGTCGTGACCGAGCAGGCACAATTTATGTGCACCTGGCCATACTTTTCTTACGTACTTACTTACTTACTTACTTACTTACTCCATGCAGCAGAGTCCTTCTTGAGAATCTAGCCGGTTCTCAGCTAGTCAAGAAACTCCCCGAAATTTATGGAACCCGTAGGTTCATTACCGCATTCACAAGTGCTCACTATCAGTTCATGTCCGGAGCCAGATCGATCCAATCCATGCCCCACAACCCATTTTCTGAAGATCTTTCTTAATATTATCCTCCCATCTATGCCTGGGTCTTCCAAGTGGTCTCTTTCTCTCAGGTTTCCCCACCAGAACCCTGTATACACCTCTCCTCTACCCCATGCCTGCTAAATGTGCCGCCCATCGCATTCTTCTCGGCTTGATCACCTCGAATATGAATTCTATGATTCAGGACAAGGAAGATATTGAATTGACATTCACCAACACTACTGTATATGTTATTTCCCAAATTTAAGTTACCAGCACTAAGACAGTGTTAGTGTGAATGAAGTTGGTCATAAAAATGTGCATGCTCTTAACGTATTAGCATAATGAGAATGTCTCGCAGTTCGTAAACAAGACGGCGAATGAAATGTGAAATACGACCAGCTTCGTTTCTTTCGGAGGAGATAATGCAATAGAGACATTTCAAGACAAGCAGTTACAAGTTCGCAGTTATTAAAACTAAAGAAATGTAATGTACGTGCTACTTGTTTAGCACTGTTTTGTGTATGAGTGCGATATGTCGGTTTCGATTGGCGCAGCGAAGTGAGCGAAGTACATGGCACAAGATCTTACTTCGTAGCTGGCAGTATTACACAGTATCAAACAACACCATGCACCTTCTCTAAATTAATATTTCAATTTCTAATTTTTTGATGTCTTCTATGTGTTTCGAACCCGAGGGTTCATCTGCAGGAACAGGGTTGTACACATCAGTATGGTATGGTGTGTTTTACATGCATCAGTATCAGCAGTGTTGTAGGTAGGACAGTGTGTTCGAGACCCACAAGACTGCTTAAACGGATGCATGTAAAACACCCTGTACCATAATGATACGTACAGCCGTCTTCCTGCAGAAGAATCCTCGGGTTCGAAACATGTATAAGACATTAAAAAAATTAAAATATTAATTCAGAAAAAGTACATTTTATTGGTTGATACTGTACAATTATATTACTATGCACGGTGCAAAAAATTAGCTGCCAGTAGTAGACCTCTGTCCATCAAACTACAATCCGCTACAAAACCGTCGCAATTACCCCAATCCTGTGGCAGGTCAGTCCACTTCAAAGCTTCAAAATCTAATTCCCTGACACTCGCCTTGAGCTACTTTCGTATTTCCTAAAGAAAGATAAGTAATTAGGCGCAAGATAGGGCCGTATCAGTATGGTACGGCCCATACAAACTGTTGATAAAACACTCCGATTTTCAAGCAACTCGCCATTAATATCATATCACTAGAGGTCAAACCAACTGTGCATTTATCAGCTGTCCAATAACACTTATATGACAGTCGTGCCAACTCTTGTGCATACCATCTGTGCTTAAATTACAGTTTTGAAATTCAGTGCAGAAACAAAGTCTGTAACTATGCATTTTTTTTTGTCGAGTCATGTTTTCACGTAGACCGAAAGCAAATAACAAGACACGGCGGCGCGTAAAAACTGTATTAATTAAATATTAAGTTGAATGGCTGTAAGTAATTAAGCACTGGAAGCAGGGAATGTAAATGTTGCGTGGAAAGAAACCATAAGCAGTCCTACAAATCATGTCGAATACAAAATGTTTCGTAGAGGCTTGAGTTAGCAATTACAAATACGGCGACAAAGTGGAAATTTGTTTCACCTAAAACAAAAGTTACTGTAGGCGTATCTGAGGTCCTCCCACAGGCAGTGGCGTACCCAGGAATTTTGTTCGGGGGAGAGGGGGGGTTCAACAAATTCAGTTGAGGACAGAGTACAGAGAACGGGGGTCTGGGGGCGGCAGCCCCCTACCCCCTAGTCAAGGGTTCTGTAAGCATCTGTAATTTGGTACAAGAAATTCCATTTCATATAGTAAAAGTTTCTTAATTTTTGATACTTTAAGACTATTTATGAAGACAACCAATTTATTTGTCATTGCTAATGTAAAACAATTGCGAACCTAGGTAGTTTTAGAATTGTACTGCCTTTTTTCCGAACATCTTGGAGTGTTGGCGTCCTAAATTCAGCAATTTTATCAGTTTTCACAATCGGGTTGAGTATGGCACGATTTTGGAGGGCCTTCGGAATTTCGGGGGGGGGGGTTGAACACTCCAACCCCCTCCCCCTCGGTACGCCACTGCCCACAGGTCTTGATAAAGTGCTCTGGATGTCTGCCGTGTCGACTGGTAGAGTTAGACGTTTCGGAGGAGTGCAGTACCTTCATTTTCAAGGTAGGGAGGTCAAAAACTTCTTGGACTTGAATCTTCTAAGTCACCGTGGCCGGAAACGACGGGTTCACTCTTGCTGTCCTTTAGGGCATTGCTGCTCTCAGCGAAACAGAGCATTTATTAGACTTAACTGCCGGCATTATGCATATTATACTAGAGAATTTGTGTGACAGCCTCAACACATGCAACCACCTCATCAGAGTTATGCTAACATACAAGTACATAAAAAGCCGAAGGGTATCTAGAGATGCTGTCCTCAATCGCGTACGTATTGTTGGTTACTCAGGAGTACGACTACGGCCTTCGTATTGGCATCACAGGGGGAAGCCAGATTGTTACATGTTTACGACCAGTAACGTATGTGTCACAATGAAAAATATACTGGACTGAAATGCAGCTGTGTCTTGTGGGGACAAGTTCATTCTAGTTAAAGTATTCGCTCTTATGGGGTATTACACAGCGTTGATGGGTAGTTGGTTACCGACTTTTGGGAAAACTTATCTGGCCCATGTCCCGAAACGTGGATAACTAATTGCAATTAACGCTGCCTAACATTCCAGAGGAGCTACGATCTCATTTACAGCACGGCGGAAGCCTGAAGTCTCGCAAGTTAAACCCCGTACGCGGGACAGAATTTGTCGTTATGTTCTGTCTGGTTAGATCTCAGCATAAAGTTTGCTACAGGCTTGTTGTAAAATGAACACCTAAAAGATGGCGAGAAGTGGAAAGCGTGACTGTGTTTTTGAAGGTATTTGTATGATTTCTCGGCAAGTTCCGCCTGGAGATAAGGAACTACCAACCCCCGCTGTAAAGGCAAAAACTTTACTCTGGAATAATGACCAACACAATGGCCCGACTGATTACCGTGAGGTGTTATAACAGGTAAGTTATCATGGTTTTGCCTCAGCCAGCAGAACGCACCACTATGTAATACCTATACAAACGGTTATATATTCTGTATCTTAAGCAACACGATGCAGAAATCGAGAAGGATAGGATAGGTTGAAAGTGCAGCTCGGAACGCCCAAACAAGGAAAGTGCACAGAATTTTAGTGGTGTTGGAACCCGATCGCTTGGAAGAACGAGAATGAGACGCCAAAATGCTAAAACACTGAAAAGGTAAAAAGGCTCTGAGTATGGGAGAATGCAGCAACTTGCTCAGGGTCGTATACGACTACAGGGTGTGTTACTAATGCTGCAAAGGTTTTGGTTTCTACTCTAGAGTAGTTTGTTTAGAATAAACGCACATGTCCACTAAAACTACAGCGTTAGCCTATTCTACGTACGCAATCCTATCAGGAGATACGCGAGCAATGCCTTGAAAGAATAATGGCCTCCATAAAACTAAAACACCCCTTAGTTCCTTCCTTTTTCTAAATTACCACATTGCTGTCAAAATTAATTGAGAGGTCCAAATTCATGGAACTTTATTAGCCTTCCTGCAAGCCGACCTGTCAGTCCATCAAATCAAAGCCAAGGACTCCTAACCAGGATCACGCACTGTCAAGTGGTGGCGGACAACTCCGTCGCTGTGTTGTAGAAAATAAAAAGTTACTGCCAACACCCCGCAGTATCCGATTACCTCTAATTCAAGATTTAATGGCGGGTTTAATTGTTCTTCGAGCTCATGAATCACATCGCGAGGGACGTTTAATTACTGTCGGTCTGTCTAGACCGCAACTCGAGTTTTGGTGGGAAGCCAAGAGTTCTAGTAACCAATGTTGTAGCATCAGGAACTTCAGACATGAAGAAACTGGGGCCCTGAGGCATATGTAAAATTGTCGACAGGAAGCAAAGAAGGGAAGGAAAGAAAGAAAGAAAGGAAGAGATGACTGAATGAATGAATAAAAATAAAAAGAAGAGAGACAGACGGAGGGATGGTATGGAAACTAACAAGCGTCAACCGGACAAACTGGCTAAAACTTTAATCCTTCTGATTTGTATCGGAAGCTGCCTTGTTCGAACACCGGCAGGGACACCGTCTATAATGACTGAGGCGTTTCATCCCATAATTCCACGCTGGATAGTCTAAAGAGTTGAGAATCGTCGATGACTAAAAACCAACTCAGTCGCTTGAATGATATTACAGGATGATTCCAATATACTGTAACGCAAATCAGCAAGCGACACAGAAAGAATCTTTTCGAGGCAGGTTAACTAATCCCACGGAGTAGACAGCCAGTCACGAAATTCTACATGTCTTATGGAACCCGGACTTTTATTACTGTGACCAAATAAATCCAATACACTCCATTGCATCCCATCCTAACGATTCATTTAATATTACCCCATACGAGCCTAAATACTCCACGTGATCTCTTCTCTGTACGCATTTCTCCCCTCCCCCCCTTGCGTTCCACATGCTCCGCCAACCCTGTACTCCATGATAGTTGTCTAGCAGTAGCAAGTGGATTACGTAACATCGAACTGAGGTTTCAGTCACAGTTTCGTTGTGCTGGGTTGCAGATGCGATCACGGAACCGCTGCTGCAGACACCCCGCTGATACTTGGCAATAAGTCCCTTGCAGTTACAAAATACAAGAGAATACCTCCTTTCGGTGGCCATGAACGTCCTCAGTAACAACTATATACGGAAATAACGCACCCCGGTACACGCAACCTTCTGTTTTATTGCGTAGTTTCAACGGCCGGTGGGTTACACGAAATGAAAATGGGAAATGGCTGTAGACGAGACACGATTCAGAATATTATGTTACAATAAATAAACTCTGGGAAGAACCTACGACGTCAGTTTTAGAAGTTAGAGAGGTCGGTATATTTGAAGGCCTATTATAGACGCTATGAAAATTAAAACATGAAGGTCAATGGGCCTCTATTGGCACGATACTGTTAATCATTTTCATAACAATCATTTACTTGGTTCAGACACGTGATAAATTCAACATTACTAATTATTAAATAAGTAATAATCATAACATTAATACGGCAAGGTTTATCTGCAACATCGTGATCATGAAGTAAGGAACGCATCATTTTTAGCACGCTTATGATTCGGCAATGATGGTGGTATCCTTTGTTTTTATTAAGTGTTAAGTATTTTGTGTTTAACAAAAAAGCCTAACGTTTAGAATTGAGAGTGCTACCTCAAACGGAGGCCAAAGGAAGCTAATATATTGCATGTACTCCCCTTCACCTCCGCTTGCAGTAGAAATGTCGATTTGAACGTTTTGTTACTTATATACATGTTACTTATGATCCACTGGTCTCCGAAAGAAATTACCCGGTATCAAGTATTTATAAGCGGAATTTTTTATGTTTATTTAAGCTTAGATGCTGTACTTTTTGTTGGTTAAATACTTTACTGTTTCCAGTGCGAATGATTCATACGAGTACAATTAGAATCCTATAATTAGACCAAAATTGATTTCCATTCCATCTTCAGGGGTCGAAAAAGACCCCGGAAGATGGAACCGATAGGTTGTCCCGAAATGTCGGTACAAAATTACCACTGCTCGCTGCGTAATAACCCACAAGAGCGCAGTTCCCGAAACTGATTTACTCACGAGTAAGCTATTCAGTCATGCTAAAACTAGTTACCAGAAAGGGAAGACACGGAAAATCTGATCGCAAATGCAGCCACGGCAAGCTCCCTTTTCTTAGCGAATACAAAGTTAACTTCTTGTTCATGAATGTTGCCAAGACAAATTTATTCATGACTGCCGTTACAACGAATTTGCTTGATGATGACTACAGCCATGGAAAATTAATCTGTTCCGGAACGAAAGCACGGAAGATTGGCATGTACGGCAAATTTGTTTCTTCATGACACAGGACATTTGTTAAAGGCAGACGAAATACGATGAAGTGTACAGCCACGGCAAATCTGATTGTTCACAGACACAATTACGTCAAAATGTACATCTTTTTGGCCACATACACTAGAAATTTACGAGTAGAGAAGAAAACCAACTAGATGTAACTGAATGCTTTATTGCACTTATAATCTGCTCAACATGTTTCGGGCACTTATATGCACATCATCAGGAGCTCGAGACTATACTTGTGTTATAGCCGCATATGGTGTGTAATGCCTTGGTTGCTGGAGGTTGGTTGTTACGAGCAGAGCAGCAGGCTATGCGTCCGGGATGAGGGAAACTGTGCGACTTTGAGTCGCACCCGCACAATTTCCCCTCATCCCTGACGCATAGCCTGCTGCTCTGCTCGTAACAACCAACCTCCAGCAACCAAGGCATTACACACCATATGCGGCTGTAACACAAGTATAGTCTCGAGCTCCTGATGATGGGCATATAAGTGCCCGAAACATGTTGAGCAGATTATAAGTGCAATAAAGCATTCAGTTGCATCTAGTTGGTTTTCTTCTCTGCGCGTATACTACGATGCACGGACAAACATACATCAAATTCACTAGAAATTTATTTGTTCCACACAGTGGTCACGGCAAAATTTGTGTTCATAAATGTAAGCAACCGCATATTTAGTCAGAAAAGCGAGCAAGACAAATGTTTTATTCGTACAGACAGGCGCAGTAAATTTTTTCTCCTAAAATATTCACGGCAAGTTTTTTCCCCCTTACGAATGCGAACACAGAATTTTCTTTTTTCGTGTCTGTGACCATACAATGTCAGTTCATACTGTATCCGCAGCAACCTTGCTCTTTATGGATGTTACGTCAACATTCTTTCTACCACAAATGCCACAACGACTGCACCCCCCCCCCCCCCCCCCCCCCCCC
>Ga0123357_10014905_pt1 | contig 10167 bp, 6 predicted proteins | sample TergutEmb28metaG_FD_89873 | JGI IMG/M metagenome (GOLD analysis project Ga0123357, IMG submission 89873) | Embiratermes neotenicus P4 segment gut microbial communities from Petit-Saut dam, French Guiana - Emb289 P4 | ecosystem: Host-associated > Arthropoda: Insects > Digestive system > Gut ... | reverse complement strand
AGTTGTATTACGCCAGTCTCCGTGGAGCAGAGTCCCAGTTGTATTACGCTTGTCTCCGTGGAGCAGAGTCCCAGTTGTATTACGCCTAGCTATTTCCTGGAGCAGAGCCCCAGTTGTATTACGCCAGTCTCCGTGGAGCAGAATCCCAGTTGTATTACGCTTGTCTCCGTGGAGCAGAGTCCCAGTTGTATTACGCCTAGCTATTTCCTGGAGCACAGCCCCAGTTGTATTACGTCAGTCTCCGTGGGGCAGAGTCCCAGTTGTATTACGCGTCGCTGTTTCCGTGGAGCAGAGTCTCAGTTGCATTCGCCCTAACTCTCTCGGTGGAGCATATGCACAACTCTGTAAAGCCTAGCAGAGACCCAATTGAGAAGCTTGTCACTCAGCTAACGAATACGTTAATTTATAGCCGCTGGTAGGACCTAAGGAACCTCGCAGCAGATTGGTTAGTGTACTGGCTTTGATAATCTTGAAGTTCTGAGTTCAGTCTCTGACCGAGGAGCGGTTCCCCTTGCATGCTTTCCCTCACGTCCCACAGTGGAGTTCGTTATTCACCTGTCGCCTTACAACTGAGCTCTGAGTGAGGTGAGATGTTGAAGGTGTCGTTCAGTGAAGCAGAAATAAGTAGAATACCTGCAGAATACAAAGACTTGTTACCGTGAACAGATGACGTCAACGTTTGTACATATCCTACAGCAGGTACGCCCATTTCACATTTCTGCGTCATGGTTTTAAACCCCGTTTTGGTATTATCTAAGTTTTATGTTCCCTTCAGTTTTTCTTTTTATTTCATACCGAAATTTTTATATAGCATGAACATTGCAGAATAAGGAAGAATGAGATGGGCAGAGAATAAGTGTATACAGGAATTCGATGGGAAAATTGAGGGCAAGGTAACCACTTGGGAAACCTAGGAGTAGAGGGAGAGTAACATTAAAATGGGTCTTTAAGCAGCTGGATGGACAGGAGCGTGGAATGGATTGAACTGGCTCAGTATAGGTACAAGTTGCTGGTTCTTGTGAACACGGTAATGAACCACCGGGTTTTATAAAATGACCAGCTGAGCAAATGTTAACTTCTCCTGAAGGACTCTGCTGCATGTAGTTAGGTAGGTAGTCGTAAATATTGTAGACCTAAGTACGTTGTAAATTCATACGTGTAGCACTTTGGCCCTATGAACCTGTATATAACATAATTTAACACTAATTTGATTTCACTGAAACAAGCTTCCCAACTATAAAAAGCGGTCCCGTTACAGGCCCGGAGGGGCCCAGAGGGTTCCAAGAAGTTAAGGTTCCCAGATTTCGTGACAATGGCACAGGATGGTGGTAGTTGTCAGCCTTACGCACCGGCCGCCGTTACCCCCAGGAAATACTCATAGTACTCATTTCTGTTAGAGGCTGAGTCGGAAGAATTTTATGTCAATGTAAAGTCCACTGACACTAGCTGGGATCGAACCAGCGACCTTCCAATTTGTAGCGCAGCACCTTAACCACTGTGCTACCGCGGTCCCCCTTTCCCCACTATAAGGTGAGGCAAATTCAGTCAAAAACACAACTATGAATATATGACTAAATGATGGTGCTTATTAGCAATAGAAAACTACACGTTTCGGCCTATAGCGGCCATCATCAGGTTTTGACAATTTTCTTGCTGTAAGAGTTATATAAAATATATAGTGTAATATAATATATAATATTATATATAACTCTTATAGCAAGAAAGTTGTCAAAACCTGATGATGGCCGCTATAGGCCGAAACACGTAGTTTCCTATTGCTAATAAACACCATCATTTAGCCACATATTCATTGTTGTGTTTTTGACTGACTTTACCTCAACTTATAGTTCAAACAACATCGGCGATGGTACACCTCTAAAAAAAAAAGCTTGCCAACTTTCCGGTACTATAACGTTTAGCTTATATTTTTTGTTCTAGAGTTTCTTAACCAGTTTTTTCTTTACTGCATTTCCTCATAATATTGTTCTGCTTTATTGTTTACATTTAACAACATCCGAACAAATAGAAACTGAAGTATGTGTTAGGTCTACAAAGTGCTAAAGCGGTCACCTTTCGCAGACAAGCAGCACTGACTGGGGCACAGCACAGTTGCAGTTCTTCCCTGAGACTCCAAGCTCAGGAATATTGTATTGTCTTCACGAGATGATCGCATTAGGAGTTCCCTGATAGCGTGCAGGGCAGCTCTCTGCTGAAAGCAGAAGTCTGTCTAGGGTACTATGGCGGATACCAAATCCCGGGTCCCTAGACACTGACAAAGAGAGAGCGCGCGAGATAATCAGTGACGTCAGCGTAAGTTTCCAAGGCTACTCAACACTAGCGCAACCTGTGGGATTGCAACAGGTCAACATAAATTTAGTCCGACACACATCATTGATATTTTGACTCGTTCCTGTGGGTTAGTGCCATTGTGTTAGCTATCTTTATTGTTGCACCGTGCATTTTGTAGAATCACTTTAATCATCACACTAACTAATACACTTACATAAAATTTCACATTAAAACATTTAAAAACGCTCCAACATGTTTCGATCTTAAGATCATCCTCAGGGAGCTATGTTGTTCCTTGCTAAAGTCATTTTAAAAACACTCATTAATTAATTCATTGTATTAATAGGGTGCTGTGGCAGCATGTCGTGTTGTGTAAGGGTACGTTGTTGAGAATGCGCCTGACTATAGGTGTGTGTAGTGTATTACGTAGCCAGTGCATTAGTTGATGTGATGATTAAAAGTGCCATGGTGTATTTTGACACCAGGGTAAACTGTATATTTCGCGTCATTTGACATGTCTGAACTTACTGTGCTCAGTCACCCGGGCGATTATGTACGTTGGTGCTTAATATTTACAGCGTGCTTGCGGCAGTTTTCTAGACGCGTTCGGATAGTCGCGGGAAGTGCCATTTGACCACTTCGTCATGTCCGTCTTCCCGTCCATCCTTTCGCCTGAATCAGCTCGGTTCTCACTGGGCGGATTTTCATGGAAATTTGATATTGGAGGCTTTTAATGGAAATTTGTCGAGAGAATCCAGATTTGATTAAAATCAGTCAAAAATGTCGGGAACTTTACGTGAAGACCTCAGTACTTTGTATTGTTTCTAGCGGCATAAAATCACAATAAAATCATTGTTGTCAGCGATAATCAGCACAGCAATGCAAAAGAAACACATTGTTAGGTTTCCATGGCAACAGTATGTAACTCAACAACACTAATAACTCACTGTTGCCGGCTGCACAATGTTGTCCTAAAATTTCCTCTGTTGTAGTGAAATGGTGAGCGTAGACGAGGAGATAGTAACCATCAGGCGAATGTAGCGCTATGTTACTTTAAACGTACATTGCCTATCTTGTTTATCTTACGTACAAAAATGTGTATCAGTGCACATGCACCGAGCAACACGCTGCGAACAGCAGTGAAGTGCACGTTCACTCCACAGTTTTGGGTCCTCCTTATGTAAGTTTCTTCACGTCACCTTTTTTTCTTTGGCGTTTGAATTTTCGAAGTTATTCCAAGATTTTGGAAAATTTGTCGACTCCCGCTGTACGGTCTGACACACAACATAAACTAATTTGTCGACAGTGCCAAGTTTAGGGGTAGATAGGCCGACCTGTAGCTTGTCCCAATTCAATGAACAACAACCGAATCATAACATTATTAATGTAATAGGCCCTCCTAACAGAAGCTACTTCTCCCCCATTGGTCCTGTAAACTGCCGTAGCCTGTAGCGTTCCTTTCATCGAAGCTGCCGTTGTCTGGACTGTTGGTTTGTGGCATCATTGCGGATAAATACGGAGCATTGGTGGAGCGACAACACAATGAGTATACCAAAGCCCTTGGACAGAAACCAGTACTAGTACCGCTGTGTAAACCTCAAATCTCATATGGACTACATTAGATCGAACCCGGTCTTCCGTTGCACGAGGCCGGTGACCAACCACCTGAGACATTTCCCCGCATTGTGTGGGACCTGACGTCCTTATTGCATAGAGTAGAATACAGAAACAAATATATATATACATATATATATATATATTTAATTACACACACCAACACATACACATATTATTTAAGAAGTCGAAAATTTACATTAATGTTCCCAGAGGATGATCGTGTGATCGAAAAATGTAGGAGCGTTTTAAATGTTTTAATATAAATTTTAGACTTCTTAAATAATATATTCATGTGTTGGTGTGTGTAATTAAATAAACTACAGACTACACCGTGCAGCGATAAATAAATAAATAAATAAATAAATAAATATATTTGCATTATGATTCAGAAGGATAGGGAAGTGATAGTATCTGTCATTGTGAGAAGAAAATTCATATGAATACGTATGTAATTCTGAATGGATACCGAGATAGTGCTGTTTGAATGAGGAGAACTAACCGCGTTAGATTTCTTATTGTGGTGCTGGACGAAGAGCGAAGTATACAAAAGATAGATGGATACACCAGACGACTTGCCCGCTCGCATTTTGATGCTGTTGTCTGTACAAAGAAAGGTGAAGACCAACTCAGACGAACAACACGCGATCTTCACACACGAGTTGCGAAGTCCATTGAGGTTGACGGTGGGATTTTTGGATATTTATTGTGAACTGCAAAAATCTTCCATATCAGTCTAAGCAATATTAAATTACATTGAAAATACATATTAACGGTATGTAATTTCTCTTTCCTTATTACCATTCACAATGGTTTTGTATTTGTGGATTCAAACATCTCTAATTCTGTAACAATTCACAATTACACATATGATCACACAAACACTTTTTCTAACAATGACCAATATCATCACCCCTCCCCTCCAAAACGTTGACCTTTCCTCCTGAATCACCCTGTATACAGCGGTATTTGTCTGCACGCAAGAGCAGAAGGTGAGGGAAAGCAGTGATGCGATTAGTGTAGCTCTCTAAGTGCAGGCAATCTGAGTACTACTGTAATTGACAGTGCAGTGTAACTGGTCAATACGATTCATGATGCACAAATGCCACAAATCAGGGAACGTAAAGAAGATGGACGAGTCTACTTTTTCGGAATATCGAAGGACAAGAGAGGTGGGTTAATTTACAGCTCGGCTGTGCGCACAGCAAATCATACCCGAACGTTTAAAGTACAAAAATTCTCATGCAAGAAATCGCACGGCTTGCACTGTCAGAGCGACTCCACCCAATTGCTTTCCCTATCCCTCTCTTCCGCGCAGACGCCACGACTGATGACGTAAGTATAAACGACAATCTACGTAAGAAAATCTTCCCTTTTTATTAAAGGAACAGAATTATTGCCGCATCCCAAAACAATACACATGGTCACAGGAACTGTTTCCTCTCAATTACCGACACTGTCAGCTCCCATAATGTCAACCTTTCCCACCAAATCACTTTTAATGATATTTATTGCGCGCTTTGTATATCGCAGGAAGGAGATGCTTTCTTAGACTTAGCGCCTGCCCAGTTCTTGTCTATCTATGCTTAAAATGTTTATGTTTTTTACGAGCATATATAGTGCTTTAGGAACCTGTATCTCATAGGGTTCTTGAATTCACGAGTGCAATTTTTGTGGGCCGGTAGCTCAGTCGGTGTAGTGACTCTGACTACAGGCTGAGCGGTCCGGAATCTAATCCCGGTGGGGACGAGATTTTCCGCCCGTCCAGACCGGCCCTGGGGCCCACCCAGCTTCCTGTACAATGGGTACCGTGTCTTTCCCGGGGGTAAAGTGCGGCCGGGGCGTACTGCTGACTACTCACCCCCTTCTAATGCCGCGGTCATGGAAGAGTAGAGCTATACCTCTACCCACCCTGTGGGCCACATCGGGCTTGTAAAGGGATCACTTTACCTTTACCTTTACCTTTTACAAGTGCAATTTTATATAAGGACATGTTTCTACTCTATGTAGCAATCTATGTATTTAGTTCCTTTTTTTAAATTCCTGGTGCAGAGATTCACAGACACTTCCTGTTTTGGACAGTGGTTTCGCGAGTTAAATTCCACACCAGTCTTTACAACCCCGAGGAACCACCAAAAATCGAGTCTTAGGAATCATTTTCCCCAAACACCGTACTGAACACCTGAAGTCTGAATACAGTTTTATGGCCTCGCTAGAATTTATGTGGACAGTGGGACTCGGTGCCCAGTCTTGTTTATAGCGAGCGAGTGTCAGCCTAGCACAGTTAGTTTTAAGCACTTCCGTGCTGATCAAACGGCGCTCCGGTACTGCTGGGTTCCCGTGAGGAAGTGTTCGGCGAAGTTAAACTTAGTAATGAAAGAGACTGAAATTACTGTAATTAAAAATTACCCCGCTCTGTTTTGTTTGAATCTGATACGGTGTAAGAACCGGTAGGAAGTTTTACATCCAAATGAGGCACCTTGCTTGAGCGTCTCTTATTAACGTGTATAATAATTGTTAATTATGATGCATAATATTTCAAGTGAAGGTAAAGGTAAAATGATCCCGTATAGCTCTACGCTTCCATGACCGCGGTACTAGAAAGGGGTGAGTGGTCAGCAGCACGCCCCGGCCGCACTTTACCCCCTGGAAAGACCCGGTACCCATTTTACAGGAGGCTGGATGGGCCCCAAGCCAGGTCTGGACGGACGGAAAATCTCGTCCCCACCGAGATTCGATTCCAGACTGTCCAGCCCGTAGTCAGTCGCTATACCGACTGAGCTACCCGGTCCACCTATTATTTCTAATACAACATAAAAATTATGGACGGCAAAGGTATGGGCTTAACGGACTGGGTTTCGGTTGCCGGTGGGCAAAGAAGTTTTTCTCTTCCCTGACAAGTCCGGACAGTCTCTGGGCCACAACATTCAGTGGGTGCATCTAATCGTTCCCACAGATAAAACGGCCGGAGCATGTAGTTAACCACTCACCTCCAACTGGTGCATAGGTTAATGAATGGAGCTATAACCAACTCCCCATGTGTGTCTTTACGATGTGGACCGGGAAACTGTATTTTCACCTTACATTTACGAGAGAATGTTTATGGTTCCTGCTCACAATAAAGGCGTGCTTTCCTTAGGATAAGCACACGGTTAAAGCTTATAGGAAACACGGCGTTTTTTTTTGTGAGAATGTTTCTAAACGCGCGACAACAATGCGCTCTGTGGATAAAAGGCAGACCTTCAAATGTTAAAATAAGTGGGCTGTGTTGAGTCTAAAGCTGTTAAAAGGCTTCAATTCTTCAAATACGAGGTCATGCTAAGACTGTTGTCTGAATCGTTACACCGTGTTTTTTTTTGTAGACGGTACCGGCTTTTTGTATGAGTGTGTTGCCTCCGTCTGACAGATCCCGAAGCTGGAGGCAGTAGGTTTCTTAGAGAAGTATATACCCAGTGTGTCACAACCCAGAAGAGCGTAATCAGAATTTTCGCAAGCGTGGAGACCTTAAATTTTACGGCATTTGTACCAAGTTTATTATTGCCCTTATTTCGGAGAGCAAAGAGCATATCCCTAAACGGATAAACGAGTGAATTCTGTGTATTTCTCACACTGTCACATTCAGCTCTGTGTATTTCTCTTACTCCGCCATCAGCTTTGTGTATTTCTCTGTCACCTTCAGTTCTGTGTATTTCTCTTACTGTCACCATCAGCGTTGTGTATTTCTCTTACTATCACCATCAGCTCTGTGTATTTCCCTTATTGTCACCATCATCTCTGTGTATTTCTCTTACTGTCACCATCATCTATGTGTATTTCTCCTACTGTAACCATCAGCTATGTGTATTTCTCTTACTGTCACCATCAGCTCTGTGTATTGCTCTTACTGTCACCATCAGATTTTACACGATCGCCCTTCGTAATTTTGTTGTCCCGACGCGCTCAGTCTGGTAGGTGATCCTCTTTCGGGAAACGGGTGTGGTTCACCGAATCACATATAGTTTTAATTGTTTCTTTTTTACTTCTTTTATTTACTCAATTTATTCTTGATATAAATAACGGAGCGCTATATCCAGTAAAACAACTAGATCATTTCTAGGAAACTGACACAGTCACTTGTCTGTACTCCCACTTACACCACACTCGTACGCGACTGAATTCGCACTGGATTGCTAGCGTCCATTGTCCGCTGCTAACGTTTTCTCATTTAAATCTCTCCTCTCCTATCTATCACCAACGGTCCTGAATATACGTTGACAGATTAACTTACAACGCATGCCATGAACCGTCCGTAACTAACGCCAGCAATCCTAAGAAACAATTATACTAAAACTGATCGGCTACAAGCTTCTGATAAACAGGTGAGTGTTTGACCCTCTGTGTGCTGATGACCTTCACCACTGCAAAGTCGAACAAAGAAGACCCACATTTCTGTGTCCAAACAGCCCTGAGCTTGCTTTACTGCTCCTCCATTCGCGAGCCCACACATGCACATTATGGACGCTAGCCATTTTAAGCACGCCATTAAACACTGCATCAAATGTCGTGGGAACGCCTTCTACAAGAGACACACATTAGAGACACCTGATACCGTGTGTAATGGGGCGAGTCGGGTCTCTGGTTTTGAACACAAAGACATTTACTAGAGTTACGTAGTGGCCTCCACGCTCATGATCCTGGTTCTCCCGGACTTGCAATCCCAGACACACAGCGTCACAATACCAATAGCGAAGTACTTTGAAAGGCATTTTTTGATGTTTTGCTGACCGTGCATATCAGTATAATCTTAGCAACTGACTACCTTAATGCGCAAATTCTTATTTCATAATAAGTTTATTATATTCCTCTACATGTTTCGAGCACTGTCGTGCTCATCATCAGAAGGTCAGAATTGTATTATACAGCATCTGGTATCATCACACCTGTAGGTGGCCGGTGCGCACCGGACGGCCACTTAGAGAGTGTGACGATACCAGATGCTGTATAATACATTTTGACCTCCTAATGATGACAGTAGTGCTCGAAACATGTAGAGGAATATAATAAACTTATTATAAAACAAGAATTTGTGCATTAAGTTGGTCAACTGCTAAGATTTGAAAGGAATGTACTGTACATTGCCGTACATGAGTGCAAGGCGTTAAGTCACCTACCTCTGACCACAGATATCCAGGTTCGCCTCCAGTGCATTTTCATTGGAATTTATGTTGGATTAACTGACATCGACGCGAGGTTTGTTCAAGTAGTTTTGTTTTCCTGTTTCAGTATTATTTCCACATTATTCCACACACACATTCGTCTATCAGGGGAATCGATATTGGGCCCAGTGGCCACACCCTTACAGAGAACTGTGTCTAGTCTCATCTCGTCACAAAATTAAATAACAGAGGCAGTGTACGTATAACGTAACATGGAGGCACGTTCATGCAACCACTGTTGTAGTGGAAAAGCAATACGTATTACATATTCTGAGTGTGTGTCTGTAGCCTTAGGTATCCAGCACTCAATTCGCATGCGCCATATTATCTGTGGCCCGTTTGGTTGTACAATATTTTTCCACATTAGTTCATAAACGCAAGATTTAAAAAAAGTTATTGGCCATGAAGTATGCTTATCTCAGTAATTAACAAACTTGATGCACAAAATTTTTATTTTACATATATTTTATTTCATGCCTCTACATGTTTCGAGCATATATGCTCGAAACATGTAGAGGCATGAAAAACATTATTGTAAAACAAAAATTTTGTACATCAAGTTGATTAATTACTGAGATGCACGGTCAGCAAAACGTCAAAATTCATGAAATACGAGTATGTGTTTCTATTTTCTGTACAATTTTATATACTATAATATATTCAGTCTATACACAACCATATATCAGTATAGTGATATATACAGGGTGTCCCAGGAGGAATATGCCAGACTTCAGGAGAGTGTTCCTTATGTTAAACTATACCGATATAACACAAAACACCTATGTCTAAAGTTGAACGGTTACGGAGATAATAGCCAGAGAAAAGTGTGGGCTTCATTGGAGTTGACGTACTGTACGCCGTTCGTGACGTCATACTTGTCCAATGCGCCTGCACGACAACTGGACATGGTAATGCAGTGACCTTGGCGTGTGCGCTACAGCGCAAAGTAGCTCTGACGTCACAAGATAACAGATCAGCTGCCGCCTGCGTAAAGTACTTGGAAGTCTAAGGACAAATATGACACGAGTGCGAGTGTTTTTGTAGTTCAATTTAATGGCTTTATGTCACT
>Ga0123357_10014903_pt1 | contig 10168 bp, 8 predicted proteins | sample TergutEmb28metaG_FD_89873 | JGI IMG/M metagenome (GOLD analysis project Ga0123357, IMG submission 89873) | Embiratermes neotenicus P4 segment gut microbial communities from Petit-Saut dam, French Guiana - Emb289 P4 | ecosystem: Host-associated > Arthropoda: Insects > Digestive system > Gut ... | reverse complement strand
GTTGTAAATTTTGTGGTAATGGGTTGGATTAATTACCGAGGAATTAATGGTGTGAATACACCCCTTTCCCCCCCCCCCCCAAATAAAAAGGATGAACATTATTTTGTACATGGGATCTACCTTTGTCTTCAAGGAAGAAGGAACGGTATCTACTTTACGCACCAATGCTGCAGGTACCCTGCTGCCAGCACCAAAAGTGTAAATCATTTAAACTTCATACTTCCATTATAAATGTAAATTATTTACCCTGCTACCTCTAGCATCAGTATTAGTCATCTGCCTTGGTGATGGAAGGAGCAGGATCCTCTGAAATGCCAGTACACTCCCTCCAAAATACATGATTTCATATCCCAGAAGACAGCAGTCTTCACTATAAGTTTTCTTAGTATTCTGGCACCACATCATGGCACTACAATCAAGCATATTGCTCCAGTACAAAGAAAACTTACAATGTATGTTGTGTAAAAACTAGTATAGCCGTATTTTGAGGGTCTTCTCTTGCACCCACAACAGTATGACATCCCTCCTTAAACTTCAGTAGGTGGACAGGGAGAAATCAGAAGCATGGCTTAGATCTAATATAAAGTAAGAGAAATATTCTCAGATGCCAGCAGGGTGTTCCTGCCAGCATTGTCAATGTCTCTGAAAGAAATACCACTACACTAGGTACCACACAGTATTGCTTTGTGTTTTTTGGTGATGCATGTGTACATTTTAAATGTGGTGAATACTGTCTTAGGTGACCACACTCCCTTACTACTGTATGTCCTAGTGCCTGATCACTGTTTCTAATTACCAATCATTTGGATAACTCTCAGGTTACTGATTTACCACCTTCAGATTACTTTCCTTGCATTCTATCTCTTCTTATCTAATTTCTGAGTCCACTCTGCCCTTCTAACAATCTCATTTTCCAGGGTAACATCTTTGACACATTCTCTCTCCAGTGACTGGTCAGGCAAAGAAAGCGGGTCTGCTTCTGTTCACTTACTACTTAAGAAAAAAAACTTTATGTAATTCTCATAGCTTAAACTTAATTAATTCATGACTCAAAGCCTAAAAGTCATAAGTGTCTGTTTTGAGGTTAAAACCCTAAATTTGCCAATGCATATAAAATGCAGTACTAAACGTCCAATGATCTGGTGTTTACAATACGTTTCAAAGCTATTTTGACCAGAGGGAAATGGGTGAAATGCAAAGGGGCTGAGGGTCAGAAAGTCCTTTCCCAGTTAGGATGCGGACACAAAGAATGAAGACAAAAGTAATTTGTCCCTTCTTCTCTGGAGGATGGTCTGGCTGGGACTTGAACACAATCAGTGTTTGGCTACACTAGAAAGCCACATTTACAGTTCTCCTATCTCAGATTTGTCTGTGTTTTGCTTGAAATTTTCAGTTATAAGTACTGGATAAGGATGTGAAGTGTAGCAAGAATCAATTACTTAAGACTAACTTAGGGAAACTAGGGGTGTATAGAGTAGCAAATGGTGTAACAACAACAATCAGTAAAGTAGTTCCATTACAGGCCTGGAGTGGCCCAGAGGGTTCCAGGAAGTTAAGGTTCCCAGATTTCATGACAACGGCACAGGATGGTGGTAAGGTTGTCAGCCTTACGCACCGGTCGCCTTTACCTCCATGAAATTCTCCTGGTACTCATTTCTGTTAGAGGCTGAGTCGACCCCAGGGCCATAGTGCGATCGGAAGGATTTTATGTCAGTGAAAAATTCCAATGACACCAGCTGGGATCGAACCAGCGACCTTCCAATTTGTAGCGCAGCACCTTAACCACTGTGCTACCGCGGTTTGCCAATAGAAATAGTGGGAATGAAGAGAACCATATTGAAGATATCATAGTTTAAAACAGAATGCACAAAAATGTGGCTGAACAATGACTTCAAAAAACCAGCCTCATCTCGAGCAACAGCATCATTACAGATAATAATAGACATGCTAAATAAAGATCTTAAGAATGCTTTAAGTGAAATAAAAAAATTAACAGTTGAATATGTGAAGAACTCAAAAACAAGGTAAACAAGAAATTAAAAAAGGACATATATTGCTTGGTAGGAAGTGAAAATGAATTAATTCAGGTTAGGATCTGTAACAGCAGTGCTGAGGCCAAATAGCTTTGCCACAAGAACGTACATATTATGCTTGACAAGTTCAAAACGAATCCTTTCTCTCTGCAATAAATACAGTTATTTAAGTACTGTAACCTTATCAAAGTTAAAGGAAATGAAAAACAAGATTGAATCACAGGAGCTTGGCAGAGAAACTTTAAAAGTGGGTTATCTTGGGTGACTCCCTATTGAAATTTGCTGGGGAGACATGTATGAGGAATGGTTGTGATGTTCATTGTTTCTTTGGAATTAGGTTAGAATTGCGACAACCAATGGAAGATTGATTTATAAACAAAATGTCCAGATGTTATTGTGATACATGCTGGCACTAACAACATTAGATATAGAACATAAACTACTGAAATGGTGGTGGATACTGTGGACCTAGTAGACTATATAATAAAAGAAGTTCCTAAAACAAAAATTGTGATCAGCAGAGTCCTGTACCAGAGAAATGTAATAATCACTTTATATGAAGAATCAACACAGAATTGGACTGGTTATGTTCTGTATGTGATTGCCTCATGGTTGTTGGCCACTGCTGGATTGGGAAATTCGATGTAGCCAAAGATAGGATACACCTAAATAGGAGGGAGCCTAAAAAATTTGGGTATCTTCTCTGTAAAGTCATCCACTCTTGTTTTCAGGGAAATGTATATAGGGAGCTGTGAAAGCGGCTTAGAGAAACACTCACTTGGGGTTGTGCAAAAATATTATCCCAACAAGTGAAGTACAAAGTTCCAAAACAGAAATAGAAAGAGACAATTGGCATAAAAATATGCAAATATGTGAAGTGCAGTGTCCCAAAGTAATAATATTTTCTTATTATATAGACAGAGTATCACTTACATTGGCATGTTTATTTATAATAAACTATCTAATGAAATTAGAAGTGTTACATGTATAATGAAGTTCAAGAAAATACTCATTAACTTTTTACTTCAAAATAGTTTTTATTCTTTGGAAGAATTTGTGACCATAGAGCCTTGATCTGTAAAAACTGTGTTAATGATATATTTTACACTGTAACTACTTGTACTCTGTATCTGTATGCTGCAATGATTAGTATTATTTGTTTTATATAAGCATAAAAGTGATATTTTAATTTCATGTATTATTACTTATAAACTCTTTCTTGACGTGTCTATTATAATTTTCTGTAATGATTTATAGGATGAAACAGCAACAACAATAATAATAATTTATCATGGCCTAAAAATAAGCATTCACAAATTGCAAATGTAGAGTCAATAACAGCAAATATACCAGAATTGTTATGCTGTGTGTACAAATCAAATCTTATTTATCTAATGACAGAGACAACATTAGTCTCCAAAATATTATACAGTGCAGTGTGTCCAAAGATGCTTCAGTGACATTACTGTTTGAACAGGTCACTGCAGTGTCTGCACGTCTATGTATTTTCATTAAGCCATTAAATACCTTAAACCATGCGAAGATATCAGGGCTGTTGATCTCTGAAATCAAGTTCCATGATAGGTCCAGTTCACACAGAGAAGCCATAGCTGTAGGTCCAAGACTGGATACTGGTGGGTGCTTCAGAAAATTGTGGGACAACATAAGCTGCTCTAAGCCACTCTCTGTGAAGAGCATGTCAGGTAGTGAGTGTAGTTTGTTGTGAGAGAAGTCAACTATTCGCAGGCCTGACATGGATTTAAACAGTTCTGTAGGAATGTTGGTCAGCTGGTTGTGTGACAGGAGCAACACCTGCAAGCACGTGTGTATTCAGTTGCCATGCATTCTGTGCACAGAATGTTTGAAATAGAGAACAAAAACTGCTGAATGGATTTTGATTAAGTGTAGAATTAAGTGTGGTACTGGAGACATTCAGAAAAAGACAAATGGATAAATCTGCATTGGTTTGTAACACCCCTTTACAGTTAGAAACACTATATTACTTGAAGGTTAAATTAAACTTCTTAAAGATGGTACTCATCATATAAAAAAGTGGTAGAATTGCTTGAATTGTGCATTTTATTGGGACCTACAAATTTTATATGAAACATAATTTGCTGTAATGAATAATTAAAAATGTAGTGAGTGAATAAATAGTTTCTGACTGCAGTGTGATACCTTTTGTGCAGTTTAGTTTTGGAACAATGCATTTGTATGTGCATACATGCATCATGATGATAGAATATAGAATTAATAAGTAACTTTTAATATTGCACATCAATGAGAGTAATGAAATGCACTCTGCAGTCCTTGTATCTTTTGAGGGAAATATAATACCACTCACCAAATAACAGGCAGGCCTGAAATTGCTGCTGTTATCAATCTGTGGTCATTCAGGCCGTAATTTTCATAATTGCTTTATTTATCCAAGTGATATAATAGTGCTTTGTCATAGCATATGACTACTTCTGTAGCTATTCTTTGTAGTTCAACATATATCATCTTCTGTCCTACTTCACACTAGATGAATTTCATACTTTATCAACCATTATTAAATAATCTGCAAATTAACTACAAGGAATTTGAATTGTGCAAACTAAACTATGGTAATGAAGCATCTGTCTTTTTAATCATAGGTGATGGCTGACATCGCAATCACATTTCCACCAAAGGCTATGAACCTGGGAGACATAGATGTTAAAAAAGGTAATGTTATATGAAAATGGAGTTCAAATGAATAAGCTATGCCACTATGGTATCATAAAATTGCCAACCTGCAAGGTTCTGGTGTTGTGGAAGGTGTCAAAGTCTAGCTCCATAAGTTGGTTATGACTCAGGTCTAGCCACTGCAGGTGTATCATATTGCCAAAGACTTCACGTGTGGTGTTGAGCAGTCGATTGTTTGACAGATGCAAGTGTGTGAGTGAGTGCTCCACAGGCCACAGGTAGCTCTGTCCAATGTGTGAAATGTTGTTGTATGACAGGTCCAGGACCTTAACATTTGACAACACCTCACTGCCACGCCCTGTTGTGGTGTTAGTTTCCAGCCGCTGTAGAGCATTGTGACTTGCATTCAGATGGAATGATGACAATGTCCCAACCTGCAGCAATGTTCAGTCTGAATAGACTTGCACAGAGTGGGAACTTGTGTCTTGTCCCATTCAGTTGTATGTTTAATCTCTGGAACTACTAAAACAATTTTCTTGAACTATTCTACTGGGAGTAGTCAATGTATTTTTTAGAACATTTCAACTTCGGTTTGTTTCAGTTTAACATAATCACTCAAAGTGAACTAATGAAGTATGTACAGATTTTTCAATATGGACTTAGGCTATATAATATTTTTACATTACATTGATGTAGGTCTCATTGGAATGTATTACTTTTATGTGAAACATCATCAATATGATGAATATTTAATGAAGTAAAAAAGAAATCACTTCCATCTGATGTGCATCTGCGGTGCTGTCAGTTTAGTGACCGTGTACTTCAATCAGCAGTCATTGCATTTCAAGAGCAGTGATTTATAGAAAAGAAGCAATGTGCCAATGTAATCCATCAGATTCACCTTTGAGCTCATGTGTATTCATTTATGAGGAAAGTCTGTAAGCAGTTAAGAGGGATGTGAGAACAGCTTAACAACACATTATTTGCTTATACTGCATACTACAGCTAGAGATAAGAAGGCTGCTTGCAAAAATAAAATTACTGTCTCTCTGACATTTGGTATGGAACAGTGCCTTCTTAATTCTAAGCTGGAAATGTCAGTTGTTTTTTTAATAAATGAAGAGCCAGGATAGAGCAGTCATTACAGTGCTATCACTACAGGCTGGATAATTGAGGATTCATGATTTGATTCCCGACATGGGCAAGAGATAATTCTAGTTATACCACTTTATATTTGCATTTACCTATGGTTTAGTTAATGACAACTGAAGTCAAATATATGTACTTCCTCATCCTGAAAGACTGGTCTTTGTGTACTTGTTAACAATTTGAATGTCCACACCAAACCAGGAAAACTCACATTAACTTGCATAAGTACATGTAGTGAACCATATCCTAGAGGCTTTTTCTGCTTGGCTGTCTACTTAAGTAGCTACCTAGCTATAATGCAATACCAAATGTATTTTGACTGTACATTTTATGAGTTTGAGAACTACCTGTTACCAACATATTTTAGCTATATCTAGAAAGTGTGATATTTGTGCTGTGGCCAGAGGATGAACATTGCTGCTGTTGAGCACCATTATGGTGTATATATGAACTGAGGGTTTATTTTATCAAGAAAGATGAAGGGCAGCAGTAAGGCCAGTGCTCCACCATGTACATAAGTTCTTGTGTAGATGATAATGACCTGTTTCTCAAAAAGAAGGAAATGACTTAGTAAAAATGGCTGGAAGCTTGTAATGGTGGCTGTAATGGCACCATATCAGGAAGTATATAAGGACGTGCAGAAGAAGGTACAGCAATCAAATATCACCACTTTCTTCACCAAAGTCTTCTGTCTCTCTCTGCCTTTTCCCTGCATTGTGTGTCATTACAGCATCCTGACAGTTTTCAACCAGGAAGGCTAACATAATACCAATTAACATGAACACAATTTTTTCATGCTTATTAACTATTAATTTGCATTTCATTATGTTATGTGTGCCCTTGGTTCCCATTTTTTCCATAAGGTCTTAATTTCATGCATTGCATTTCCACTGTTTTGCTGTATGAGGCTGGTAAGTGACTAACCACTTGACCATGACGTTAAATAGTAGTAAGGATAATCAAAATTCGTCCCAGTGCTGAATGTATCAAAATGTGCTGACACTGTGACTTACCTGGTCAAGTATGGAGAAGTCAAGGGATTGCAGTTGATTGTATGCCAAGTCCAGCAGTTCAAGCAGAGGCAGATCCTGGAAAGCCTCATTTGAAATGATCTTCAACTTGTTCCCACGCAGGTCTAGTCTCTTGAGGCAGTCCATGGTTATGAAGGCACCACGCTCAATTCGTGTGATCCTGTTGTCATCCAGCAGCAGAAACTCTAGGGATGGAAGGTCCACAAATGTGTGCATGTTCACAGACTCCAGGCTGTTGAATGACAGGTACAGTGCTTCCAAGTTGGCATGGATTCCACCCTAGGGTACAGTTCACAGTGCTACTGCTATAAGAGTCAAGACAGTAATTCAGCAATAACATGTATGGTTTGTGTTTGGGGTGCACAGTACAAATATCATAAGGAAAACTGATCATTTTGATGAAGGTATCAAGTGAATTTTCTAAGCAAATGTTACAATCATACTGGCCATGACTGCTCAATCCCCATTATTTCTTGCACTTCACATATGACATCTTGATCAGTGCTAAGTAACATTTTAAATTTATTTGGATACACAAGTGGTAGAGCTTCACACCATTTTTGTCTGAAAATTATACATAGTTGAGATGAGCCTGCTACCAAATTTTGTTACTTGTATTTCTCATTGTGCCAAGGTTATTTGATTACTTCTGAATTACTGTTGTTTGAGTTTGATGCTCTCATAGCAACATACATGATCTGGGTTGTGACATCATCTAGGCTGTTAATAGATACATACCAACATCTTGAAGGAATTATACCTACTAGACTACACGATTTGACATTACAGAACACAGTAAACTTGTTTCTTTGTATATACTGTTACTTAGTTCAGCATTTCTGTTTGCCCATTCAGTTATACAGTTTCATAACAGTTTTGAAGATAGTAATTATTATTAAAAGCGTGACACTGGAAAGTGCTATAGCTTAGGATTTTAAGCCCCTGTGAAGAAAGTCTTAATGTGAAGATGTAACATTATCTGAAACATTCAGTTAATTAAATAATTGTTAATTAATTATAAAATGTATGAAAAAATAGGTAAAGGAAATGTACTATTATTAAGTAGACTATGAGATCAGAGTTGTTTTCAATGGCAAAATAGTTTCATTTTAATTAAATTCAGTGAGTGTTTATTAATATGTGGACTCAAAAGCAGATGTTTAAATTATAAAGCCAATAAATGCACATAATTTTAACAAAAACACAAAAGGGAAAGGGAATGCAAAACAAACAAAACCAGACAGCACATATAATAACAATAGTGAAACAGCAATATAAATAAAGTACTGGGATAAAAGTCTCATGCTGTGGAAACTAGTTCATTAGAGAATGTCACAAATTAGTACAGAATCTCTTTTAAGGAAGTAATGGGTTTCTTAAGTTGTTGAATTCTTTGCACACCAGGTTAGCAGTCAAAACACATTCAGCAGATAGAGAGTTTTTAAAAATAGTGGAAAGCATGGAGGAGTTCTAAATTATGAGGAAGAACTCAGCTACCAATAATATCCACAGAGCTGGGCAGCATTTTACCCCTGAATAATCTGCAATAAAAATAATGTAGCCAACAGAGTCTTTTGTCATACAGGGTGTGAAACTTTATAATATTGAGAAACTTCTCATAAGTAACATGGTCATAAGGAAATAAATGATTTTGACACAGTGTATGAAGTTCTGATGAATGCATGCCTGTCTTTTTGGCAACTGTAGCCATTATAGATTTCCATACAGTTAAGGCATACTCAAGTTTAGATGTTAACTAGTGTTAAATACCACATTAATAAACATTAGAAGGTTGAAGAGGTAAAGGTTATAGTTAGAATTAAGCCAAATATCCTTATAAATTGGGGGGGAAGTACAGTCTACATGTCTGTAAAAATGCTCTTTCTAATCAATGTGTACCCCCATGTCTTTGATGGCATCACTACCAGTTATACAGGAATCACATATTGTACAAACATTAAGTTAGCAGCACAACAACTTTACACAAATAAAAAAAGGACTTTTAATGGGTTTCCCAGTTTTGAGTTCTTTGGCTGAAATTTTTCCCCAAATCATAGAACAAAAATTGTGTGAAGCTGTACCATCATTTTCTGTGTAAAATATGTGGATGGCATAAAATGACAGTAGGTAAAAAACATGAATATTTCTGGACCAGTTCAACAGACAACATAAAACTTTATGACTTATGTTAATAGAAGAATAGAATAACCAAATTTTATATTTATATATTAATATCATAAAATAATAGAGGAAAAGCTATTTGGGTATTTAGACACTAAACAGTTAAATACAGTCATCCAAAAGAATTAAAAAATGGCCATGTTTAACCTATGCACTTAATGCTCTAAACACAGTACACTTAAGTAATACAGAGAGCCAGTAGGAATTAAATGCAATCACTACTGTAACTGAGATACTTGTCATAAAAAAAAACCAAAATTTTGAAACTCTTTAACAAAATACTGAATATACTTAAAAGGTGCATTAATGCTGAGAAGACTGAAGGCAAAAAAATTAATTACATCCACATTTTGCACCATATATCCAGTAAATGGAAATATAGCAATACCTCTTTTCACTTAGAAGTTTCAATGTCATTGCTGAATAACAAATCCCCTCGTTCAAAAAAAAAAGTGCAAGATGTTACCTGGAAAGTACCCATGTATATGTTGTCAATTTGGTTATCCTGTAGATTCAGCACCTGGAGATGCTTTAGGGGGTGAAATGAGTTTTCAGGCATGGAGCGTATTCTGTTGTTGCTAAGATCCAAATGTTGCATACTTGTGAGTGGTTGCAGAGCATCAACTGGAATGTTGGTAACAGAAGAGGCTAAGCCATGAGATAATCTCAGCATCACCAATGACTGCCCAATCTGTGAAATAAAAAATCAAGCCAATGTGTATAAATTAGATTTCTGATTTTGTGACAATAAATGTATGTTGAATAATTTGGAAATAACAGTGGGTCAGTGAAGTGCCTCAGTATTTCCTCATCGGTGTATCAGCATATTTATTTCACCTAGTATTATACTATATCTGCATTGCCATATTTTACTGTTGGGTTCAAGAACTCCATGGACAAGATATGAAGTCAAGATCTGTCACTATCTCCACCATTCAAAGATCTGTCGATGAAGTTTCACGGCTCCAGTTCATTGTGCTTCCAACTCTGCATCATAAAAGTGCCTCTTGGTTTAAAATATATTTTACTTTAATTTATTAAATCCTCTCTATCTCTCTCTTACTTACACACACACACACACACCTCTCTATCTCCCCCCCCCCCCCC
>Ga0123357_10014902_pt1 | contig 10168 bp, 7 predicted proteins | sample TergutEmb28metaG_FD_89873 | JGI IMG/M metagenome (GOLD analysis project Ga0123357, IMG submission 89873) | Embiratermes neotenicus P4 segment gut microbial communities from Petit-Saut dam, French Guiana - Emb289 P4 | ecosystem: Host-associated > Arthropoda: Insects > Digestive system > Gut ... | reverse complement strand
CGCCGTCCGGTGCGGATAACTCATTTTTTACTTCGCACAGCATTTCAGCGTCCATTCCGGCCCCGTTATCCGCTACACGTATTGATAATACGCCGTTTTCAGGCAGGGCGCTGACAATAATATAACGGTTTACTTTATCGGAAGCTTCTATACCATGGCGGATCGCGTTTTCAACCAACGGCTGAAGCAGGAATGGCAAAATTTTTTGCTTTTTGGCATCGAGTTTGAGTTCAATCCGGTAGGAAAACTGTTCGCTGAACCGCATTTTTTGGATACGCAGATAATCTTCGGCGAAACTCAGCTCTTCCGAGAGCATAATAGCCTCGTTGCGCGCGTAAAGGCTTTTTCGCGTCAGTGAACTAAGCAGCTTTATGTCGTCGGCCACTTCCTTTTGCCCGAGTATGACGGCTTTCATCCGCACGCTTTCCATGGCGTTAAAAAAAAAGTGCGGATTTATTTGGCTGTTTAAAACCTGCAGTTGAATTTTATTCTGATAGTTTTCCAATTGCTGTTTTTGCAGTTTGATGTCATAATTCTCATGGATCAGGCTGCGCAGCCCTTCCAGCATGAACGCAAGGTCGTTGGAAAGGTTTCCTATTTCGTCCGAACCGTCTATTTTTGGCTCAAAATCCAGTTCGCCTCTGGCGACCCGGTGGATACTTTCGCTTACTCGGATAATCCGGCTGGTAAGCAGTTTGGATAATAAGAAAATGATTATCATCGACACCGGTATACTGAGCCCGATCAATCCATAAGTCGTCAAGGTGATCCGCCGGGTCTGACTTAGTATTTTATCCCGCGAGTACAGCGCAATGACATGCAGATAACCTTGGGTATCCGCAATAGACAGGTTTCTGGAGATTACGCTGAAATCCTGGTCATCAAGGCTGACCTGCTGTATGCTCCCCCCGCCATCCAGCCGAATGCCCAGGGAGCCGATATTCTGATCCAGCAAATCTTCATTCCGCGCCGCGACAATACGGCCGTCAGCCCCGCAAAGGATCGCCTCAAAGTCTTCCTCCATAATGATGTCGCGCAGCGCGGAGGGGCTGACATATACGCACAATACTCCGATACAGCTGTTCCTGTAGTTTACGCCGCGGCATAGGCCCAAGTCCTTGGAACGATACCGCGCGTAACTGTCGTTTTCCATATACGCCCAGGAAGGGGCGGGGTTTAGGGCCATGGCGTCCTGATACCATTTCGCGTTTCTGATGTAGGGCGGGGCATTTTTTATATAACCCGTGTTTAAGACGTTATAACGGTCGATAAACAGGAGAACGCTGTCTATTTCATCGGCGTATCCGGCCATGTAGGAGGACAGGTCGCCTTTTTGCCACGAAGCCTGTATTTGGTCAAAATGATCGTTATATACGCCAGTTATCAAAGACAGCGCGTTCATGTCCCGCAGAATGTTTGAAGAAACCCCCATGACGTCCGACAGTGTTTTTTCAATGCGCGCGCTCATACGCTCGACAGTCTGGTTCGCCTGATCGGTGGCGTTTTGCAACGCTATCGACTTAATCGATGAAGCCAGCGTCAGGCAGACGCAATAAGGGATCAACATAATCAATAAGTAAGATAAAAGTTGCTTTTTCCACATTTTAATGTTATTCAGCCGTTTGATCATATCATCCCGCCAAAATAATTACGTCATTTAATTAATTATACATGTTTTTGCATTTTACAACACTTTCGAAGGTCTGTATATCAAAATCCGGATAGACCGTTACCCTATTTAAAAGCAATGGATTGCTGTTTTGGTTTACATACCCCTTGGAGGACGTAAACGCCAAATCGACGCCGCTTTTTTTCAACATGTCTATTATCCCGTCGTCATATTGCCCGGAAGGGTAGGCAAAGAGCCTCGTATTATTAATCCGTTTTTGGCTGAGCTGTAAATCGGATTGGGCCTGATCCAATGAAACGCTTACCAAACCCGATTTACCATCGGCCGTTATGTAATGCAGCGCGTTTGTATGGGAACCATATTCAAATACATCCGTTGAGGCGGATATCTGCATCCAGCTGAGCATGTCCAGGTGATCGGGATGGTAATCCTGATCCTTGGTCTGTATGCCGCCCGTAATAGCAAACAATATGGCTTTAAACCCATATTGTTTTAATACCGGGTAAGCGAACAGATAATTGCTCAGATACCCGTCGTCAAATGTGATCATCACACTTTTGGGGGGCAGGGCTTTCTTTTCATATAGAAAAGACCTCAGCTCATCGGAAGTAACCGTGTGATATTGGTTCTTATATAGATACTCCATCTGCGATTCGAATAATTCCCGGGTGACAACCCATCCGTTATTTGAATATGTATTATTGTCGGCGGCGGGCAGTATATGATGATAGAGCAAAATAACCAGCTGGGGCTGGAACGCGTACGTTACGCTGTCCGATTTGATTAGCATGAACACAGACGACATAATAAAGCACAAGACGATCTTCCTTAGCATATTCACTCCTTTCGCCCTGAGAATATATCGAACGCAATGACGTCGCCGATTATGAGTAATCTTCGAATATATTCCCTATAGCATGGCGATTTTTTCATTAGTATATTTCGTTATTTTTTTCTATTTCAGAATCTCCACATAGCCTTCGGTACCGTTCACACGGATCATCTGCCCGTCTTTTATCAGAGCGGACGCGTTTTCCACGCCCACAACCGCGGGCAGGCCGTATTCCCTTGCGACGACTGATCCGTGCGTCATTATTCCGCCCACTTCCGCCACCAGCCCGTTAATGGAAACAAAAACCGGCGTCCAGCTGGGATCCGTGTATCTGGTCACCAAAATGTCGCCTTTGGACAGTTTGGCGTCCTCCAGCCGCAGGACAACCCGCGCGCGGCCTTCCACAACCCCCGACGACGCGGGTATGCCGGTTAGCGCCCCCTTCGGCGTTTTCCCCGCATCGTATTCACCCCGGATTACCTCGCCTTCGGAAGTCATAAGTCTTGGCGGCGTCAGTTTTTCATACGCCCCGAACGCGGCTTTCCGCTCCAATATAGTATTATAATCAAATTTTTGCGTATGTGCGGCCTCGCACAGCTCGTTAAAAGACAGGTAATACATATCTTCCTTCTCACGGAAAACCCCGCGCTGAACCAGTTTTTCGGCTTCACGCAGCAGGGCTTGCTTGACTATCCAATAATGCCATACCATGACATATTTGGGATATTCCCGATAGCCGATAAAATTACGCAGGCGGCTGATCATTCTATCCGCTTTCTTTGCCTTAACCTTCCCGCCGGGAATAGCCGAAAGTCTGTCCAGAATCTCCTTCCGTTTATCACCGGCCTCTTTCAATCCCCGTTCGAATATCTCTTTATGCGCGCCCGGCGCGAAGTTTTCTATGTTGCTTAGAATAAGCGGGGCGAGTGCGGACGGTTCCTCTATCCAGCGCGGTCTTGTAATGTCTATTTCACCGGAGCATCGGATTCCGTATTTAGCCAGGAATTCCCGCAAGGCTATGCTCATGGCCCCGCCGCCCTCCAATTTGCCGAGATTGCTGAAGAATATATCCGCCCCCTCAGGCTTCGCTGTCTTAAGGTATTCAATCACCGCTGGATATTGCCTGGCCACATCCGATACATCCAGCAGTTCAAGCCCCATCTCGCCGGCCACATTGTTCGGCGCGGACTGAGCCAGCGTGTCCGCGGCGCCCTTCTCGCCGAGCCATTCAGCTATATTTTTATTAACCCAGCTTACCGCGAGCGCGCCGGTCCATACCGAGCCTAAGCCCCGCGGGTCGCCGATCACTTTTAAGAGCCCTTTGAATTCGGTATCAACCGCCTCGAACAGCCCGTCGCCAGACAGCGCTGAGAACCTTGCCTCAAGATCCTTAATTTCCGCCTCGTTAACCTTTACTAACGCGGGAACCACGCCGGCGTCGTTTGATCGGTATACTTTTATGAACTGGGTGACCAGCGCCCAGGAAAAATATCCCGATCCCATGCTAAGGAACCTTTTACCCCGCGACAGCGAATTTAAGAAATCCTTACGCTTCACCAGATCTTTCATCCCGCTGCCGATCAGCGGATCCACTTTCCCCAACGCGGCGACGGCGAGCATACGTCCAAACGGCGTCGCCATATCGTGTGAGATATCCATAAACAGCCTGCCGCCGGCGTGAATTATCAGCGTCCCGTCGGCGCCGCTGTTGTATTCGAAGCAGGAAAGGCCCAACGGCTTCATTGCGTCGGTCATCATCTGCTGATGGCCGAACGACATGTAGATATGGTTTTTATCGTCCTGTTCAGCGGGCAGCGGATAAAGCGCTGTAATCGGCCGGCTCTGGAGTATATGGAATTCGCCGTCCGAAAGGCACCATTCTATGTCCTGCGGGCAGCTGAAATGTTCCTCGATTTTTCGTCCGATACCTTCCAGCTGCAGTATCAGCGAATCGCTAAGTGTTTGTTCGTTCCTGCGGGCGCCCTCGATAGGCGCGCTGGCCGTACCGCCTTCTTTCAGGCCGTGTATTTCAAGCATTTTTGACGAAATCGTCTTGACAGTGATTTTTCCTTCCCTTACCTTGTAATTATCCGCGGTCACCAGCCCGGAAACCAGAGCCTCGCCCAAGCCGAAGCTCGCGTCGATGGAAAGCACTTTCCTGTTGTAAGTGACCGGATCGGCAGTAAACATTATCCCCGCCGCTTCAGGAAGGAGCATTTTTTGTATTACCGCGGAAAGCTGTACTTTATTATGATCAAAGCCGTTCTGCAGCCGGTAGATCACCGCGCGTTCCGTGAAAAGCGACGCCCAGCATTTGCTTATATGCTTTAAAACTGCGTCTTTCCCAATAATATTGAGATAAGTATCCTGCTGGCCCGCGAACGAGGCGCCGGGCAAATCCTCCGCCGTGGCGCTGGAACGCACGGCATATGCGCTATTCTCGCCCAGACGTGTCAGTTGGCCGGTAATCGCCGCGGTAATTTCACCAGGGATGGGGATTCCCTCAATAACTTTGCGAATTTTCTCCGTTATCCGGGCAATGCCGTCTGTGTCCGTGATATCCAGGCAGGAAAGCTGGTCCAGCAAACCGCGGAGTTCCCTGTTATCCCCGGTTGCCCTTTTATACGCTTCCGTTGTGACGCAGAAGCCTTCAGGCACGCGTATCCCGTCAATCTTTGACAATTCACCCAGGTTTGCGCCCTTACCCCCGATAACCCCCAGCTTTGTTTTATCGGCTTCCTGAAAATCAAGCACATATGCGGGCATATACATCCACCTTTCTGCTTATATTTTTTCATAATGGAAATATCGGTAATTTATTTGGTTATATCATAAAGATTAATGATTATGTATTGCATTGTCAACGAAATATTGAGTTTCTATTTATATTGACATATTAACTATTGACCGCGGCGGTTAATATTGTTATAACAGACTTAATTTATATAAGGAGGGATTTTTGAAATGAACGCCGTGATGGAATTAAACGGATTGACTAAATTCTATGGTAAACAGCGCGGCATAGAGGACGTCACGTTCAGCGTGGGCGAGGGGGAGATTTTCGGCTTCATCGGGCCAAACGGGGCCGGGAAATCCACCACAATCCGAACACTGCTCGCCCTCTTCGAACCTACGCGGGGAAACGCGTCAATCTTCGGAAAGGACTGCGTAAAGCAAGCGGACGTTATCGCGCGCGATGTCGGTTATGTGCCCAGCGAGGCCGCGTATTATGATAATTTGAAAGTCCGCGAGCTGCTTGATTATACGGGCAGGCTTTACAAAAAGGATTGCAGGCAAAAAGCGGATAAGCTCTGTAAGCGCCTGGATCTGGATCAAAGCCGCAAAATTGCCGATCTCTCCTTCGGTAATAAGAAGAAAGTCGGCATAGTGAGCGCGCTTTTGCACACACCCAAACTTATAATCCTCGATGAGCCGACTGCGGGGCTCGATCCGCTTGTGCAACAGTGCTTCTTTGAGATAATCGGGGAGGAAAATAATAACGGCGCGACAGTTTTCTTCTCATCGCATATCTTGAGCGAGGTTCAGAAGACCTGCGGCCGTGTCGCGATACTTAAACAGGGCAGGCTGATTGGCGTACAGTCTATAAGCGAACTGCGCGAAAGTGGTTTCAAACGCGTAAATATCACCGCGAAAAATATTATACCCGTGGGATATTTCAAATCCGCCGGCATAGCCGAACTAAAGCAGGAAGAAAAGACCGCTTCTTTCATGTATAAAGGCGATGTGGACGCGCTTTTTAAGAAGCTCGCCGCTCTCGGCATAGAGGATGCCTTCGTGGAAGAACCGTCACTGGAAGAAATTTTTCTGCATTATTACGAATAGGGGGCGCGGGATGCCTATATTCAGATATGAATTGCGTCAGCTCCGGTCTTACACAATCTGGTGGAGTGTCTGCATGGTGTTTTTGATCTATGCCATGCTCCCGCTCTACGTGGATATGATATCGTCGGGAACCCTGGATCTATCGGCGATGGGGAACAGCAGCCTGTTTGCCGCGCTTAATATGGACATGAGCATAATATCGACCCCGATAGGCATGTTCGGGTGGCTGACATCCTTTTTCGCCATCGCGGCCGGTATAAACGGTATGTTTCTGGGCCTTAAAGCATTCACCAAAGAAACTGTGCACAAGTCCGCGGAATTTTTATACACAAAACCGTATAAGCGCGGCGCGGTCTATTGCGCGAAGGTTTCCGCGGGGCTGGTTTCGGCCGTCATAACAGGCGCGTTCTATTTTGCGGGCTCCGCCGCTTCCGCGTATATGAGGCTTACAGACAGGGTAGACTTCCGGCTGTTCTCGCTTATCGCGCTGTCATTCCTGCTCATTGAAATATTCTTTGTATTGTTTGGGGCGCTGCTGGGCGCCGTATACTCGAAAATCCGCACGCCGCTTCTTGCTTCGGCGGGCATCGCGTTTATCTTCTATGTCCTTTCGGCATTCGCGGGTAAGGTACAGGCGAACGGGATCAAATACATTACGCCGTTTTCCTACTTCGGGACAAGCGGCATTGTTCATGCGGGGACATATAACGCCGGATATATTGCGGCCTTTTTAATCCTATGCGTCATATTCTATGCCGTCGGATTTTTAACGTTTGTAAAAAAAGACGTCTCTTTTATATCGTGAGGTGGGATACCAACAATGGGAACTATTTTCATTAAAGAACTGCGGCGCACGCGTTTCAGCCTCATTATCTGGAGCGCCGTCGCCGGGCTGATTATTTTTTTCGGCATCCTCGAATATCCCGCGCTGCAGCAGATAATGGGTCCGATGGGGCTGGGCGCGATGGAGTCGGCGATCAAAGCCATACCGGCGGCCGGTCAGCTTGTCTTTGGGATTTATAACGTGAACCTGAACGATCCGATAGGGTACTATATCGTCATGTATTACTGGGCGGGACTGATCGTTTTCACCCACGCGATGTATACCGGCGCGTCGATTGTTTCAAAGGAAAGCCGGGATAAAACGGCGGAATACCTTTTTACGAAACCCTATAAACGCGGAACCATTATCTGGTCAAAGATCCAGGCGGCGTTTGTGAATATTTTCGTGGTCGGGTTAACGGCGCTTGCCCTATCGCTTCTGAGTATGCTCCCGATAACACGCGATCCGGGCGTGTACGCGCATATTTTGGCTACCGGCGCCGGGATGTTCTTTACGCAATGTGTTTTAATGACGCTTGGACTGCTATGCAGCGCGGTTTTCAAGACTTATAGAAGCGGCGTATTTGCGGCAATGGCGCTCTTAATTATATGTTACTGCCTTATGTTCTTCGTTCAGTACGATGCTTCGTCTTCACTTTATTTTCTTTCGCCGATGGCGTATTTTGAAATTTCATATGTCGCCGTAAACGGTATAAACGCCTGGTATGTCTTGCTGGCTGCCTTGGTAGCGGCCGTGTGCATATGTTTGTCGCAGATATTGTATAGGCGGAAAGTAATGATTGCTTAGGCTTGCGCTCAATAATTCATTTGAGTGAATAAATGAGGTTATTTTTTCAATATGTAAACGCTAACCGTTTTGCGTCCCCAGCCATAGGCTTCCGACAGAGTTTTTTTATAAACGTCGATGCGGTTGCCCTTTATGGCCTTTCCGGTGTCGGCAGCAATCGAATAGCCATACCCCTGCACATATAAACGGGTGCCTAAAGGAATAACGCGCGGATCTACGGCGACCACGCCCGGCTGCACGCGCATTCCCGAAGCCGTAACGCCGTATCCCCGCATTCCCGGGGATTTCCCGGTAGATTCCGGACCGGCGGTATACGCCGTGGCAAGCATTGTATATTCTTTGGTATATTTAAAATCGGAGATTGACGAGGCCCTTTGCCCTAAATTATACGATACGGGCAAAGCGGCCGCGTTTGCCATTTCGATCGGGTCCTGAGATATCAGAGTTATCCCGCGTGCTCCGGATAAATCATTGTATGTTTGCGGCAATGCCGTAACAAGCGGCAATATCATGTCTTTACCCGGCTTGGCTGTCTTCATGCCTGCCAAGCATACTGCTGACAGAACGCAGATGGACGTGATAATGGTAAAACCCATGGTGAATACTATAATGCCCATTCTTTTCATCAAAATAAATCCCCCTGTAATAAATAATATTTACATAATTATCTTAATACATTCGTAACAATTACGCAATAATTATTCATAGACATTTTATGCCAAAAAAAGAAAGCGCCTGTGCAAACGAAGGATCGGCGCCAGGCTGAGAATGCGCTGCGGAGCGCGGCCATTCGCGCTTCCGCTACGCGTAAGCACTCAAAACACTCGCCCTACGGGCTCAAACAGTGGCTGGCTCCGCATCGCATTCTCAGCCCGTCGCCTCAGAAAATCGATCGCTTGCACAGCGCGAAAAAAATAAGCGCCTATGATATGGCGCTTTTTGCCGGCATATAAAAATGCTTATCGACATTCCAATTATTCAAGATACCTAATACCGCCAACCTTTTTGATCCCTAAGCCGGGGCCGTCACTTAAGGTAATCTTATACCCGTCAAAGACCGAGCCGCCCTCTATGGGATCTTCACTGCAAAGAGCCGGCCCGTCCAAATCAATTTTCGTTATGACTTTTTTAGCCGCGGCTAAATGCGCAGCGGCATTCACACTTATTTTAGCTTCCAACATACAGCCGATCATGCATTCCACATCATAAATTTCAGCCAAAGAGCAAATTTTAAGCGCGTTGTGCAACCCGCCTGTTTTCATCAGTTTGATGTTGATCAAATCCGCAGCCCTCTTCTGAAGTATCTCCAAGGCGTTTTCCGAAGAAAACACGCTCTCATCGGCTAAAACCGGTATGGAAACATGATCGGCCACATATTTCAAACCGTCGATATCATTTGCAGCCACCGGCTGTTCTACAAATTCAATGTCTATTCCGGCGTCTTCCATTTGTTTAAGCGCGCGTACCGCCTCTTTGGGCTTCCAGCCCTGATTAGCGTCTATCCTGAGCCTCACGTTATATCCTACCGCCTCCCTTATGGCCTTCATTCTCTGCAGATCAACCGCGGAATCCATGCCGACTTTAATCTTTAAGGTCTCAAACCCCCTGCTGACCGCGTCTATGCTGTCCCGCGCCATTTCTTCCGGCGAATTTACGCTTATGGTAATATCCGTGGTTATTTCTTTCCTGTATCCGCCCAGAATTTTATACAGCGGCGCTTTGTATAGCTGCCCGAAAAGATCGTAAAGCGCGATATCCGCGGCCGCTTTGGCGCTTGTATTATGCATAACGCATTTATCCAGCTTAAGCGTTACTTCTTCAAAGCTTTCAACATCCATGCCGATTAGGCTATTTATAATATGATCTTTAAGCGCCCCTGTAATTGAGCCCTTTGTGTCCCCTGTCACGGCGCCGGTCGGCGGGGCTTCGCCAAACCCGACGCTTCCAGTGTCCGTATGGATTTCAATTATTACGTCCTCAACGCTGTCAACTGTACGTAATGCCGTTTTAAAAGGTGTTCTCAGCGGCACTGAGATTTCGCCTATCCTGATATCGGTAATTTTCATTTTAACCTCCAATATGATTTTACTCAATATAACCGCATTCAAAGTTTATCACGCAGTTGTAATTTCCTGTGTATGAACCCAGCTTATCCTCAATTAGTTTCTGTATGTCGGATTTTTGTTTTGCGTCATATTGGAAAGGAATCATCATGTCGAATACGAGGTTTGTG
>Ga0123357_10014901_pt1 | contig 10168 bp, 7 predicted proteins | sample TergutEmb28metaG_FD_89873 | JGI IMG/M metagenome (GOLD analysis project Ga0123357, IMG submission 89873) | Embiratermes neotenicus P4 segment gut microbial communities from Petit-Saut dam, French Guiana - Emb289 P4 | ecosystem: Host-associated > Arthropoda: Insects > Digestive system > Gut ... | reverse complement strand
CGTTACAGGCCCGGAGTGGCCCAGAGGGTTCCAGGAAGTTAAGGTTCCCAGATTTCATGACAACGGCACAGGATGGTGGTAAGGTTGTCAGCCTTACACACCGGCCGCCCTTACCCCCAGGAAATGCTCCTGGTACTCATTTTTTTTAGAGGCTGAGTCGACCCCAGGGGTTAAGGAAATAATAAGGTACTCAAAACTGAGATAGGAAGAGCTAGAAATCGTGTTGAAAGAGGTTATTGACCTGTAGCAACTTATGTGTTTAGACAGCCAAATTCTGTGTCAGAGATCAAACGTCCAATTAAAAATCTACGGATAAGGTAACATGTTGCGTTATCAGGTTGTGGCACAACTTGAGGTAACAGGCTCATGAGTGAGTTCTGAGGAATGGCGAAGTATCGATTGGCGGCGGCAAACCGAAGCAACTGTTACACTAACTACATTACACAACATATCAAAACCGACAAATGCACTATTCTATTATATTGTGTATTTGAATATTAAATTGTTTCTACATGTTGGGGCGTAATAGCCATCTTCAGGGTCCTTACGCCAATTTTTATCTCCCCGAAGACGGCGGGTACGCCGAAACATGTAGCAGAAAAATACTATTAAATTACACAGTACAAAGATTAGTGCATTGGTGGTGCTGATCGAGTTTGTAACCCAATTCGTGATGCAAGGAAAGAATATTACGTAAATATATAGGAACTGTCATGGTGCAGCTTCTTTCGTCACTCAATTCTGAGGTGTGCCATCCCCGTTGTGTGTTTAAACTATATGGTGAGGTTGTCAAAACCTGAAGATGGCCGCTATAGGCTGAAACATGTAGTTTCTTCTACTGCTAATAAACACCATAATTTAGCCATATATTTATTGTTGTGTTTTTGACTGAATTTACCTCACCATATAGTTCATTCATCACGTAACAGCTAAAACTTTATATTCGTGGTTCGGTTGATCGTAATTCTAGGTTGAAGAAATGCAACAAGATGCAACAGTATGCAGATATTTATTTACTGCTAAATTACTCTACATGTTTCGGACGTCCATCGCGCCCATCATCAGGAGTACACAAAACTGTAGTTGCAGCCTCTGGTACAGATCACACTATCTGGGGAACAAGATTCTTCAAACGTGTGAGGAAGCTTGCTTCCCAGATAGTATGATCTGTACCAGAGGCTGCAACTGCAGTTTTATGTACTCCTGATGATGGACGCGATGGACGTCCGAAACATGTAGAGTAATTTAGCAGTAAATAAATATCTGCATACTGTTGCATCTCGTTGGATTTCTTCAACCTGGCTAAAACTTTGTCTTGTTCAGCAGCAAACGTCTGCGGTATGATCTGACGGACTGTAAGCTAATCTATTATTGCTTTGTACTGTCAAATGATGGATCCAAAATAACAACTTAACTAAGCGTGATTTCAGGCTTACGTCGCGGCGCAAATGAAATTTTCGATCTTGCGGAATGTCACGCAGCGTAGATTGGTATTTAGTTACCGACGTTTCGAGACGACCTATCGGTACCGACATCCCAGAAGAGCCACGATCTCAGTGCCTAATTATGAGCGCTACAGATTACATGTTTGAGGCTGGAATGGACAGGTACTTGAGCAGGTACCAAATTACACCACAAAAAAGTCCATGCAAACTGCAAAATTTCTTTGCAAATCTTTTTTTTTTCTGGTTAATTGTAAGAAATTTTCGTTATCTGAGGTCATTTAGCGTTAATTGTAGAATTATGGGCGAAACACGAACTAGAAAGGGCTTGTAATTAAGCGTAAAAAGCAGTCCCATGAAAGGCCTAGATTGGCCCAAAGGGTTCCAGGAAGTTAAGTTTCCCAGATTTCATGACAACGGCACAGGATGGTGGTAAGGTTGTCAGCCTTATGCACCGGCCTCCTTTACCCCCAGGAAATTCTCCTGGTACTCATTTCTGTTAGAGGCTCCGTCGACCCTAGGGCCATAGTGCGATCGGAAGGATTTTATGTCAATGAAAAATTTTGGTGACACCAGCTCGAATCGAACCAGAGACCTACCGATTTGTAGAACAGCACCTTAACCACTGTGCCACCGCAGTCCCCTGTAATTAAGTGTACGTGGGTCAATTCCAGGTAACAGACGGTCATTTGGAAATGGGGGCTGAAGGAGCGAATAAATAACCCAAAACCCCGGTAAGTATTCCCACTATCCTGGTTGAAATTGTAAATGGCTACCACTCCAATATAAGTCTACAGCAGGTGTGTTCAAACGTTCCAAACAGGAGGGGGGAGGGGGGGGGGGCAAACTGAGGGATATAATAAAAGTGCGAGCTGAAAAAAAAATTTTCAGTATTCCTACGTCATGCAGCACAGAGTTAATATCACAACGTATGCAACCTGAACACGTACTGCAGCTAAAGTGAAGATGCGGTCTGCCTCGTCTGAGTGGAAGACAAACGACTGATGCCTTTTCTGAAATGTCAGTTCGGATTATATGTCGAAGTTTCCCGAAAAGATCTTGTCGTTTTCTTTCTCTAGTGAAAATAAAACCTGCACATGGCTCTGTGCCATTAAATGCTGTTGCTACACGTGCCATGCCACGTGATCAGGATAGCAGAGATACTAGCAAAGAAACGAATCAGGATTTACTTTCACATGTCTTTACTGAGTTGTGTCTTGTGCGTTAAATTTACTTTCAACGAACCTCGCAATGCGTGGTTTTGAAGCTCCTACATGTTTCGGTCACGAACTGCAGCCATATTCAGAGAATTATATCCTTGAGTACACACACAGCTTGTTGCAAAACGTGTCGGCCATAAGTTATGAATTACGTACATGTGGTGTCCATCAACACACAATTAACAGTTGTTAAAATTGTACTGAAATTATATCACAAACAGTATCGTATAAATATACTCCACAAATGAACGCATTGTACAGTAGTGCACAAAACCCTCTGCAGCACAGCACACAACAAGCATCTAAAAAATGTATCTCGGCACCATCACAAACCGAAAAGAAATCTGTAATTACAATTAATAAAATATATAAAAATTTAGAGCCAACAATACACCTTTATTGTATATATTTACTTACTTACTTATTCACTCACTCACTCACTCACTCAATGCAGCAAAGTTCTTCTTAAGAAGCTAACCGGTTTGCAGCTAGTCAAGAAATTCCCTGCATTTTATGGAACCTGAAGATTCATTACCGCAGTCACAAGTACCCGCCACCTGTCCACATCCTGATCCAGCTCGATCCAGTCCATAAACCTACACCCCACTTCCTGAAGATCCATCTTAATATTATTCTCCCATCTATACCTGGGTCTACCCAGTAGTCTCTTTCCTAAGGTTTTCCCACCGAAACCCTGTACACGCCTCTCCCCTCACCCCCTAACGCGCTACATGCCCCGCCCATCTCATTCTTCTCGATTTCATCACCCGCACAATATTGGGCTAGGAGTGCAGATCATTAAGCTCCTCGCTATGTAGTTTTCTCCACTCCCCCGTTACCTCATCCCTCTTAGGTCCAAATATTCCCCTCAACACCCTATTCTCAAACACCCTCAGCCTACGTTCCTCTCTCAATGTCAGCGACCACGTTTCACACCCATACAAAACAACAGGCAAAGTAATAATTCTGTATATCTTAATCTCTGAATTTTTGGATAGCAAATTGGAAGACGAAACATTCAGCACCGAATGACAGCAAGCATCCCCTGGCTTCAATCTGCTCTTAATTTCTTCCTGAATACAATTTTGATTTGTTAACGTTGTTCCCAAATATTATTATATATAATATAACTAATTAAAATAACATTTCATTTTTAATCAATTTTTTATTTTTAATTAATTTAATTGATTATATTATATACAATAAAGTGGCGTTAGAATATAAATGTAAATATATTTTATTGATTACTGAAAACACAACAGATATGCCTCACCTGAAAAAAAAGCTTTATTACAAGCTTTTGCACATAAAATTTCATATAATTATTAATATACTAATTTTATTATAACTGAATACAATTGTGACAAATATAAATTAATTGCGGAACCACACCACATGTATGTGATACCCTATTTATGTGTAACAAGTTGCATGACATGCTGCATGTGTCTTGAAGGTCTGAAGCTCCGTTCATACAGCTGTGTTTCGTGGCCGCAACAATTAGGAATATGAAAACGATGTATTGTTCAGTTAGTTGGAAAGAAATCTGTGTAAACGTATCCAACATTTCTACGTCTTTTCCAAGAAAACACCGCACAAAGCGCAGTCGTACTGCGGGCAAACCAAAGGAGTTCCCAATTAAATAACTATAAACCGCCAGCACAAATTTATTTTTAGTAATTTTATTGCAACATGTTTCGAAACTAAAGGGTCACAATCGGACCGAATACTTGATAAAACACACAAAAGGCCAAACAATAGCTTTGTTAAACTGAAATCGTTTTTAAAAAATTAATTTTGTTTTTCATAGAATTTTTACGTTGTTTCTGTGATAAATTAAAGTTTTTAAATTTTTTTTAGGTTTTAAAAAAAATTCTTCAATCTCTCCGGCTCTTAAAAATTTCAAACGTAGCATTCAGTGTACGCCGCTCACTGCTACACAGTTAGCCTGTAAGCCTATGCAAGGTTTAGTTTACTTTAAATATACATAAAGTTTTGAGATATTTCTTTATTTTCCACTGAATATTGGCAGGTGTAATTCTGTTTAGCTCTGTTACTAATTAAACTCTGTAATAAAACATTTTAGGTCAGGCTTGGACCTCATAAACCAAACACAAAGCTTCTAATAATGTGCTATATTTAAAATCGAAAAAGCTTTAATACTTCATTTTATTACATAAATTAATTTTAACAACGTTTCAGCCGATCACACAAATCATGACCAATATTAAAGGTGAAGCAGTCCCGTTACAGGCCTGGACAGGCCTGCAGGTTTCCAAGAAGTTAAGGCTCCCAGATTTCGTGACAACGGCACAGGATAGTGGTAGGTTGTCAGCCTTACGCACCGGCCGCCTTTACCCCCAGGAAATACTCCTGGTATTCACTTCTGTTAAAGGCTGATTCGACCCCAGGGCCATAGTGAGATCGGAAGGATTTTGTCAATAAAAAATTCACTGACACCAGCTGGGATCGAACCAGCAACCTTTCGATTTGTAGCACAGCATCTTAACCACTGAGCTACCGCGGTCCCTCCATGACTAATATTACTTAGTAAAACTGATATCTCAAGTATGTTTAATTTTATCATGTATTGAATATAATTATTGTCTCATAAAAAAAGGTAAAGTGCACCCTTGTACAGGCACTGAGGCTCTGTACAGGCCGTACGGCCCAAAATGGATGTAGAGGCATAGCTATACTCTTTCTTGACCAAGGTAGTAGAAGGGTGTGAGGTGTCAGCGTCACGCCCCGGCCGCTCTTTACCCTAGGGAAAGACCCGGCACTCATTGTACAGGAGGTCGGGTGGGCCCCAGGGCCGGTCTGGACAGGTGCGGAAAATCTCGCCCCCCAACGGGATTCGATCCCCGGACCGTCCAACCCGTAGCCAGTCGCTATACCGACTGAGCTACCGGGCCCATTATTGTCTCATAAACGCCTTTAAATTGTACCTGTTGATGGTTTGTGAACAACCAGCAAAATGTAGCTCTCTGTAGAACACAGATTATTTTCTAAGAAACAAGTTTGTTTGACGGCGCGTTTTCTCCCTTTTTAACTGCACGATTCCTTGTATTCTACAGCAGCAGCGCTAAAACGCGATGCTCAGCGACTGTAACGTCTTGTTAGGGTACGGAGAGCCCTTCAGGGTTTGTGCGGAAAAGCGGAAGGACACGGTTAAAACAAGTGCGATTCTCCAAGTTCTAAACTAGACCACAAAAAAGGGGGGCAGCTCTATCAGATTGAAAATCCAAACTCAAAAACAGACAAACGTGACCGAAACTTTACATAACTTGCATATTAACATTTTGTTTTAACTTAATGTTTTATCTACCACATTTCTTTGCCTTGGCTTTTTTAATAATACACGAAAAGTAACAAAGAAATAAATTTTTTTCCGTCTAATTCTTCTCCGACATCAGAAAAAAACTTTTCCTTGTTTGAAGGTTTCCGAGGCTTCGCCCGCTTGTCCTTCTGATAACTGTATTACTGAAATGAAGATCAGTAAACACTGCAGTAAGCGGGGTCACATCCGTACCGATGCAAATTCATCCGCCAAAAATCTGACAAGGATAGACCCGTGATCGAAACCAGGCCTCCGCGGTAAAAGGACGGTGACTGAAAACTGAAGGTAACCGACGTGACACTTAAAGATTTAATTCGTACCTCACAGAGGACAGGATTATGAAACGTTAACTGTAGCTCCTTGTCTTTTTCCCCCCCAACGAAGTGATATCAATTTTCAACGCAGTCCCCAAGCATTAGCACACATTCTTCCAATGCTGGCACCAGTTAAAATTCCAATCGCAACAGAAATCGACCACTTGCATTCGCAACCATTCACGAATGGCCATTTCCACTCCTTTACTCTAGAAAGTGCGATCTCCCCTATTTTGTTTCATCCGCACGAATGCTAGTCTGATGAATACTTTCGATCATATCTCGCTCATTTCTTCTTAGAATGAAAAATGTTTCAGACAAAAGTTGTGGAGGAAATCAAAACACACTTTTCATGTTCAATAACTTTGTTTTTCCGAAAATCGTGGCGTTTATGAATATGGAAAAATACTGTACAGCCGGACAGGTCACAGATGATAATATAATACGGCGCACGCGCACTGAGTGCTGGATACATAAGGCTACAAACACACTCTCAAAATATGCACAACTTACTGCTTTCCCACGGTAACAGTAACGCGAACGCGCCTCGATGTTACGTTACATGTACATTGTCTTATTGTGGTCTCCCGTCAAAGTCTAAGACATCCAGCGCACACATTTTGTAGTATTCCACTTCTTCACGTGCGCTATCACGTGCAGTTCCGACAGCAAACGTTAAAGCAGGGGATAAATTGGAATTTCGAAGAGTCACCTTCCCACAATCAGTCGCTGTACCCGTGCTACACGTCCATCCCTCCTCGATCTGCTCGAGCCATCGGTGAGATCATCATCATCATCATCATCATCATCATCATGTACGTCCCTTCAGCCATATCCGAAAAGGCAGTGTCATTTTCTGGCACTCTGCACCATCATTAAGTCAGTAATATACCCGTGCAATGAGTGGCGTTTAATTCCATTTGGGAACATATTTCGCACGTAAAGAGGTAAGAAGTCCACGAAATATTCCGCAAAAAACAGGGTTTCAATGCTGCTGCCATGGACGCCATTTTCCTCTCTAAACAGCAACGGAAGGACTGACACAAGTGCCATAATGTTGCTGTATGCTATTCACAGCGCGCATCTTCGTACATCCCACGCAAAATGCACTGATCAAAATGCAATAAAACAGAACACAATACACAATTATTCAGGTACCAACTCCTACAGAACGAATAGAGTTTGGTACCTGATATTAATTTTGTTTTATGTTCTGTTTTATTGTATCTTAATTAGTGCATTTCGTTGGTTGAAATATGAAATCTGGCGCCATCTGTTGCTAATTAGCGCCGCCATACTTGTTGCTTCTCATCAACAAACGGTACAGGCTGTACGTTATTACTGAAAGTGCTTCATAGCTCTAACACAACCAGAATATGGCCAAAACTAAAGGACGTCAGAAGGACAGCCCTTCAAGTAGATTCCATAATCGGCCATCTAATCATAATTGCCTCTCCATTCACAGTACACCAGTGTATGTCCATAATAAGCCACCGTTACGAACAAAATCACTGAAAACTCTCGTAAGAAAGTTTACACACGCTTATTCTTTCCCATCGCACCTGTAGAATCTCAGTCGCAGGAAACAGCTTTTCACATGATGTACTCTGTTTTACACGCAGACGCCATGTAGCTCCGTAGAAATGTAGACACATTTCAGGGACATCTGGTGCGTTTTCCTTCAGGGAACAAAATGCAGGTAACGGATTCCTCCGCAACCTCAGTAGAGATCTGTCAGCCTATACAGACTGCTGTGCAGGGGAACGACATAGCCTAGCCTCCCCCCTTCTTACAGTACGGGGGTGCTGATAAGTCCTTTGCCCGACCAGGAAGGAAACAAGCTCGGTGGCTTGTCAGGGACGTGCGCGATTTCAACAACATCGAGACGCGAGTTGTCATCAAGTTTTTCTTTTCCTGCAAGGCAAGGCGCCGAAGGAAATTCAGGCCATTCTGACAGAATCATTAGCTTGTTTCCTTCCTGGTCGGGCTAAGGACTTATCAGCACCCCTGTACAGCGTGCGTAGTTGATAAGCTGAATGCAACATGGATATCTAGTGACTGCAGTATAAACCAATTTGTTGAGCGGGTGTAGATGTAGACGTGGCAACAGAGCGCGTATAAACATGTGCAGACATACTGAAGATGTGTTCTTAGCAAGTTCTCAAAAATCTACGACACGTAAACCTGTTTGGCTTATTAAAAGACAGGTCTAATATTGTGTACATAACACAGTGTTGTACATCTCTCAAAATCGCGAACCTCGAACAATGCTATAATTGACAAGGAGTTGCTATCCCGACTCGATATTTATTCACGGCCCCAAGAGAGTTTAAAATGAGAGTCCAACTCCTCATTTTAAACCCGCAGTTGACTTAAATTACGGGCCGGGTAGCTCAGTCGGTATAGCGACTGAGCTACGGAATGGCGTAGTGATTTTATGAGCCGGGTAGCTCAGTCGGTATAGCGACTTACTAGGGGCTGGATGGTCCGGGACCGAATGCCGGTGGGAACGAGATTTTCCGCCCGTCCAGACCGGCCCTGAGGCCCACCCAGCCTCCTGTAAAATGGGTACCGGGTCATTCCCGGGGGTAAAGTGCGGCCGGAGCGTGCTGCTGACCACTCACCCCCTTCTAGTGCCGCGGTCATGGAAGAGTAGAGCTATACCTCTACCCAACCTCTGGGCCACTCCGAGCCTGTAACGGGATCACTTTACCTTTTATTTGACTTAATTCAACGCGAAATTTATTAAAAATCAGGAATTGAAATGCTACGGAGGTCAAACAGAACGCATTGTGGGGTTTAGGAAGGTACTGAAGCCTCAAACGGCTACTGCAGTAACAAAAATCCACTTTATGTTCCGAGGCGCAATTAATGTTGAATAATATATGCTTTGGAAATGACAGCTTCAGCATTCAGAGATATTTCGACTTATTTAACTGTGTAAGGAAATTTTACTACTTAATTTAATGTGAGTTTGACAATTAAATCCTTCGAGAAATTAGGGAAATTTTGTGGCAGCGGTTTTATTTATCATTACGGATGGAAATTTCTTTCAGACATCCGACATCACCATGTCCCTAGACAATAAATTTTCTCAGCATGACGTAAAAGGTTAGACACGTAACCCGGCTGAAATTTGTCCTGTTAAATCAACAGAAGTTGTTTTCTGTTAAACAGGTAAGGGATTACATTCCCATCACAGTATTTCCACCTGTTTACATATTCCCCTCCTCCCAAAAATAATTAATAACTCAATTTCGTTTGAACAAATTTCTGAATGTTACAACAATGATAAATTCAGAGCTGTGATTAACAATGCAATTTTGAGGTGTTCATTCCCGTTGTGTGTAGAAATACTAATGGTGAGGTAAATTTCAGTCATGAAACACAACTAAGGTGGTAAGTTTTATGATGGTATTAATAGCAAAGAAATAACTACATGTTTCGGCTAATAGCGGCCATCTTCAGGTTATTACAATTATGCTCAAAGAGTATCATATATATGCCTGTATTGCGAGGTGATGCTGAGACCTCATCATCGTTACGCGTTACAGTCAGTTTATTTGGTGGGATGTCTAATGGTCAATGATTGGTAGGATGTGAGTGTTTTGGGGAGGTAACGCGTAACGATGATGAGATCTCCGCATCACCTCGCAATATAGGCATATATATGATACTCTTTGGGCATAATTGTAATAACTTGAAGATGGCCGCTATTGGCCGAAACATGCAGTTATTTCTTTGCTATTAACCCTTTGACGCCTAACGACCACTATAGTGGTCGTACCGCACCGCTAACCTCTAAACGTTGCATTTTATATATTTATTCAACAAATATAGGTACTGAATATT
>Ga0123357_10014900_pt1 | contig 10170 bp, 10 predicted proteins | sample TergutEmb28metaG_FD_89873 | JGI IMG/M metagenome (GOLD analysis project Ga0123357, IMG submission 89873) | Embiratermes neotenicus P4 segment gut microbial communities from Petit-Saut dam, French Guiana - Emb289 P4 | ecosystem: Host-associated > Arthropoda: Insects > Digestive system > Gut ... | reverse complement strand
GGACACCTCGATCACAGAAGCCGCTCATCTCGTAACAGTCGAGATGCCAATAAAGCAACCAAATACCCAACGAATGAAGGGGGAGCGGACAAAGACTTGGACTACCTGGAGGTAGTTCATGTATTCATACGAAGCCGACTCCTACATCCGATGGTATAACGCAAAGCGTATCAAGCTCTCGCTTGGCTCACTCAGCCCGCTCGAATACCGGGTGAGTCTCGGAATGGTGCCATAAACCAGTCCAAGTTCTTGTCCGCACCCCCCCTGCTCAAAATCCAGCCGGTACGGACAGTATCGGGCTCGATTCGTAGGCCGTTGAAAGTTTCGACATTGTAATCCGGGGATGCAACAAGACGACCTTCTTGCTAAAGATCCCCTATTGCCAGCAAAGGCAACGCTGCTACGGGAATCCAGGCATCCTTCTGACACGCGCAATCTGTGCAATTCGGGGTCAGGAGCGCTTCAACATCGTCAGGCGAACAACGAAGCGGGGATATTGCGACCTTGATGCTTGGCTGGGTAGTTCGCCGGACACTGCCGGGGTAACCGCACTCACCGAACCAATCCAATCGCCAAATCCGTTCATCTGGTGTCAGGCTGGGGAGGTTCGGGAGCGCATCCATAGTTATCTTATTCGCATTTCTCTAGTAGCGCACATATCGATGTAGAGTAGCAAATATCAATGTTCAACAGCATTTATCGCTGGATTTTACAGGGAGGCTACAGATTCCCGCCTCGCCAACGGTCTGCCTGCAGATCTATCTTGCCTTTCTTCCATCTCGTGTCATCCTGGCAAATCTCATTATCTTGACGCTGCATGCTGGTGACGATCCCATCCTTTAATTCCAGCCGATACGTGATGCGGTATTGATCCCTATAAATTGGCCACACGTTACACATGTGGCCATCCACCTTTGCGTAGAAAACCCCGCTCAGCCATGTTGCATGCGCCGGGCTGTCCATCTCGGGATAGATGTCTTTCAGCGGTATGTCACCGCCACATTTGTACAGCCCAGCAAGCCAGATCTTTCCGTCGGCAATGCGGAAACGGCCAACAACCCCTCCGATGGCGGAGCAGTTCATCCATTCTTCGTCCAATACCGCTGCCAATCTTTCATTTCCTGGCAAACCAAGCCAGCAACATTTTTCCGGGAAGATGTAGCCCTCTTGCCCGTCGATGGTCACGGTGTCATGCAGCGGCTCGGTTGCGAAGCATATGGCTGGATTTCCCAAGGCCAAGGCAAGGGCAAAGGTTCGCAGGAGGTTGTATGTATGCCTCATAACGGGCAATGTACAGGAACGTATTCCAAAAATAAATGGATATTCCGAAGCTAGCAGCTTGCATTTCTAGTAGCACATATCGATGTAGAGTAGCAATTATCGATGTACAGTATCATTTATCGATGGAGTTCACAAAAACCCCTGCCCCATGCGCCAGCCTGTCCGCCCAGTAGCTCGAACGCACCATCGGCCCGCATGCGGCATTTCTGAAACCCATTTTCTGTGCTTTGGACTCAAAGAGCCTGAAGGTGTCGGGATGGACGTAGCGCAGTACCGGCAGATGCCCGGCAGAGGGTTGCAGGTATTGGCCGATGGTGAGCAGGTCGACGCCATGCGCGCGTAGGTCACGCATTGTGGCAAGGATTTCGTCGTCGTTTTCGCCCAGGCCAACCATCAGGCCCGATTTAGTTGGGACGTCCGGATAGCGTACCTTGAAGCGTTCGAGCAGGGCAAGCGAACCAGCGTAATCCGCACCGGGGCGGGCTTGTGGGTAGAGGCGCGGTACGGTTTCGAGGTTGTGGTTGAAAACGTCCGGTGCATCGGTTGCAAAAGCATCAAGTGCGGCTTCTTCCCGTCCCCGAAAATCGGGCGTCAGGATTTCGACGGCGGTTCCGGGCGAGGCAGTGCGAATGGCGCGGATGCAGGCGGCAAAGTGCGCCGCGCCGCCGTCACGCAGGTCGTCGCGGTCGACCGAGGTGACGACCGCGTAGGTGAGTTTCATGCCTGCAATGGCCGCCGCCAGCATTGCGGGCTCTTCTGGATCAGGCGCGGTCGGACGGCCATGGCCGACGTCGCAGAACGGGCAGCGCCGGGTACAGATGTCACCAAGGATCATGAAGGAGGCCGTGCCCTTACCGAAACACTCGTGGATGTTAGGGCAGGATGCTTCTTCGCAGACGGTGTGAAGCCTATGCCCGCGCAGGGCGGATTTGATTTCGTTGAAGCGCCCAGCCTCCATACCGTAAGCAACCTTGACCCTTATCCATTCCGGCTTTTGCAGGCGGGGGGCAGAAACAACCTTGATTGGGATGCGAGCCGTTTTGTCGGCTCCACGCTCTTTTTTTGGGGGGGTAGTCATCGTCGTTCCGGTTGGGGTTGGTATCGGCATCAGGCGGTTTCTACCACCATTACAGCCAGCGGCGGTAACAAGCGTTGAAAGTGGGCAAGCAGGCAGGAGCCTACCGCATTCACATCGTCATGGATGCCCAAATCGGCAAGCCTCGTACATTTCAGACCCTCGTAGCCGCAGGGGTTGATCCATGAGAAAGGCGTAAGGTCGACATTCACGTTGAGGGAAAGACCGTGATAGCTGCATCCTTTTTTGACCCGCAGGCCAAGCGCGCTGATTTTCGCACCGTCGATATAAACCCCCGGCGCACCGCGCTTGCGTTCACCCTGCAACCCATATCCGGCTAACGTAGCGATGACAGCCTCTTCCATCAGGTGGACGAATTCGCGCACCTTGACCCGCCGACGTGGAAGGTCGACGAGCAGGTAGGCCACAAGTTGGCCGGGGCCGTGATAGGTGATCTGACCTCCGCGGTCAATGCGCATCAGGGGAATTCCGGCGGGATTTTGCAGCAGGTGCGCGGGATTACCTGCCTGTCCGAGCGTAAAGACGGGTAGGTGTTCGAGCAGCCAGATTTCGTCGGATGTTTCCGCATCGCGTGTGGAAGTGAAGAACTTCATGGCTTCAAGCGCAGGAGCGTAGCCGGTGAGGCCGAGGCGCTTGACGCGCAAGCTGCCGCCATCGCTCACAACACCACCTTGACCAGAGGGTGCGCGGTCAGTTCGCGGTAAAGCGCATCAACCTGCGCTTGCGAATGCGCATGAAAGGTGCAGGTAAGCGATAGGTAATTGCCTCTGCCCGATATGCGCATTTGCGTCCTGGCAGGGTCGAAACCAGGTACATGGCGCGACACGGCCTCGAATACCTGCCGTGCAAAACCGTCAACGTTCACACCTAGAACCTTGATGGGAAAATCGCAAGGATATTCAATAGAGGATACCCGCTCGCTGGTCACAGGTTCTTGAACCATAGCACTAACGCATCCCGCATCCGCTCAAAGAAACCGCCCTCCGGCACATCCGAGAGCACCACGACGGGAAAACTCCCGTAAAGCTCGCCATCGACGGTGAGCTTGAGGGTTCCGATCTCCTGTCCCCTTGCCAGCGGTGCAAGCACCGGCTGACGGCTCTCCAGGACAGGCTCGATCTTGCTCTCCTTGCCTCTGGGCAAGGACATGATGAAGTCTTGCGTAAAACCTACACCCACCAGTTTTTCTGCGCCCTTCCATACCTTGAATTCCGACAAATGCTGATCGGCGGCATAAATCCGCATCATGCTGTGGGATTGGAAACCGTAGTTGAGCAGCTTGAGCGACTCCTGAGCGCGTGCGTTATCGGAGGATGCCCCAAGGACAACTGAAACCAACCGACGTGACCCGCGCAGGGCGCTGCCCACAATACAGAAACCAGCATCCTTAGTTTGCCCGGTTTTCATGCCGTCAACCGTGGGATCGATATACAGCATGCGGTTTCGGTTGGGCTGCGTAATGCGGTTGTAGGTAAAGGATTTGACCGAATAAAGACTGTAATATTCCGGAAAATCGCGAATGATTGCACTAGCGAGAATCGATAGGTCGCGTGCGGTACTGTAGTGCTCAGACTGAGGCAGACCGGTGGGATTCATGAAATGGGTGTTCTTCATGCTCAGGCGCTTGGCTTCCCGGTTCATCATCTCGACAAAACCCTTTTCGTTGCCACCAAGCAGTTCGGCGAGCGCAATACAGGCATCGTTACCCGAATGCACGATGACGCCCCGAATCAAGTCACCCACTGCGACTGGCGTTTGGGGTTCGATGAACATGCGCGAACCTTCCTGTTTCCAGGCTGCGGTAGAAACCTGCACCAGTTGCCCCTCTGTAACCTTCCCCGATTTGAGTGCCGCAAAAGTAAGGTAGGCCGTCATCAGCTTGGTGAGCGATGCAGGTTCGACCCGGCTATCAGGGTCATTGGCAGCCAGAACCTGGCCTGTCGCTTGTTCAACAAGTATCCAAGACTTGGCTGCCAACACTGGCGCTGGAGCCGACTGCGCGGACATGGCATAGGATGAGGCGGTAAACAGGAAGAAGAACAGGAAAAACAAACGGGAAAGCAAAAAATGGGGCATCGTTTAATTCCAGTGCAAGAGTATTGCTGTGATAAACCGAGATTATAGGCCGTGATGCGGAAGGCGCGGAAACAGATGCTGTTGTCTTCTTTACGTGAGCTGCACCGTATGATTACCCTCCCGGAACAGGAAATTAGCGCGAAACTGGTCAATGCATCGAACAGAAATATGGCATGGCAGCTTTGATGCTTATCCTTTATACATACAGATATTATCCAATGGCCGAATGCTCAATATTTTTAATATTAATGTATAGTCATTCGGATAATGGAAAGCCGGTATCAGTACGATGCCCTGTTCAGGATACCCTGATACCATGGACAACCACCCGCGCCGAAATCCCGTGCCACTATAAACCAAAACCTAAATCACCTGATCTTTCCGGGAACAACCGATGAACCGAGTATTGATTGCGAATACCCCGCTTGGAAAAACCTGGTGGGCAATCAGCCTGCAAGGCGAGGAAGAGCTTTCCACCCTGTACGAATTCCAGCTCGAACTCAAGTCAGAACAGTCTAACATCGACATGCAAGCCCTGATTGGCGAAACCTGTTCAGTTGCGTGTGAAGGCAACTTTACCGCCATCCGCTATTTCTCGGGTCTCATCATCAACGCGGTTTCCAAAGGCAAGGTAGGCGGCTACTGGCTTTACGAACTGCTGATCGCGCCAAAACTCTGGTACGCCTCGCACCGCGCCGATTTCAAGATATTCCAAAGCCAAACCGTGCAGGCCATTGCCGACCAAGTTTTGCAGCAAAACGCTATCAATTATGAATGGCGCCTAAAGAATGACTACAAAACCTGGGAATATGTCGTCCAATACGGCGAGACCGACCTCGCGTTTCTGTTGCGGCTGCTTGGCCATGAAGGCATCTATTTCTGGTTCGAACATACCGAGAATGGCGAAAAGCTGATCCTTGGCGACCACTTCACCGTCCACGAGCCGTTTGCTGGTTACGAAAACATCCCGTATTACCCGCCGGACGCCTCGCGCGTCGACGAAGACCATTTCCATGCCTGGCACGCCAACCGTGTTCCCAACCCAGGCAAATTCGTACATACCAACTACGACTTCAAGCACCCGACCAAGAACCTCAAGGCTGAATCGAACAACCCGTGCGGGCATCTGTTCGACCAATATGAAATATTCGCCTACCCTGGGGCTTATAACGAGTCGGAGCACGGGCAGGAATATGCTGCAGCGCGGCTCCAAGGGTTGCAAATCAACCAGGACACCATTGTGCTCGAAGGCTCGGTGCGGGGCGCTATTCCCGGTTGCTGTCTTACGCTCAAGAAACACCCGGTAGAGAAACAGAACCGCGAATTCCTTATTACCAAGGCCGAATACCGCGCCCAGAACAACGATTACGAAAGCACCGGTGACACGCAATCGGAAGGGTCTTATTTTCACGTCAAGGTTTCGGCCATGCCTGCCGACCGCCAATACGGCACGCCGCGCGAAAAATTTAAAATGCCGCGCACGCACGGCCCAGACACTGCCGTGGTTGTGGGACCAGCTGGCAGCGAAATCCACACCGACGAATATGGCCGCATCAAAGTGCACTTCCACTGGGACCGTTATGGCCAGAAGGATGGCAGTGACTCCTGCTGGATACGGGTTTCCTATCCCTGGGCGGGCAGCAACTTTGGGGGCATCCACATCCCGCGCATCGGCCAGGAAGTCATCATCGACTACGAGCACGGCGACCCGCAACGACCTTTGGTCATTGGCCGTGTTTACAACGCCAAGCAGATGCCACCATGGGATTTGCCAGCGAACAAGACCCAGTCCGGCGTCCTGACCCGCTCCAGCCTCAAGGGTTCGCCTTCTAACGCCAACGCATTGCGTTTTGAGGACGCCAAGGGTCAAGAGCAGGTCTGGTTGCACGCCGAGCGCAACCAGGACATCGAAGTCGAAGTCGATGAAACGCACTGGGTAGGCCAAGACCGTAAAAAAACCATCGACCGGGACGAAGAAACAACCGTTCACCGGAACCGTACCGAAACCGTTGACGGTAACGAAACGATCACCATCCACCAGAACCGCACCGAAACCGTTGACGGTAACGAAAAGATCACCATCCACCAGAACCGCACCGAAACCGTTGATGGCAACGAAACGATCGGCATTCTCCTGAACCGCACGAAGGCAGTTGATGGCACCGAAACTAGCACGATCGGCCAGAATAAAACCGAAACGATCAAGATTGCCTCAGTACAGAACGTTGGCGCGGCGCGGATGGACAACGTTGGCCTTGCTTACAACCTGAACGTCGGCGCTGCGCAAATGAACAACATCGGCGCGCTTTACAGCCTGAACGTCGGGGCTGCGATGAACACCATCGTTGCGCACAGCCAAACAACCACTGTCGGCAAGAGTCAAACAACTAATGTTACCAATAACATCACATTCACGGCAGGCGACACCATTACGCTGATCGTCGGCAAAAGCAAGCTGGTGATGAAGAAGGACGGGACTATCGCATTGAACGGGCAGGACTTGAGCACCGTCATGACCGGCAAGACTTCGATCAAGTCCACCAAGGAGGCTTTTATCGACTCCGGCAAGGATATTTCGATTAAATCAAAAGGCAAGACGCTGGTTAACGCCGTCAAAGACGTCATTATGAAAGGAAAAAATATCAAGCAGAATTGACAGGGTTGCTGGTTATTCCTGCGTTTTGCGCACGAAAAAGCCAAGATGGGCAATCAGGGCAATACCCGATAGGGATGCTCAACCCCCAATTCCATGAGTTCTTCAGGGCTGCGAAGGAAAGGGTTTTTTGTGTGATCTACGTTGCGCAGGAAGTTGTCGAGCAGTACTGGGGCTTGGTCTGGGTGGTAGTCGAATGAGGGGTCGAGGGCTTCGCGGGCAACGAGTGGGCCTCGGCGCTCTTCTTCGTGGTCGTTGAAGATGTCCTCATAGGGATCGTCTTCTGGGGTGGGATAAAGAAGAAGCAACCTATCTGTTACACCGTGCAGCCACTTTTCAAAGGGCTTGGTTTCTGGGAGGACGTGCATCGCCAGAGGGGCAAGAAAAGCAAATTCATCCACCCACTCGTCTTTGTTTTCTGCCGTGAAATTAAGAATCGACCCTATAGAAGTCATTGCACAATATATGGGGCCACGGACAGCGCCAAGATATTCCTTGCGGTTGAATTCAATATAATCAACATAAGCTGCCCTGATATTGCCGCACCAAGCGGCTTCTGCGATCTGAAATGGCACAAGGTCGTCCGACAGGCGATGAAATCGCCATATTATCCATTCATAAATACCAGTACACAAGGCAACCCTAGACCGAGTCGTTGCATTCCATATTTTGTCGATAAGTTCATCCGGTTTATATTGAAAGTCCAAATCAGCCCGTGTATCGTCCCAGATATATTTTAATATAGGGCTGGAGTGGCCTTGGCTGGCAATATAGCCCGGAATCGTGTAAGTCATATATTACACCTCATATGGCGTACCTTTGAACCCTTTTGCCAGCATCTCTTCCGGGGTACACAACCAAGGATTATTGTTATAGTCGAGCGATTTCAGAAAAGCGTTGAGGACAGGCTTGGCTGCCTCTTCTGAATATTTAAATTCTGGGTCAAAGAAAAACTCCCGAGGCACAGGGGCATCAATAGAACAATCGTACTTTGCGCTTCTATCATCCGGATTCAAGTCAGCATAATCATAAGTGGATGGAAATACTTCCGCCGTTTTACGCATTATTTCAGCAAACCAATCGTCGAATAGTTTTTTATTCGGCATTAAATGACGAGCCAACGTCGACAAGTTAACCAAATATCCATAAATATAAAATGAATTTCCAATATACTCTTTTGTTATATATGTTATAATGCGCCAATTTGAAGAATAGGGAGTCAAAACCCTATTTTCATCAAAGTATTTATAACCAAATTTAAAAGTCTTCAAATAAAGCGGATCAACGGCACCAGCCCATAATGATTCAATTTTTGAAGCAAATTCCTGATTAACGTTGATACCTGGAAAGCGAGTTTTTGATCTTTGCTGCACCAACTCTGTTAATGTTACAGCAACACCCATCACCGCTTTGTACCCAACTCTTTTTATCACGTTAAAAAGGCGATTATTCGTTACCAATAAGTTCGAAAACTTGCTCTCATAATCTCTACCCCATTCTATCTCAACCTGGGAGTTGCTTAAGTCCAGAATGAATTCTATCCGATTAATCATAGCCCTACTCCTTCGATTCGGTCAGTAAAATCATTATAACCACCTTCACCATTTTTCTCATTCTGACAATCGTCTTTTGTTAATGGCACTTTTTCTCCTTCATCATTGCAAACAAAAATGTCAGCATTACAATTATCTTGAACATGACACATCATTCTAAAACAATCTGGGCATGGAACAGGACGACCATTAGGATGACTAGAGTTTCTCCAATCAATTTTAAAAGTCAAGCCAAGTTTTGGAGAATTTTTTGTTCTCCCTTTCATGGTATCCGCCAATAAACGCGCTTCGCTGTGCCCTCCGTTCATTTTATTGGAGCCTGCTTTCCCGCTCTCTGCAAATTGATGGTTTTCGCCACATAAATCTATGCCTTCTGACCTATCCTCTGGTGCCGTCCCCTCTACAAAATGCTCTTGGCGGCGTTTGGACAAGCTGGCATGGCCGCTATAAGCGGAAGCTGGCTCGCCTGATATCATTGTGGCAATCGTGTCGGCCTTCCTTTCATGCGGCTTTTCGGAGCCTTTGCATTCTTTCAGCTTGTCGCGCCCCGCTTCATTCCCCTCTTGGGCTTCAACGCACTCTGGGCTATGGCCGGGGTTGCTTCGCATCGCTTGGCTCAAAGTCATCGAGCCGGTATTTCCTGGCATGCTATTCTCCCTCCCCTATTTGTTATGAACTGTCATGTCCATAAACCGCTGCACATTTTTACGCTCGAACTTCACATCAAAGCTCCATGAAGAAAAATAAGTTTTGCCTTTGATTTTACTTGTCATTACGCCCTTGCTCAAGCCCGGCGTGGCAGGCTCGTTGCCACTGCTGGTTTTGTAGTAAGACTTGTTCTTGATGCCCGCTTCGCGTCCACCGACCTTGACCGTTTTGGTTCCGTTGGCAGTGTCTGAGGCTTTGGAGAAATTCGGATAGGGAATGGGTACGCCAATCTTTGGGGTAGGCGGCGGCGGCGGCGGCGAATGGCAGACATCGGGCATCGCGGCTATCGACTTGTTGCCGTCCTTGACAGCCGAAACTTCCCGCCCATTGGCAAAGACATTCTTGCCCATTACCGTCCCCCTCCCATACTAAATAAACTCCGTCACCCAAGCAGCCCGTTCCTGCCCATCATTCCCCACATGGCAAAGCGCCCGCCCCCCAGGCGCATAATCCTTCTGCCCCGCATGCAACGCCCAGGCAAGCAACGCCGGAACCATTGCCGCGCCAATCTCGCCAAGGTATTCGATGGGATGCCAGATATCAAAGATGTCTTCCCGGTTTTTGCTACTGAGCCGCCCAGAAGCGAAACTAGCCTCCTTGAACTTGTAATGCTCCCCCGTAATATCCGTTAGGCGCCAGGCAAGGTCTTCAAGTGCCAGCCCTGCATCCCGTAAAGCCAACCGCACGGCTTCGGTCATCCCTTCGCCACGGAACGGCTCTTCGCTGGCAATGGGGGCAGGCTCATTTGCAACCCCCAGCCCCCGTACCTGTATCTGCGAACCCTTGCCCCAGCCACCCAGCGT
>Ga0123357_10014897_pt1 | contig 10170 bp, 2 predicted proteins | sample TergutEmb28metaG_FD_89873 | JGI IMG/M metagenome (GOLD analysis project Ga0123357, IMG submission 89873) | Embiratermes neotenicus P4 segment gut microbial communities from Petit-Saut dam, French Guiana - Emb289 P4 | ecosystem: Host-associated > Arthropoda: Insects > Digestive system > Gut ... | reverse complement strand
GTTTCCCCACCAAGACCCTATACACCCCCCTCTCCTCACCCATACGCGCCACATGCCCAGCCCATCTCATTCTTCTCGATTTTATCACCCGCACAATATTGGGTGAGGAGTACAAATCATTTGGCTCTTCGTTATGCAATCTCCTCCATTCCCCCGTTACCTCCTTCTTCCTAGGTCCAAATATTCTTCTCAACACCATACAGACAGATAGCCAATATACTATAATAAATATGGTTGTGTTTTGACAATATATACCCACATCACATTGATCCTGCTACAGAAATTTGTGGTTCTATTAATTAAACAAATTTCAATTATCATACAATTAAAAAGAGTCTATAAAGTTTATGAATTTAGATGTGACGTACCATTGTCAGAACTATATAAAACAGATAAGACTTATAATCATGTTTTTTTTATTAAAATGCCCGGAAAACCAATTTATTAAAAACTGAAAAAAGACTCACCAAATTCAAGTTCTGATACAACAATATTTCTTTCTAAAAAGAAAGTGATACCTCACGTACAGGTTTTTAAATTCCTTTGTCACGTTATTACTTAATATATGGCGATTTGGGTACGAAAGAAACCTGCACGACATTGAGGACGTGTGGTTTTGGTCACCATTTTATAAACCGCAACGAAGTCAAATGATTTCGTTTTGACGGTGATTCATTGTTGATGATCACTTCAATTCATCAACCAACGAATGCAGATATAATTTCACACTTTTAAAACACTTTAAAACACTTCGGCATGTTTCGATCTTGTCAGATCATCATCAGGGAGCTTTGTTCTTTGCTAAAGTTTTATTACGGTATTCACAATTCAATTATTATTTGCAAACGAGGTGTTGTGGCAGCATATCATGTTGTGTGGGAATGTGTTGTGGAGCAAATAATAATTGAATTGTGAATACCGTAATAAAACTTTAGCAAAGAACAAAGCTCCCTGATGATGATCTGACAAGATCGAAACTTGTCGGAGTGTTTTAAAGTGTTTATAGTGTTTTAAAAGTGTTTTATGTGAAATTATATGTGCATTCGTTGGTTGATGAATTGAAGTGATTCTGCGAAAATGCACGGTGCTACAATAAATTTTATTGTTGATGATATTTCCGTTCCGAGGCTTTAGCGCGGTGTGGGAATGTGTTGTGGAGCAAATAATAATTGAATTGTGAATACCGTAATAAAACTTTAGCAAAGAACAAAGCTCACTGATGATGATCTGACAAGATCGAAACTTGTCGGAGTGTTTTAAAGTGTTTAAAGTGTTTTAAAAGTGTTTTATGTGAAATTATATGTGCATTCGTTGGTTGATGAATTGAAGTGATTCTGTGAAAATGCACGGTGCTACAATAAGTTTTATTGTTGATGATATTTCCGTTCCGAGGCTTTAGCGCGGTGTGGAGGTGAACCGTGTTTATTATACTCTGAAGATGTATGCAGCAACTTCTTTCGAAACATCAGTACATTTCTACAAAGTGACTCTTGAAACATTCATCATCGTTCCCGCGACAATTCGAAATTACAGATAACCGTATTCAGTTTGCATGTTAAGATAGAGTTTTGGAACGCTTTTTTCGCGATTTCCAAGCAACGTGAAATTAAAGCGACCATGTCTTGGGCATGAAGAAATATAGGGGAAATGGGTACAGCTACTCTCATTTTAACCCTGCCACTAGATGAAGGTGAGGAGTTAGCCCAAAAGCCCGGAAGCTTTAACACCCCGAGAAGGGGTTACCACTGGCAAGTTGAACTCTAACATTTTAAAGCCTGGCGATTATTTCACGTACAACCAAGTCTAACCCTTTGGCCCTGGAACTGGACATTTACAGTTTAGCACGCCAATTATGTACAACGTGAATATTTTATGAACCAAGAAGGGTAACATTAGGAAATACACGACTTTTTTGGGGGGGAGGAATGAACGAAGATAGTGAAAGTCTAAAAAAATTACATAATATATTTGCTGACTAAATATATAAAAATCGCACTCTGGGGAGTAGCGGTATGCCTGTCCCATATATAGGATGCATGGTGCCTAAAAGTTAACACTCAAAAATTCGATATGGTGCTAACATTGCGCTTGAATGTTCTGTAAGGGCTTGTTCTTTGTATAAAATTAACAGATAGGTTTTGTATAACCGAAATGGAGATTGTTTACTGCGCGGTACGCACTGAGTCCATATATAAAATGGACAAGTTTCCTCTTTAACCGTCATCCTGCTAACGTGGAGAATATGGTGAGCTCCTAATAATGTCAGAAAATGGCAGATGGGATTTAATTCGGCGTTTAAAGGGTTAAAGGTTAATTGAAACATTTTGTTCAATATTTTGTCTGGGTTAACTTTAAACTCCCTCTCTCTCTCTGAATGATGCAGGCGTCCCTAAAACGACACCAGCCACAAGACTAACGTACATAGTATAAACGGAATTGGTCCCAAAGAGTGAAGAACGTACTGGCGATAGTCATTGCATTAGAGCGAAGACAGAAAAATATGTTATCATGTAAACATGATATAGCAGTATACTATGTACATATTAACAGTTAATATAACAAGGCAAGCAGCAAAGCTATATTTATTTTGAGCTGAAAGCGCTTACATTATTATAATTTGAGTATTTAAAGTGCCACCATTTTTTGACTTGCCCTCCCAAGGAAAATAATTGTACTGAAAAATCTTGTTCACCTTTACAACGCCTACAGTATTAACATTACATTCGTATATTTTTCCGTTTATTTAAAAATCAGCATTAAACAATTTTAAATGTGGCGTTATGTCACAACAATCATAAATGCATAAAAATGTTTGCAAACATTGTTATTTTTGTATTGTTCAAGGAAAAATCGTATTAGGAATGAAGTATTTTTTACAGTAAAGGAAGTCACATTACTGATAAAAATATGTAATAATAATAATAATAATAATAATAATAATAATGTTATTTGTATACTGGGTGGCTCAACAGTCCAATGTTCACCAATGACGATGATGATAATGATAATAATATATTGTCGTTTGTGTGTATTTATTTGCGTAAGTTGAGTTTGTAATGCGTTTTGTGCTAGTTCTGTAATTGGTCTTTGTGTTAATAAGCTGGCGCTCCAATAATTTAGAATTGACGTCAATTAATATTTTTTCGTCCTTGGCTACATGTTACGGTGTTAACCGGCCTTGTCAGGCCACAACACGTTAAATATAAATGTGAAATAAGCATAATTTATAGCCTAATGATGACAACACAGAAAAACGCAGTTTAACGAAAATTAAACGTAGTTTTTGTTATCACGTTGAATAAAATGTCCGTTTTTACTGTAAAAATTATTTTATTTGTGTTATAAAAAACGGGGTGCAAGTGGAGGAAGCTGAAGATGAAAATAAGTGTGAATCTCCGGACGAAGACAATCATGTAAGAAGCATGACGGATTACTGTCTGCCCCGGAAGGAGTATTTTCGTAACGAGTTACTTGGGCTTTACTATTAAGCCGAACAGTAACACACACGGCATCAATATTCAGTGCCACTCATTCAAGGCCGAACTGTTTTATGCAATTTACAGCAATTGGTATCACAGCAGAACTCCACTTATCCGGACGCAGTTTATCCGGATCGGTTTGGCCCTTTAGGTAAATTTGAGGGGTTTATTGACCGTGCATCTTCATCATGAAATGTGAAATGCCAACTTGATGCAACAAGGTAATTTATTGATGTATCCTTAGCTCGACATGTTTCGGGCGCATACACCCATCATCAGGACCATTAGAATCTTTATTGTAGCACCGTGCATTTTGTAGAATCACTCTAATTATCACACCAACTAACGCACTTACATAAAATTTCACACTAAAACACTTAAAATCGCTCCAACATGTTTCGATCCTAAGATCGTCCTCAGGGAGCTAAGTTGTTCCTTGTTAAAGTCATTTTAAAAAACACCTATTATTTAATTAATGTGTGTTTTTGAAAATGACTTTAGCAAGGAATAACGTAGCTCCCTGAGGATGATCTTAGAATCGAAACATATTGGAGCGATTTTAAGTGTTTTAATGTGAAATTTTATGTAAGTGCATTAGTTGGTGTGATAAAGTAACACTAGATGTTAAGTTGCAGCATATGGTTTCCTGCACTGAGTTTGTAGACGGGTGGTGGTCCTGGGAGCCGGTTTGGATGGTGCCGTGCGACATGTCGAGCTAAGGATACATCAATAAATTACTTTGTTGCATTAAGTTGGCATTTCACATTATTCCCTTTAGGTAAATTTGTCGAGAATTCTACAAAACTAACTTGCACTGAAATTACCGGTTATCTGATCAAGTACAGTACAGTGTTATGGCTTTTAGAGCCTTATATCAGGCGTGGTCGAAAGGTTTAGACGAAGGTACATACTGTAAATAGTAACAGCTGAATTTCGAACTGCCAATGTAGCCTATTTGCGAAGAAAAATCCAATTATTCGGATTTTCTTCATATATCTTTCGAAATACTGCATCTACTGTGTGTCTGCCTTGTACATGATAGAGAAAGACATTGATACGACATTGATATAACTGGCAGCATTTTCTCGTTATGGAGGTGCAGCCCCACGGTTGGACTTACAGGAAGGTCAGTGGTGAACTTCACGGGTTGGTCGTCTGATCTCAGAGGGAGGGGTGGGGGGTCGTGAAGAAAGCTCTTGACGTTCACTGCTTAGGGTCCTGTGTCGGCTATCAAGTATGTCTGGAGTCAGCAGACAAAAGAAAAATCTCGATGCTGATAATCGAAATCCGATTCCACGGTACTCCAGCTGGTAGTCTAGTTACGATACTGGCTGAAATATCTTGTTTCTTAATTTTTACGTATGATTTGAACAGAGGACTCAGCAGTGTAACATAACTATACACTCTTTAAATTAAAACGGCGTTCTTTGTTACGAATTTTAACTGTGTGACACACTTTCTTTCAATTTCTTAGACGATTCCTCGCCTTCTGCCAGCATGGGACTCGAAACATCTTAGTCGGTATTGCGACCAAGCTACGTGCTCGACGGCTGACTAACCAGTTATATGACATTTAATTTGGAGTGTGGTGTGCTGTTAGTGCTACAAGAATAATTGGACACGTCTTCTTTTCGAATGTTATTAAATAAAAAACAGTACGTCTGACAAATTCTGGGGTCATTTTAAAAATCTGAATGATTAGATTGAATAAGGGCTTTTGCAGCAAGACATTATAACCTTGCAGAATTTTATGTTTTGTTGACCGTGTATCTTATTACAATCCTTGTAAATAACCAACTTGACGCACAATTCTTTTTCCTATATTTGTTTATTCCAATTCTCTACATGCTTCGAGCAACCAAGTGCTCAACATCGGGAGAGTCAATTGCATCAATACGACCTCTGGTACGTATATGTCAGTCTATGTAGGTGACCGTGTGGTATGCAGGCTTAGCCTGCATACCACACGGTCACCTACATACAGTGACATATACCAGAGGTCGTATTGATACAATTGACTCTCCTGATGATGAGCACTTGGTTGCTCGAAACACGTAGAGAATTGGAATAAACAAATATAAAAAAAAACAATTGTACGTCAAGTTGGTTGCTGGTTATTTACAAAGATTAACATTATAAGATGTCATGCAACAATGAATGTATCAGCTGCCTCACGTAAAATTTCGTGGGACGAAATAGTTGTCAGTCCTGAGCAATTTTCTTTTACACCCAGTCTCCTACCATGTGACTACTAAGTCTTTGAAACCATAGAACGAAGTTAAAAACCAAAACAATAACTCCAAACAAATTTTAATAATTTGTTCACAAGGTCACGAATATCTGGGAGTTAAAAGATGTCATTTCCAACTCCTGCTTTGCCTTACGTTAGTTATGCCGTCACACGATACATATTTTAATGCAGAGTAGGAGAGTTGGTTCCAATTAAAAATAGACATTTTTATGTGTTTAAGGTTTGGAAGGTTTGACTCAAGCTGACAGACGGGATAAATACAAAATCCCAAGGCTTTAATTTACTACAAGTAATGCTGCATGTACAGATGTAGGTTCAGCGTGCAAGATACGGTTTTGAAGTCCGGACCGTCATAAGCCGTAGTCGTGTTTTGCATAAGAGGCAGAAACTAAGTTCTTCTGTGCGAGATTTAAGCCCACTATCCAAATTAAGCTACACGACTACCGGCTTCGGCACAAAAAAAAAAGAATTTTTAAACAATGAATGTCGTATCACTGTTTTATCCCTAATTCTCTTCACTCACAAATAGATTTTTCGTTTTATGGACTGCGATCTTCTGGGCTACTGCGCAGCGATTAGTGGTAATACCCTACCGACCATTCGGGACGAACTACCAGTTCTAAAACGTCGGTAAGTTATTACCACCACTCATTGCGCAATGGCCCTGAAGAGCGCAGTTCTCATCTACTTCGCGGTGGAAGAAGGAAATCACGCAAGATTTTTTCTTAATTATACATACAAGGCCTCTTGTAGACTCCCGTACAAGTTTAGTACATTCGGTTCAAACGCGTGAACGCACAGTAAGATTGTTGGCAACGTAATACTTAGAGTTCAGGAAGTACGGACTGAAATTGACAAAACTAGGCACGACATAACAAAGGCATTATTAAAAACTTTCCATTGACAGCAAAAAGAAGTGCTACTGGTGCTGTACAAGATGTCTTCTCACAAATAGGTCATTTGTAACTTGATGGTCCAAACATGTTTTTAAATAGATATTTATAAATCATTTTATAAGAGTATATTTTAAATAACTGTATTGATTGGTATTATTATTATTATTATTATCATTATTGGTTTATGATTTAAAACATAGTGTTTATGTGTGCAAATACATGCTACTTAGTTCATTTAGAAAATCCGTGGACAATAAAAGACACAAGTTGGAGATACTTTTCCCCCTGTTTCTTTCCAATTTGAAACCTTGAACAATAATATAGCCCAAATGTGCAACGATAAGGGAAAAATTAAAGAAATACACACTCCATGCACTGACTTCCTTTATACAGTATATACACGTATATGTATTTCAATATATGTACAATACCATATTGTATAAACAAGTGACAACCCACCAAACATAGCTGATTCCTGCAGCTGCGAGGTATAAGATACGCACAGTTTTACACCGCTCGAATACTGAGGGCCTGGAGTCGATTCCCGTGCATTTGTCTGTCTCTTGTTGTCGTTTTTAGATGAGAATTTAGAAATTATGTATATTATTGGAGAAGTTGGGCAAACAAAGTAAAGCTCAAGGAAGGAAAGAAAAATAAATACAAGGAAGGAAAAAAATAAAGCAAAAATAATGATGGTATCACTACCATACCTGTAAACGACATTTTGTCTTTTAGCTTATGGAAGTCTTCGCTTCGGGAAACGAGGGGCCTCCTTCCTTGCATATCTGTGATGTAGAATTATCAGTGAAAAGAAACTCTGCTGCCATCTGTTGATAGTTCAAGCTAACCATTTTCAGCATCCACAGCTGTAGAGCTCAAGGAAGGAAGGAAAAATTATAAGAAAGGAACCGCCCCCCCCCCCAAAAAAAAAGAAAAGAAAAAAGAAGGTATCACTACCATACCTGTGAACATTTTTTTCTTTTAGCTTATGGACGTCTTCCTTCGGGAAACGAGTGGCCTTCTTCCTTGCATATCTGTAGTGTAGAATTATCAGTAAAAAGAAACTCTGCTGCCATCTGTTGATACTTCAAGCTAACCATTTGCAGCATCCTGTAAACTGAATTTGTACGTAAACTTAATTATAAAAAAATATTAAGGAATTGAACGATTTTCTCTCGAAAATTTCAGCACGAAAATGGTTAAATTGCCATTAATATTTCACAAATATTTTGTCATATTTCAGAGATTAAATTATCTTAAAATGTAAATTGATAAAATTCCACTAAGACCACCAGTTTGATGGATGATAAACAGACTAAGAAATGTAAATGGCAAATGCACGCAGTCAGGAAATAAAAAGCATTTCATTAATTTTTACTAATTTACGTCGTAAGACAGACAATATCAGAATTCTAAACTCTACGTTATTCACTACTTTTAAATCTCGAACCTGAAGTCAGTCAGACTTGACACACAACTCCGTACATTAAACAGTTCCGGGCCCCACCCTAACCCCCACTATGATCTGATCCGCTTAAAATGGATTCCTACAGAACTTGCCGTCCCTGATTTTGTAACTACGTACTAAAGAAAAGGGTGACGGCGAAGAGTGACGTGTAATTATATATTCAGCACGAATCTCACAGTAAGCACGGATTAATCAAATAATGCATCCATAAATTTGCCTCAGTCACTCTCAGCCTACGTTCCTCCCTCAATGTAAGCGACCAAGTTTCACACCCATACATAACTTTAATTTTATTGCTATAATAAATTTAACAAAGGTTATTCTTTCTCACGAAATAAATCTGCACTATTTCCAATAGGTATATAAAGCTGTGGGAGATTTTAAATTAAGAAAATGAATAGGTGAAGCTATCCCTATGCGGACCCTTGGAGCTCCAGGAGGTTGAGGCTCCTACAATCTGTAGACATTAGGCACATGAAGGTGGCAATGTTATCAGCCCTACGGACCGGCCGCCTTTACCCCCAGGAGATATCCCTGGTATTCTTTTTCTGTTAGAATCTGAGTCGTTCCCAGGTCCTTGTGCGTTCGGAAGAATTAAATCAAAAAAAATCTCAACGACCCCAACGGGAATCGAAACCGCGACCTTCCGGCTTGTAGCGCAGTGCCTCAACCAACTGCACCAGCGCGTGCCCCCCCCCCCCCAACAAAATGAATAAGCTTACCGAAATTAAAAGTCAAGTACTGCTCTAGTGACCCCTACTGATATTCACAAATTTAATAACCGCCACGAAGGGCGCATATGGTACTTTAAATTAAGGAAGAAATTACATGAAGTTTTTGCGCGTCATTACGTCATGTTGATACTTGCTTTTAGTAAACAATGTAATAATAAAGACGGTCCAACACAACTTTAATAAACCATCATTTTAAAGAACTTATAGCAACCTGCATTCTAAGGTGAAGAGAGAGAACCAACAAGATGCAACTAATTTCGTTGTTTATTATTAAACCTCTAACTCAACATGTTTCGGGCATCATTATGCCCATAGTCAGGAGAATAAGACCGTTTCCTACTGCATGTGGTGTTCTGCCTGGATGTGTAGGCTGTGGCTGGCTGTGGTCTTGTGGAGCTGCGTTATGAGCCGTGAGCACTGTGTGGAAGTTACTGTTGAGATAGAGAACAGTAACTTTCACACAGTGCACACGGCTCACAACGCAGATCCACAAGACCACACCCAACAACAGGCTACAGACCATATGCAGTAGGACACGGTCTTATTCTCCTGATGATGGGCATAATGTTGCCCGAAACATGTTGAGATAGAGGTTTAATAATAAACAACGAAATTAGTTGTATCTTGTTGGTTCTCTCTCTTCACCTTATATTCACGATGCACAGTCACAAGAATCTAAAACAACCGGTATTCTGTTTCTTAAAAACTATTTCCAGGCATATAAAATGGGATAAACTAGTCAAAACACAACTGTGGAAATTTTATTAGCTAAGTAGTCGCATCCTGTGTTAGTGGGTCCCTGTCACCACGGCATGGCGCCTCCTCAGGTTGCGAATAGAGGAACGGCCTCCGATAAGGAGGGTAGCTGCGAATAAATTGCATAAGCAGTCGCGGACAGCCGACGAGGGGTGGTCCTCCTGCTTGGGGGTTGGGCGAGGTGCTAACAACCCCTCCCTGTTAAAACCAAGGTTCAGTAACACTCATCGGCGAGATGATTCCTCTGGACACAAAACAATCCGGAGGTAAAATACTCCACCACTCGGATTTCGGGGGGGGGGAGTGTCTCTAGGGGAATCTTCGCGCAACGTACAAAGAGGTATGAAACGAGGTAAGTGGAATGTTAGGAGCCTTTATAGGGCAGGATCCCTTAATGCAGCGGCGAGGGAATTAGGGAGATAAAAATTAGATATAGTGGGTGTGCAGGAGGTCAGGTGGGACAAAGGGGCACAGTAAGAGAAGGGGATTATGATTTCTTCTACGGGAAAGGAAATGACAATCATCAATTGGGAACAGGTTTTTTTGTACACCGTAGAATAGTATCAGCAGTGAAGAGAGTAGAGTT
>Ga0123357_10014895_pt1 | contig 10171 bp, 5 predicted proteins | sample TergutEmb28metaG_FD_89873 | JGI IMG/M metagenome (GOLD analysis project Ga0123357, IMG submission 89873) | Embiratermes neotenicus P4 segment gut microbial communities from Petit-Saut dam, French Guiana - Emb289 P4 | ecosystem: Host-associated > Arthropoda: Insects > Digestive system > Gut ... | reverse complement strand
CTATGTCAGTTCAACTGCACATATACTCCTATGTGGACGTCCAACACACCAGTATGCGTCAGTTCAACCGCACATACATGTTTATTTCCACTATACCACTATGTCAGTTCAACTGCACATATATTCCTATGTGGACGTCCAACACACCAGTATGCGTCAGTTCAACCGCACATACATATGTTTATGTCCAACATACCAGTATGTCAGTTCAACGGCCCATATACTCGTAAATGCACGTCCAACACACCAGGATGTCAGTTCAACTGAACATATGTGTACGTCCAGCACGTTTTAGTTCAACTGCAAACGGTCAGAAACCTCTAGATTTCACGCGAATTAATGTTCTTGTCACCAAGTAATAATCCACGTTCAGGCCCATACAAAAAACTAATTACATTGCATATCCAGATCTTCCAAGTTGTGGCATTGCGGAATGATTATTGTTTCCCAAACGAATAATAATTCAATCTAACTCTTTATTAATCACGTTGTGACACGACAGCCATGTGACCAATTGAAGAGACATAATAGGAACATTATACAAATATACAGTCGGACTCGGTTATAACGTAATGAAAGGCCTGAATATTTTGTGTCGTTATAAACGAGTGTTATTCTACCCCAGGAGTATAATCTTATGATTAACAGGGAGGTACGAATTGGTACCACAGAACATGTGACGTTATAGATGAGGTGTCACTTAAACCGAAGTCGTTATAACCGGGTTCGACTGTAATTTTTAAAGTAAAAATGTTCAGACAGATCACTTGTCTCTGAATATGTTCATAGTCCACTTCCTTTCAAGCTTAACAGAGAAGGGCCAGTTACTAAATTACCACTCGAATACAAAAATACAAAAATCCACAGGTACAGCACCATTACACGGCAGATACGCAATTTATTACTGTTCTTATTTAATCGTTTTTAGAAAAATAATAAGTAAATGAATCTTATTAAACTTGATAATGTTGTGAGATTTGAGACCTCCGGCCATGTATAGTCGAGGCCTTCGCTCTTATGGCATGTTACACGGTGTGGTCTCGTCTCGAAACGTCGGTAACCACGCCAATGTTTGTGACTTGAGGCTGTTAAAAGAGTGTTGTTTAAAATTTCATTCTTCTGGGACGTTAAGCCGAGGCGATTTGTAAAGAGTTACTGACTTCTGAAGGGCCGTAGCGTCTTCAAAACTTCGTAACTCTCCACCAACAGACACGGCTTAACATTTCAGAAAACTAGAATTTCCAAATAAATCTTTTCCCATATACTTACATCTGAGTTGCTACTTAGAATACTTATACCACGAGTACACTGCATCACACTGTTTTCGTTACCTGTAAAATTCCTTAAGCATGTCATGGGAATCAAAGATACAGGCAAGTATGGTTATGAATTATGAATTATGTAGGTCCTGCTGGCTAGGTTAGCTTTGACCTTAGCAAATCTACATATCGCACGTCTCAGACCGAAATTTTATTAAAAATTCATACATCCGTTGCTGCAAGGCGAACTCCAAGTAGCGATATATGCTGTATATAATAGGCCTATAGATCAAACGAACAAGCAAAATGTCAAGAGGAACTGAATCTGAGACTTGTGGGCATTATTATGCGTATTCACAAGAGCATACGTGTAGCTTTAGACAGAATTATTACTTTACGAAACTTCCCTTTCAAGGCAGAATATCATTCTCACAATGACTCCAGGTTATAAGATTCACATATAAATCTCTTATAGCCGAATCGATCGTATGGCGACAATTGAAACCGTAACAACAGACGCATGACGCGCAAATAACAATGCTAACGATACAATCCTTGTATCAACTTGCATGTCACTATCCTAAAATACATAACAGCACTGTAAAGATGCAATCCGCGCTGGAGGATATTGTTTCAATTGGCGTTCTTTGCAGTATGACGTTATTGCTCCAACATGTTTATTATAACTTGACGAGGACGGTAACAATATTACGTACAAATCCCAAAATAACAGCTATGATCTTCCTGCTTCTGTTCCTTCAATAAGCCATAATTTAAAGATTTTTACAATGTTTACCTTTCAAATACAGAAATTGTCAATGCAAGGAAACAACTCAGAAAGGTAATGCTGACGAACGGGAATCAATCAATAACCAAATATTCAGAAACCACGCAGCAAAATGATATCAGAACACAAGTGCATGTTCTAACGTAAATGAAGATTCATTCATTAACTCTTACCTACTTATTCTTTACAGAAGGGTATTGGAGCGCAGAGCAATTCAGGTTAACTAGTTATCTCTAATACCATCACAATCTCTGCACACACGTACGGTTTAAACGTCGTTTTCTTTGTCCTCCAGAGTTTCATTTGCTCATCAAAAATCGAGTGCAGACGCTCGAAATGCAACATGTACAGTACAACACGTACAGAACAACACGTACAGTACAACACGTACAGTACAACACGTACAGTACAACACGTACAGTACAACACGTACAGTACAACACGTACAGTACAACATGCCTGTGACTTCCGTTGAAACTGTTTAACGCTCGAAACACGCAATATTTTTGTTGTACTGTGATAGTAGAAAATAAGTATTTATAATATTTATGGACGTAAATAAGGCGTTCTTTTAATTCCAAATAAATGCCTATAAACCAACCAATTCATGTTGTATAGGGAAACAATCGCTGTTTGCTCTGAGATCCATGTGAAACACATAAATACACCGCGCGAAAATAAAACGTAGAATTTTTGTAATGCTGACGTGCTGGTACATGAAATAACCACTTACTTTAAAGAGCTAAAAAGAGAAGTCTGTATTGGGTATGTCTGGAACAGAATTTGTCTACCTACGAAAGTTGTTGAGAGATGCACAACAACAAATTGTGTTTGTGAAGGGAAGTAATCTTAATATGAAGCATCCCCGTTGGTGTAGGTCGAGTGACATCGGTAGCATACCACATGCAAAAGTACTTCTATTTTTGAATGCATCCTTTAAAAAATATCGCAATTAACATACATAAAATTCATACTTCATTTGTATATCAGTTTCTCGTACTTAATATTTGCATAAATAGCTATACAGTTTTTAAAATTTCCTTGGGCCTATTCCAATTGACTACTCTTATACACTGTACATACATTTTTAACGTAAAGAGGGAGGTCCACCGCACGGTACTTAGTTTCCGTACGTATTCACGTTCTTGTACAATGGCCTTCTGATGACCTGTACTTGAGGCCAGATAGTAAAAATTCGCAAAAGACTGAGTTGTGTGTGACTGAAAACAGTGACATACATTCGAAGGGATGTAACATCGTCTCTACTACGTACTACACTGCCAAGGTATCATTCACGAACCCTGTGTATTCAAGTATGCGTCCTGTAGGTCCATCACGAAGACCAATAATACGTTTCTTGGCACACCGGCACATCACAGTCATCTCGTTCTATGAAGTTACATGAGACCACAGAATACATGTCGACCACTCCGCTCCACCCTGATCGTGACGCCTGCCTACACAACGTCGGCTTACCAGACATCTGCAAGAAGGCACATTCTCGAGAATTACAACGAACAAAGCAGCTTACGTTCACGAGTCTCGAATTTCCCTCTGAACTTCAATGGGGATTTTGTCAGTGTTCTACGATATTCGGAATCTCATAACAATAAAAAAAAACTCCAGTTCCACTGTAAAACACTGAAGCCTGATATTCGTCTGCACATTACTTAACTATTCAGTCATCCCACATCGCAGAATACAGTGCGCCTCCAATACAAAAATCAACAGGTTAATGCTATTGAGGGACATAGCAGCTGTATATTGTGCAAATAATAAACAAAATATAAACACGCTATGTGAGTAGAATGCGGACATCTTCAACATTAAAGCAGGTGGTACACAAAGTAGCCGCTTTGTTTCGGGCATGTGCAGCACGAATTTGATATCCTATATCAAACTTTTAAAAACTGATTTCCTGTTAACATTAAATCTTCATTACAAAGACGAATTCGTTAATACTATTTAGTAGAGTGACAACCGTTTACTCTGAGAATTATACAGAACACATAAATACTCCATGTGGCCAAAATGCAGAGATATTTTAATATTAAAGCAAGTAACCTCAGAGTTTCAAACGGCTCTTTACGATATGCCGTGTTTGCACAGAGCCTGACGAACAATATAAGCTAGCGTAGGAAAGTAATAAAACACTATTTTGATTGGATGCACGCTTTTTTCCATTTTGTTCACATGATCCTGTACTTCAAATTTACGTGAAGTTCGATACTTTCATTCTACACACATCGTCGAGCAGAACAAATGCTGATTTTTAGTGGCAGCTGAGAAATACAAGAACAAGAGTGGCGCTAACAGTGCGATAGGATACACTCTCCGCGTAGTTAGTTACAAATTTGTGAAAAACCACGGCCTCTCAGTCCTTCAACAGACACCCGAAATAATCCTCTGCACGTTCTTTCTTTCTTCCTTTCCTAATCGGATCTTTTCTACCCAATCATTGTAGGTGTAGAGGGTTATTGTTGCACCTGATCACGCTCAGACACGCCACACTCGGTCGGACTCAACAGTCACGAGAGACAAACATTCATGCCGTCGGTGGGATTCGAAGCAAGCGAGAGGCCGTAGACCTACGCCTTAGACCGCGCAGCCACCGGAATTGGGTCCAAGTTAATTCACATTTCTAACATTCAAACTACGTAACCCTACAAAGCAGAGCCCTTGTAGGTCAAAGTAATAAACCTCTTTCCTGTCTACGCAGATCTTACGGGACAGAATCCCTAAGAATCCCACACAAAACCGACAAAATGCCCTCCTCCCAATCATTGCAGGGTCCATATGAATTAAATTCACCCTGAAGACAGATGCAGTACATCAGTCGAAACGCCGTAACACAACAAATGTAACAGAGGGGGCAAAAACCCGAAAATGACCATCGGAGTCCTTGAATGACAGTCATTCAGCTACTCAAGGAGCGAAGGTAAAGTGATACCGTTACAGGCCCGGTGTGGCCCAGAGGGTGGGCAGAGGTATAGCTCTACTATTCCATGACCGCGGCACTAGAAGGAGGTGAGTGGTCAGCAGCACGCCCCGGCTCGGCCACACTTTACCCCCGGGAAAGAACCAGTACCCATTTTACAGGAGACTGGGTGGGCTCCAGGGTCGGTCTGGACGACTCGAGGAGTACTCCCCCTTTTTTTGGAACACGAAGGCGTGATTCTCGGCGAATTGAAAGCCAAAAATTATACGTAGCAACTGATGCTATCCAAATATATTTCTAAAGACATTAACCCGAAAAGATGCGAGTTCGATACCGGACGGGACAGTTAACGACTGTGATGAGTTTAGAATGTGGTATACAGTAGGCCTAACAGTCTGTTGCATACCCGAACATGGTCAGTTGATGTGTCCAGCTGAATACAATGTGGCAGGCTACTGGGGTTGTATCAGGTTTATTTGACTGGGGTTCACAATGCTGTTTATGCAGTAGTTGGTGTATATGGTAACAGGTTATTCAATGAAAGTTATGTGAATAACGCAGGGCGGCCACTTCCTTTCAAACACCTTAAGTCATCCGGACAGGTGACAGACAACTACACTTGAAAAGTTATTCTAAAATTTACTGACACAGTTCTGTGTATAATTTGCACTAATACAAACTCCAGGTACGATAAATCTGCCAGATATAAATTCAAAGATCTCCATCTACTCCACATCTGTAATGAATATGATTACATGTCTTTATCAGCTGAGTCAAAAATACATCATAACAAAATGAAAACGTGGAAAGTAAAGCTAAAGTTGTCCCTGTACCCGCCATGAAGTGATAGGGTGGAGTGGAGGTATATCTCCAGTCATTCTCAACCTCGACCTAGATGGAGGTGAGTACTCAGCCTCACTTCTCGGCCGCTTCACCCCGACGGAAGAACTCGGGTCACTGAATATGAGGATAAGTGGGCCCCAGAGCGGGTCTAGGCGACATGCAAACGAGAAATATCTTTTGTCTCTGCCGGAATTCCAACCCCGGAGCGTCCAGACAGTACAGAATACAAAATTCAGGGGGCTGCGAAAACTAACAAAATATCAAAATTATTTATTCACCAACTAATGCACAAGTGACTTACTTCCGAACAGTGCAACATACACACAGCAACCAGGACCTACTAATATACGCAGCCACATCACCACTGAATTAATCACACACCGATGTGCCATAATTAGCTATTTTAACAAAGTGTAACGTTAGCAAACACGGATAATGAGCTCCCTGAAGATGGTGTGACTACACCGAAATATGTCGGAGCTATTTTAATGTAAATTTTAATATTGTTTTTAAGACAACCACTTGTGCATTCGTTGGTGAATAAATAACTTTGATGATAACAAGCTGCACGGTACGAACGTGAAAAAAACTATCAACAGATTTTGTTATCAAGAACAATGTGCTTATACGCGTGTCAGAATGTTTTATAGGTAATGGTAGTTAGGCAACTTGTTTGAAGTGGTGTGACGGAGCAGGTTATTATCATGGGTTGAGTCAGAGCATCATGGCCATTGATCTCGCATTTCTTTGGGTGATAAACGAGCAGTCTACCATCCTCCTGCCCTACAACAGCCCCTAAGGAATCTGTGTGTAGGCACGTCAATAGACATGCACAACAGTGACAGAACTTCAAGCACCAGAGTAATTCCAGGGACATGAACCTGAAAATAAGCATATGGTTGTGAAGTAGCTGATTTGCAAAGGAAGAAGGCAAAAACTTAAAAAATCTACTCACACTGAGGAACAGGTTTGCAGCAACACTGTCACATTACAAAACGCAGGATCTGGTAGCCGGAAGTTCCCACATGAACGGACTGCTGATCCTATTGTAGTCTTACAGGACACACTATTGTTTATAATATGTGAGAATGTATGTGTGTAGTCAACCACAACCACATCTTACAGTGATGAAATACGGATTATGCAAATGTTTCCGTTTCAACTGAAAGCCATCGTCACGAATCATTAAAAAACTTATAAAAAGATCCCACGCATGCACCACAATAACATGCAAGTTACCGACATCTCCGTCTTACAATACTGTGTTATTAGAGCCGAAAATATAGCCATTAAAATACGATATAGTGTGTACGGAAACGTGTTAAAAACGTTATATTCGTACACAAAAGGATTAAAAGGGATATTCTTTATCCTATGGCTGCCGACGGATGAACATCTGTCCATAATTTTTTTTAGTTCCAAATAATTGTGTATTAAGTATTAAACCTTTTAATAAGTACATGATTTTGAAAGTTCAAAGAGGTACCTTACTTCGTAATTATCAGGAAACACGGTGTACCACAATAACATGCAAGTTAACGACATATCCGTCTTACAATACTGCGTTATTAAAGCCGAAAATACAGCCATTAAAATACGATATAGTGTGTGCTGTAACGTGTTAAAAACGTTATATTCGTACATGAAAGGAGTAAAAGGGATATTCTTTATCGTATGTCTGCCGACGGATGAACATCTGTCCATAATTTTTTTTAGTTCCAAATAATTGTGTATTACGTATTAAACTTTTTAATAAGTACATGATTTAGAAAGTGCAAAGAGGTACCTTACTTCGCAATTATCTCGAAGCATGGTGTAAAAAAAGTGCTGCGCCCATGTATTTAGTTTTCCACTTTTGTTTTCCAGTCGACTCATTAGCGTCTAAGTAAATAAAACGGCATTTCACACACAATCATACATCATTACCTCATATTCTGACGTATTTGCACAGAACACTTACGTCTGAGACTAACAAACAAATTCAAATGTTAATGAGGTCGCAACTTCGTTATAATTCATTTCTACTCAGACAACTATAATATCCAATTTCCACTGGAAAACGGCGTAGTAAATGAAATGAAAAAAACCGTTCCATGTGAAGTACATTACCAGTGGTTACAAACACACAGGGGACGTTCTCAAAGGCTTTGTCAACATGGGGGTAGGCGTAAATTTATGAGTTGTTGGTAATGATGGGACGGAGTTCATTAATTTACATCATTTAATCGAGCTGGAAAAAAAATGGATTCAATTGCAGACGCCACATGTGCATACTGAACGAAATGCCAGTTTGTTGGTAAAATACGCAAACCCACGGTTGCTTACATAACGACAACTGTTAAATTCACAAGATGAGTGCGAAGGATAGCAAGATTGTGGTATATCACAGTCAGACAGCGATCTTTACTTACCAAAACAAAAGTCAAGTGCATCTTCGTCCTTCCAGTCGTAAATGTGCACAAAAGGGTTCACACAAAAAATGTCACAGCTGGACACATTTTCGCCGCTCCATAAAACCTAAGTGTATTTCAGAACCCTGCTGTGAGAAAAGTGCCAAAAAAAACTAAAATTCAAAGTTAACTTATTCCCGCGATTTATGCGACAAGCCGGATTACCCCTAAATGTACAACGGGGAGCAAGAGTATAACCTTACATCACCAAACTTCTAACCAAGTCAACGGAACAGCACAGCGAAACGCCATGGGCTGGAAGTTCGGGGATCGAATGCCAGTGGAGGGCGAGACTATCTGTACCGTGCAGACCGGCCCTCGGGCTCACCCAGCCTCCTATAAAATGGGCCATTCCCGACGGTAAAGTGGAGGGGGTGTGGCGTTAACCTCCCACCGCATCTGACGCCGACGTTAAAGAAAGAGTACAGTATAACTCTACTCCCCCTCTATGCCTTAATGACACTTCACAGGATGAATTAATTTTACTTTTCCTTTACTTTTTATCTCCACCTTTTATATTTGTATCTCTGCAGAGCTTTTGGGTGAATCATATACGTGGAGGACAAAGTGGCATTGCAGCAGGTATTTCTCCAGGTTTCTTCACTTTTCCCTGCCAATCGCCATTCAACCATTGTCGCATACTCATCTACCACCGTGCGATAGCCCTGACAAGGCAGCACGTGATCACTACTCAGTCTTTAAGTTAGAGGCTTCATCTCTGACAAGCCAAACATTAGGGGGTTCTTCTAAATGTTCATCTACTTTCGAGATTACTGTTTCTGGTATATGACGCCGTGTAGTCTGGCATAATTCAATGCGTACTAGAAGAACATGCTGCCTCCATACTGAGGGTCGACACTGAAAATTAAGAAACTGTTGCAATGCAAAATCGGTGTCCACCTAAGACTGCAAGGTGTCACAACCCAGAAGTTCATAATATGAGAACTCACCAACCAAAACGCCTGACAACTTATGCCCTGAAAAACTGAGCTAGAGAGTCGCACCCTTAGCCCATGTAACGTGATTTATTCTGCGAAAGTAAGACGGTTATTGGAATTGTGTTAAAACTCAAAAGGAGGCAGTAATGAATTAACACAGAAGTTGTCTTTCTTCTTCTACAGAAACGTGAAAAACGCTGTTTGTAAGAAAAAACACAGGAACGTATGAACATCCCACTGGATGCTTCGAAGAAAATTCCAAGCGATTTGCTTTGGTTAACATCATAACAGGTTAAAGCTTTATAACTTCCCCCTTCATACAAAACAGAGAGTTGTGGATATTAAATTTCTTAAATTTTAGCCTCCCTTCAGGCATTGCACTGCGTCGGAATACTTGGAAATCTTAACACAAGTTATAGAAATGTTTCATACAAAATGTGCTATGAACTATCTCTAGAATGTCAAGTGCCTAGATAGAATAGTCTTATAGTTGCTGATATCAAGGTGAAAACAATACAAGACAGGCAATGTACGTATAATGTAACACTAAGGCGCGTTCGTGCAACCATTGTTGCAGTGGAAGAGCAGTAAGTATTACATATTCTGGGTGCGTGTTTGTAGCCTTAATTATCCAGCATGAGCCGTATTATACAGGGTGTCCGGGCTAGAGGTATACAAAAATACATGCTTATATTTTAGTACCCAAACGCTTTATGCAGTTTATGTTTTCAACAGTGCACAGAGTAACTCAAAAAGGTTTTTATGCACGTCCGTGCACTTCAATGTGGGCAGAGATGTTACCATATTTCTGGATGAAACTTTTCCTGGGCGTTGAGTTGGAAGAGGATGTCCTACTGCCTGGCCCCCTAGATCTCCGGATTTGACACCATTAGACTTTTTTGCATGGGGGTTTATTAAGGACGTTGTGTACAGGAGAAAAGTTCGAGATCTGGCTG
>Ga0123357_10014893_pt1 | contig 10172 bp, 8 predicted proteins | sample TergutEmb28metaG_FD_89873 | JGI IMG/M metagenome (GOLD analysis project Ga0123357, IMG submission 89873) | Embiratermes neotenicus P4 segment gut microbial communities from Petit-Saut dam, French Guiana - Emb289 P4 | ecosystem: Host-associated > Arthropoda: Insects > Digestive system > Gut ... | reverse complement strand
TTCAATCCGCCGATTCGGATTTCGCCCGGTTCGCAGGGGTGCGCTGGAACAACCCGTTGGCCTGAGCGGAACTGGGGCGCTGGCTCGTGGCTAGTGGGAGGTTCCGCGCGGGCGGAGGCGGCGTGACCAGACGAGGCCGGACCCGCCGGCCAGCGCCAGTGCCAGCCCGGCGAGCGCTGGCCAGCCCAGCGCATCGCTTGGGGCTGGGGCGTTCGCGCCGAGCCCGCCGTCAATCGCGGGCGGCCCGGTGGGCGACGGCGGTGCTGGGATGTTCGACGTTTCCGTCGCTGTGTGCGATGGATGCGCGGTGGTTGGTGATGGCGCCGGGTCGATGACGATCGTGTAGGCCTGGGTTGCGGTCATCGTCTGCCCGTGGACCTGGGCGGTCGCGGTCACGGTGAAGGTGTATGTGCCGGCCGTGGTAGGCGTGCCGGTTAGGGCGCCGTCGGCGGCGAGCGCCAACCCCGGGGGCAGCGCGCCGCCGGTGACGGCCAGGTCCGGGGCCGGGTAACCGGTGGCCGTGACGGCGCCCGAGTAGCCGGCGCCAACCTTGCCGGCCGGCAGGGACGGCGTGGTGATCTGCGGCGCGGTGTCCAGCGCGATCACGCTGACCGTGCTGGTGGGGGAGCCGGTCGGGGAGGTCATCGTGGATTGCGAGTTGGTGATGTAGGCGTGCCGCGCGTCCGGGGCGATCACGATGGCGGTGGGGAAGGTGTTGGGGGCCGCGGTGGCCGCCGCGAAGGTGTTCACCACGGTGTTGCTGGCGGTGGCGAGCACGCTCACCGTGTTGTCCCAGCTGTTGGTGACCAAGGCAAATTTCCCGTCCGGGGTGATCGCCACCCCGGACGGGCGGGCGCCGGCGCCGATGGGCACGGTGCGGATGACCGTGTCGTTGCTGGTGTCGATCACGCTGACTGTGCTGTCGTAGGACGGCACGGTGCTCGGGATTCCGTCGTTGGCGGCGTAGATGTGCCGCCCGTCCGGGGTGACCGCGAGCGCCGAGGTGTTGGTGTCGGCGCCGATGTCGATGGTGTCGATCACGGTGTTGCTGGTGGTGTCGATGACGCTGATCGTGCCGTGGTAGTCGGGCGTCGCGCCGGAATTGGCGACGTAGACGCGCGTGCCATCCGGGCTGATGGCCACCGACTGCGGGCTGCTGTCGGGGCCGATGTCGATGGTGGCGAGCACCGTGTTGCTGGTGGTGTCGATCACGCTTACCGTGTTGCCCTGGCTGTTGGCGACGTACGCGTGCTTCCCGTCCGGGGTGATCGCCACGCCCTGCGGGTCGCTGCCGGCGGCGAGGGCGATGGTCGCGGCGAGGGTGTCGCTGGTGGTGTCGATCACGAACACCGAAGCGGCGACCCAGTCGGTGACGTACACGTAGCGCCCATCCGGGGTGACCGCCGCGCTGTGGAGCATCCCAGGCGAGGCGGAGACTGTGATGGTGTCGATGACAGCGTTGCGCGCGGTGTCGATCACGGCCATGGTGCCGGTGAGCGCGTCCGGAACGTAGAGCCGGCCGCCGTCCGGGGAGATCGCCGCGCCGAACGGGAGGCTCGGCAGGGAGGCGCTGGCACCCGGTGGGGCGATGGTGATGGTGTCGACCACGGTGTCCGCGCCGGCGGCGCCGGGCCAGGCGAGGAATCCGGCCAGCGCGGCGAGCCCGACGAGCGCGGCCCGCCCGACGCACGCGGCCAGGCGAGGCCGGCTCGTGCGCGGCGCGGGTCGTCGCAGCCTGGGGCGGCTCCCCGAGAGAGGCTTCTCGCCCGGTGCGTGGCGGCCGGTTCGCGGCGGCTCGGCGATGACGCGTGGGGCGATGACGCGTGGCTGGTTCTGACGCATCCGCACACTGTACTGGGTCCCCGAAACCGCTCGTGAAGTCCACGTGAAGACGTGGCTCCGGCCACCCGATGCTGAATGAACTTGCATGTGCGTGCATAATTGTTCGAGTGAGTCATCCAGTGGCGGTGGTCGGCGCGAGCGGGTACGCCGGCGGGGAGCTGCTGCGCCTGCTGGCCGCGCACCCGGCGCTGGAGGTGGTCGCGGCCACCGGGCACAGCAGCGCGGGGCAACGGCTCGACATCGTTCATCCGCAGCTGCGGTCGCTGGCGCACCTGGAGATCGCCGAGACGACGCCGCAGGCGGTGGCCGACGCGCGGCTGGTCTTCCTGGCGCTGCCGCACGGGGCCTCCGGGGAGTTCGCTGAGCAGCTGCCCGCGGACGTCCGGATCGTCGACCTGGGCGGGGACCACCGCATCACCGACCCGCTGGTGTACGCGCGGCACTACCGCGGCGACTACCACGGCGCGTGGACCTATGGCCTGCCGGAACTGCCCGGCCAGCGGGCGCGGATCGCCGCCGCCGCCCGGGTGGCGAACACCGGCTGCTACGCCGTCGCGACGATCCTGGCGCTCGCCCCGCTGATCGCTGCGGGCCTGGCCGAGCCGGACGACGTGGTCGTCGTCGCCGCGTCCGGCGCCTCGGGGGCCGGACGCGACCCGGCCGCGCACCTGCTGGGCGCCGAGGTGATGGGCGACGTCTCCCCGTACAAGGTGGGCGCGCATCAGCACGTGCCGGAGATCGTGCAGGCCACCGGCGCGCGGACGCTGTCGTTCACCCCGCTGCTGGCCCCGATGCCGCGCGGCATCCTGGCCGCCGTCACCGCTCGGCCGGCCCGCGCCGGGCTGACCGCCGCCGACGCGCGCGAGGCGCTGGCCGCCGCCTACGAAAGTGAGCCGTTCGTGCACGTGCTGCCCGATAGGCGCCAGCCGCGCACCGCCGCCACCCTCGGCTCCAACTCGGCCCAGCTGCAGGCGACGATCGACACCAGCTCCGGCCGGATCATCGTCACCAGCGCGATCGACAACTTGGGCAAAGGCGCGGCCGGGCAGGCCATCCAGAACGCCAACCTGATGCTCGGCCTGCCCGAGACGGCCGGACTGACCGCCGATGGGATAGCGCCGTGAGCGTGCCCAACGCGACTGCTCCGCAGGCGCCGCGCAAGCGGCACAACACTGAGAGGTTCGCCGCATGAGCGTCACCGCCGCCAAAGGGTTCCGCGCCGCCGGCGTGACCGCCGGCCTGAAGAAAACCGGCGCCAAGGATGTGGCGCTGGTGGTCAACGACGGGCCCGACACCGGCGCGGCAGCGGTGTTCACCACCAACCGGGTGCAGGCCGCACCGGTCCGCTGGACCCGCCAGGCCGTCGCCGACGGGCGACTGCGCGCGGTGGTCCTGAACTCTGGTGGGGCCAACGCGTGCACCGGGGCGGCCGGGCTCGCCGACGCGCGGGCCACCGCCGATGAGGTCGCCGAGGCGCTGGGGCTGGGCGCGTCGCGCGATGTCGCGGTCTGCTCCACCGGCCTGATCGGCGAGCGGCTGCCGATGGCGCGCCTGCTGGCCGGGGTGGACGCGGCGGCCGCCGCGCTCAGCCCAGCCGGGGGCGCGGACGCGGCGGATGCGATCCGCACCACCGACACCGTCGCCAAACAGGCCTCGATCACCCACCCCGACGGCTGGACGGTCGGCGGCATGGCCAAGGGCGCCGGCATGCTCGCGCCGGCCCTGGCCACCATGCTGTGCGTGCTGACCACCGACGCGGCGGCCGGCCCCGCCGAGCTGGACGCGGCGCTGCGCGCCGCGACCGCCGTCACCTTCGACCGGGTGGACGCCGACGGGTGCATGTCCACCAACGACACGGTGCTGCTGTTGGCCAGCGGGGCCAGCGGCACCGCCCCGCAGCCAGGGGACCTCGCCGAGGCGGTGCGGACGGTGTGCGCCGAGCTGGCCGCCCAGCTGCTCGCCGACGCCGAGGGCGCGACCAAGCAGGTCGCCATCGAGGTGGTCGGCGCGGCCAACGAGGCGGACGCGGTGGCGGTGGGACGGTCGATCGCCCGCAACAACCTGCTCAAGTGCGCGCTGTTCGGCAACGACCCCAACTGGGGCCGGGTGCTCGCCGCCGTCGGCACCACCGACGCCGCGTTCGACCCGGACCGGATCGACGTGTCGATCAACGGGGTCGCGGTGTGCCACGCCGGCGCCGCCGGCGAGCCGCGCGAACTGGTCGACCTGACCGCCCGGGACGTGGCGATCACTGTGGCGTTGCACGCCGGCTCGCACGCGGCGACCATCTGGACCACGGACCTGTCCGTGGGGTACGTGCACGAGAACTCCGCCTACTCGTCATGACCCGGGACCTCGAGCGCGCGCTCGCCAAGACCGCCACCCTGATCGACGCGCTGCCCTGGCTGGAGCGCTTCCACGGCAAGGTGATCGTGGTCAAGTGCGGCGGCAACGCGATCGGCGACCCGCTGGCGCGGCGCGCGTTCGCCGAGGACATCGCGTTCCTGCGCTGCGCCGGGCTCAACCCGGTGGTGGTGCACGGCGGCGGGCCGCAAATCACCGAGCACCTCGACCGGCTCGGCATCCCGACCCAGTTCCGCGCCGGCCTGCGGGTCACCACCGCCGAGACGATGGCGGTGGTGCGGATGGTGCTCACCGGTCAGGTCAACGGCGACTTGGTCAACGCCATCAACGATCACGGCCCGTACGCGGTCGGGCTGTCCGGCGAGGACGGCGGGCTGCTCACCGCCGCTCGACGGCCCGCGCTGGTGGACGGGGAGCCGGTCGACATCGGCCAGGTCGGGGACGTGGTGGCGGTCGATCCCGCCACGGTGCGCGCGCTGCTGGACGCGGGCCGGATCCCGGTGCTCGCGACGGTCGCGCGCGGCGCGGACGGGCTGTCCTACAACGTCAACGCCGACACGGCGGCCGCTGCGGTGGCGGTGGCGCTGCGCGCCGAGAAGCTGGTCATGCTCACTGATGTCGAGGGCCTGTACGCGGACTGGCCGGCGCGCGACGAGGTGCTCAGCGAGATCACCGCCGACGAGCTGCGGGCGCTGCTGCCGAGTCTGGACGCCGGCATGGCCCCGAAGATGGAGGCCTGCCTGCGGGCCGTCGATGGCGGCGTGCCACGCGCCCATGTGCTCGACGGCCGGGTGGCGCACGCGCTGCTGCTCGAGGTGTTCACCAGCGAGGGCATCGGCACCATGGTGCGGCCCGCGCCGGGCGGACCAACGGACGAATCGGAGGCGTCGGCATGACCAGCCCGACCAGCATCAGTAACCCGACCAGCACCAGCAACTCAGCCATGCGGGACCGTTGGGACGCGGTGATGATGCCGAACTACGGCACCCCGCCGATCGCGCTCGACCACGGCCGCGGGGTCCGGGTGTGGGACGTCGAAGGCAACGAGTACCTGGACTTCGTCGCCGGCATCGCGGTCAGCGCGCTGGGCCACGCGCACCCGGCGATTGTTGACGCGGTGCGCGAGCAGGTCGGCAAGCTGGCGCACACCTCCAACCTCACCGCGCACGAGCCCGGGCTCGCCCTGGCCAAGCGGCTGATCGAACTGATCGGCGCGCCTGGCCGGGTGTTCTTCGCCAACAGCGGCGCGGAGGCCAACGAGTGCGCGCTCAAGCTGGCCCGCCGGCACGGCCGCGCCGGCGGCGAGGCGGACGGTCGGACCGAGATCGTCGCGGCGCATGGCAGCTTCCACGGCCGCACGCTCGGCGCGCTGGCGATCACCGGCAGCCCCGCCAAGCGGGAGCCGTTCGCCCCGCTGCCCGGCCCGGTCGCCTTCGTGGACTACGGCGACGCCGACGCGCTGCGCGGCGCGGTCACCGAGCGCACCGCCGCGCTCTTCCTCGAGCCCGCGCTCGGCGAGGGCGGGGTGGTGCCGCCCCCGCCCGGCTACCTGGCGGCGGCCCGGCGGGTCTGCGATGACGCGGGCGCTTTGTTGGTCATCGACGAGGTGCAAAGCGGCATCGGCCGCACCGGGCACTGGTTCGCCAGCCTCGCCGAGGGGGTGCGGCCCGATGTGCTCACCCTGGCCAAGGGGCTTGGCGGCGGCCTGCCGATCGGGGCGTGCGTCGGGCTCGGCGCCGCCGCCGAGCTGTTCCGCCCCGGCGATCACGGCAGCACGTTCGGCGGCAACCCGGTCAGCTGCGCCGCCGCGCTGGCGGTGCTGGACACCATCGCGCGCGAGGACTTGCTGGGGCACGCGCGGCGCGCCGGTGAGCGCATGGCGCGGCGGTTGGCCGGCATCGACAGCACGCTGGTGTCCGGCCAGCGCGGCGCCGGGCTGTGGCGCGCGGTGGCCCTGAGTGGCCAACACGCTGCCGCGATCGAGGCCGCCGCCCGCCAGCGCGGGCTGCTGGTCAACGCGGTGCGCCCGGACGTGCTGCGGCTCGCCCCGCCGCTGCTCGTAACCGAGGCCGAGATCGACGACGCCGTGGACCGACTCGCCAGCGCCATCGACGCGGTGGCCATCGACGCGGTGGCCGGCGGCGCCGAGGCGACCAGCGCCGTCAATGGAGCCAGCACCTCCCAGGGAACCAACCAGGAGAGCGAGCAATGACCCGGCACCTGTTGCGCGATGACGACCTGAGCCCGGCCGAGCAGGCCGAAGTGCTTGACCTGGCCGGCGCGATGAAGGCGGACCGGCTCGGGTTCCGTCCGTTGGCGGGGCCGAAATCGGTGGCGCTCATCTTCGACAAGCCGACGCTGCGCACCCAGGTGTCGTTCGCGGTCGGGGTGGCCGAGCTCGGCGGCTACCCGACCATGGTCGACGGCCGGCTGGCCGGCATCGGGATCCGGGAGTCGATCGCGGACACCACTGGGGTGCTGGACCGGCAGGTGGTGGCCATCGTGTGGCGCACCGGCGGCCAGGACCGCATCGAGGAGATGGCGCGGGTGAGCCGGGTGCCGGTGGTCAACGCGCTCACCGACAGCTTCCATCCCTGCCAGATCCTCGCTGACCTGCAGACCATCCGGGAGCGTCTGGGGGGACTGGCTGGCCGGAAGCTGTGTTTCCTGGGCGACGGGGCGAACAACATGGCCGGGTCCTATCTGCTCGGCGGCGCGACGGCGGGGATGCACGTGGTGATCGCGGCGCCGGAGCGCTACCACCCGGATCCGGCGGTGGTGGCCGACGCCGGGCGGATCGCCGCGACCACCGGCGGGTCGGTCACGGTGACCACTGACCCGCTGGCCGCGGTGGACGGCGCGGACGCGGTGGCCACCGACACCTGGGTCTCGATGGGGCAAGAACACGAGCGGGCGGTCCGCGAGACCCCGTTCCTGCCGTACTCGCTCACCCCGGCGCTGCTGGCCCGCGCCGCCGAGGCGTCCCTGGTGTTGCACTGCATGCCGGCCTACCGGGGCAAAGAGATCGCCGCCGAGGTGATCGACGGGCCGCGCAGCGCGGTGCTGGACGAGGCGGAGAACCGGTTGCACGCGCAGAAGGCGCTGTTGGCCTGGCTGCTGGAGCGCCGCTGATGGCGCGCTCCGCTGCCGCCGCTGCCGCTGCCGCCGCAGCCGGGCCGGGGGCCGCGGTGGCGGCGTCCGAGATCGCGCCGCCGGCCACCGCCGCGATCGGCGGCAAAGCGGCGCGGCACGCCCGGATCGTGGCGATCCTCGCCACCCAGCTGGTTCGGTCCCAGGTGGAGCTGGCCGAGGCGTTGCGGGACGACGGGTTGCGGGTGACCCAGGCGACGCTGTCGCGCGACCTGGACGAGCTGGGCGCGGTCAAGCTGCGCGCGCCCGACGGCGGGCTGCCGGTGTATGTCGTGCCGGAGGACGGCGCGCCGCTGACCGCCCGGGCGGCCGGGGACGACCCGCCGCACCGCCTCGCCCGGCTGCTCGGCGAACTACTCGTCTCCGCCGAGGCCAGCGGCAACCTGGTGGTGCTGCGCACCCCGCCTGGTGCGTCGAACTTCCTGGCCAGCGCGCTCGACCGCGCGGCGCTGGCGCCGGTGGCGGGCACCATCGCCGGTGACGACACCATCCTGGTGGTGGCGCGCGACCCGCGCGGCGGACCCAAGCTCGCGCGCGCGTTGCTCGACCTGTCGCGCGCGTTCGCCACCGGGGAGGCGCTGCCGCGTCCGGCTGCGGAACCGCCGGCGCCAAACCCACCACCCGACCCGCAGCAACACCGTGAGCCAGACCCGTCAGGAGACAACGCCCAGTGAGCAAGGTCCTTACTTCCCTGCCGACGGGGGAACGCGTTGGCATCGCGTTCTCCGGTGGCCTGGACACCTCGGTGGCCGTGGCCTGGATGCGGTCCAAAGGCGCGGTGCCCTGCGCCTACACCGCGGACATCGGCCAATACGACGAGCCCGACATCGCCGGGGTCCCCGATCGCGCGCTGCGCTACGGCGCGGAACTGGCGCGGGCGGTGGACTGCCGCCGCGAGCTGGTCGAGGAGGGGCTGACCGCGCTGACCTGCGGCGCGTTCCACATCCGCTGCGCGGGCCGGGTCTACTTCAACACCACCCCGCTCGGCCGCGCGGTCGCCGGGACCATGCTGGTGCGCGCCATGCACGCCGATGACGTGCACATCTGGGGCGACGGCTCGACCTTCAAGGGCAACGACATCGAGCGGTTCTACCGCTACGGGCTGCTCGCCAACCCGAGCTTGCGCGTCTACAAGCCGTGGCTGGACGCGGACTTCGTCGGCGAGCTCGGCGGGCGCGCGGAGATGAGCCAATGGCTGGTGGAACACCATCTGCCGTACCGGGACGCCAAAGAGAAGGCGTACTCGACCGACGCCAACATCTGGGGCGCCACCCATGAGGCCAAGACGCTGGAGCAGCTGAACGTCTCGATGGAGACGGTGGAGCCGATCATGGGGGTGCGCTTCTGGGACCCGGCGGTGCCGATCGAGACCGAGGACGTGACGCTGCGGTTCGCGGCCGGGCGCCCAGTGGCCATCAACGGCATCGACTACAGCGACGACCCGGTGGGCCTGGTGATGGCGGCGAACGCGATCGGCGGCCGGCACGGGCTGGGCATGTCCGACCAGATCGAGAACCGGATCATCGAGGCCAAGTCGCGGGGCATCTACGAGGCCCCCGGGATGGCGCTGCTGTGGATCGGCTACGAGCGGCTGCTCAACGCCATCCACAACGAGGACACCGTGGACAACTACCACACCCAGGGCCGTCGGCTGGGCCGGCTGTTGTACGAGGGCCGGTGGCTGGACCCGCAGTCGCTGATGCTGCGCGAGGCCATCCAGCGCTGGGTGGCGGTGCTGGTCACCGGCGAGGTGACGCTGCGGCTGCGGCGCGGGGATGACTACACCGTGCTCGACACGCGCGGCCCGGCGCTGTCCTACCACCCGGACAAGCTGTCCATGGAGCGGGTGGAGACGGCGGCGTTCGGCCCGGTGGACCGGATCGGCCAACTGACCATGCGCAACCTGGACATCGCCGATTCCCGCGAGAAGCTGGAGCTGTACGCGGCGGGGCCGACCTCGGAGCTGAGCCGCGCCTACCTGGCCGGGGAGCTGGAGCCGGGGTTCGCCGAGGCGGGCGCGGACCGGATCGCCGCCAACCCGTATCGGCGCGGCGCCCAGGACGACGCGGCGCTGGACGCCGCCGCGATGGAGTTCGGCGTTGACTGAGCTCGGCGGCGACGCGGCCGTTGGCGCCGGCCCGGGCGTGTCGCTGTGGGGCGGGCGGTTCGCCGGCGGCCCGGCCGACGCGTTGCGCGCGCTGTCGCAGTCCACCCGCTTCGACTGGCGGCTGGCGCGCCACGACATCGCCGGGTCGCGCGCGCACGCCCGGGCGTTGCACCGCGCCGGACTGCTGACCGACGACGAGCTGTGCGGGCTGCTGTTCGGCCTGGACCAGCTGGACGAAGACATCCGTGCTGGCGCGTTCGCCCCCGAGCCCGCCGACGAGGACGTGCACACCGCGTTGGAACGCGGCCTGCTGGACCGGCTCGGCGCGGAGCTGGGCGGCCGGTTGCGGGCCGGCCGGTCGCGCAACGACCAGATCGCGACGCTGATCCGCATGTGCCTGCGCGACGAGGCGCGCGCGCTGGCCGGCGAGGTGGGCGCGCTGATCGACGCGCTGGTCGGGCAGGCGGAGCGCCATCCTGGGGTGGCCATGCCCGGGCGCACCCACCTGCAGCACGCCCAGCCGGTGCTGTTGGCGCATCATCTGCTCGCGCACTGCTGGCCGCTGGCGCGCGACATCGACCGGCTGGCCGACTGGGACGCCCGCGCGGCGGTCAGCCCGTACGGCTCGGGCGCGCTGGCCGGCACGTCGCTGGGCCTGGACCCGGTCGCGGTGGCCGCCGATCTCGGCTTCGCGGCCGCCGCCGAGAAC
>Ga0123357_10014892_pt1 | contig 10172 bp, 7 predicted proteins | sample TergutEmb28metaG_FD_89873 | JGI IMG/M metagenome (GOLD analysis project Ga0123357, IMG submission 89873) | Embiratermes neotenicus P4 segment gut microbial communities from Petit-Saut dam, French Guiana - Emb289 P4 | ecosystem: Host-associated > Arthropoda: Insects > Digestive system > Gut ... | reverse complement strand
TTTAAATTAAGAGCGGGGGGGGGGGGGGTGGGGGGGGACAAATGCCACCCCAATATTTTTTCTACCTAAGAATAGTTTTTTTTGGCTAGTGAGTTGAAGAGGGGTAGATAAAAAAAATTGGTGAGAGTGGGGTAAAGGGGTGTATGTATGTATGTTAAGTAGTGTTTCAAACCAATCTTCCCTCTCCTTCTACCTTGACTCCTTTGTGAACTAAAGTTCTTAATACTCATGGTCATTCCCCCCCACCCCCACCCCACCCACCCACCCCATTGTTATTAGCCAAGTTACACCTATGGCTTTAATATTAATGTTTCATACAAGTTACACGGCATTGACAGGATAGTAAAATCTGAGAGTCTGCAATGGGCTGAATGTGTAGCTGTGACTGGGCTGTCTTCAATTCCTATACATGCTTTTACCTTGGCATTTCATTTTTCCCCTTTGTGGCTTGAATAGTTTCTGCTACTTGCATTTTAATTCCTTACCCCAAAGAATTATGATTGCCACCATTTTTTGGCTCAGTTAAGAAAATGTATCCATTTCTGTCTTACCTGCCATGACAGTTATCCACCTTGTATGTAATAGGCACTACTGTGCACTGTGACTCTGCAACATCTTATTAGCGTGCAAAAAAAAAAGCAAGAGTGCCTCAGATAGCTAGTAACTCATATATATTGCCTTAGAGTTGGCCATGCTGGCTTCCTGTAAGTGTGCGCTTCTCAAGATGGCTGATGCAACTTGTTCTGTCTACCAGAAGCAGCTTGTTTATGTGAACAAAAGTTGCAACTTTGCTTTCTTGACACTTCTTCTATGGACATTCTGTTCAAATGGGAGACAGGTATCTGCTGGGAAGATAATAGGGTTGTGTGCACTGAGATTTACTGTAACACAATTCTATAAAACTAAATTTAAAAAACTTTTCTGTTTATTGAGTTTTTAGTTCACAAACTTCCTGCTTGTTTGCTTATTAGCTTCAGATTTATTGCATTGAATCTCATGTATTAATTAGGTGTAGTTTTATAATATTGCATTTTCAACTGGATAAAAATCAACAGTGTGTGTGACAATATAACAAACAAAGTACAGGGAGGTTGTTAGTTGCAGCTGTACGTTGTTATCCTCTAATATGTTTTGGTCTACACAGCCAGCCTCAGGGAGATCACTTAAACTCTTAATGACAGGTACCCAGGTCTACATGTGTACAAAATTACAGATAAAATATTCATTGATATAGTGCATCATGAAAGTCTGCTCTGATTATTTAAAACTGTGGATCCTCTATGAAATTACATTTAGAAATATCAGGACTGGTCAGCCAAAGTGGGTGTGAATGATTTGTTGACATTTATATGATAAATAAGTGATTTTGTATGTGAAAGTATCACATAAAATTATCAAGTCGGTTGCAAATGATATCCCATACATATGTGTGTGTGGCATTTTTTCTAGAAAGAGGAAGACAGAGCTTGTCATGTTCAAACATCAACGTAACGTATGTGACAGTAGTGATATGGAAGGAAGGATATCAGGAAATGTGTGTTCCAACATCCACCCCATTTCCAGACCTTGTCACTTGTTATGGACACAATGGCCTCATACAAACATGATGTGAATGTCTTCACTTGCTTGGAGCACAAGGGCTGCACTGAAGTAACTCAAACATTCATCCTGTATTTATACCAAGCCTTCATGTCAGACATATTTACTTTCTTACTTACTTCGTGGAGCAGAGTCCTTCTTGAGAAGCTAACTGGTTCTCAGCTAGTCAAGAAATTCCTCACATTTTACCGAACCTGAACATTCATTGCCGCATTCATAAATGCCCACCACCTGTCCCTATCCTGAGCCAGATTGATCCAGTCACACATCATACCTAAAAACATGTGTCTAAGTTTATCAATCAAGGTGGAAACCATCTTAGTTGTTTCTGACTTGATTCTTTCTAAAAGCTGCATTATCTTATTATCAGGTTCTGGTAACATCAAATGGGAGTTTGTACATGGCTTATATGAGAATGCAATTTATGGTGGCCGAGTGGACAACATATATGATATGAGAGTCCTTACCTCTTACCTCAAGGAGTTTTTCAATACAGCTGTCCTGGTGGATGGAAGAAAATCATTAGGGCCTGCAATTAATGTTCCTACTGTGGCCAGCTATAAGGTATGTTGGCTGTGATGTGAAACTTCCATAGTATGTCTGATCTCAGGAAGCATATGTATGCTTAAAATATAATTTTATTATAATTGTAATAATTATCTCCTAGTATTGTTTAGCGTAGAGTTCACTTTTTAATAATGTTACTTCAGTTTTTAACTTTTCACCTTTGTGAGAGTTTACTTAACTTCAGGGACTGAAATTGTTGCAGTTCTAACAGAAATGAAACTGAGTTCTCCATTCTTCTGTGATGTGGTACAAAATTCCAGTAGAACGGAGAACTTAGCTGCTGTGCTGCAAAAGCCTAGAAACTTGCACAGGATTAAAATATGGATATGATTAGCAGTAATACTGGATTACAAAGAAGAATATGTGATTAGCAGTAATACTGGATTACAAAGAAGAATAATCTTCTTTACTGTACTGAATATCTACATGTTTGCTGCTGCTTTCTCATGACACCATTGCCCTAACTCTGCATATCTGATTCTCATATATAATCGATGACACGCAAAGGACAGCAATGAATAACAGTAGTACATAAAGATAATTATGCAATGAATCCATGGTTTAACATTTCATTCCAAATGTATATGTGTGAGAGTTACATCAACCATGTAGCCCATGAGTGAGATTATGGTTGCTTCTCCTGTCCACCTGTTGTCAAGGGATTGTTTCTGAATCACAATTTCCTGCTGCATTGCAAAAATATGAGTTACAGTTGTATTGAAATATGTGGAATTGTAATGTACTAAGCAGTGGATAAAGTCAGGCATTGGGATTTTTAAATTGGAATTAACCCTTTGACGCCTAACGATGACTATAGTGGTCCCACCGCACCGCTAACCTCTAAATGTTTCATTTTATATATTTATTCAACAAATACAGGTACTGAATATTTTAAACATGGTATATACTCTCCGTTTTTTCTTCTTCAAAATGCAGTTTGTTTCATAAATCTAACATATTTGGTTCCTGTATTATTCACTTTTTATATACAGGGTGTGCTAAAATGAAAAAAAATAATTCCGGCGCCAAAAGGTTAAGAATATATATATATATATATATATATATATATATTATATACACATTCACCTTTTATGATCCTTCAGTCATCTTCCCATGGCACACATAGCATCTTGTCAAAACGTGTACAAGTAACTGAGAAGTGACATTGAGGGTGACCAACTAAGTCATTCATGTCATATTAAAACATTATTGTTGTGTTGTTTTCCTGTATTATATTCTACCCTTGCATAAGGTTTGAGTCACTGGACTGAAGTTGATATTTTGGATGAGTACTGATGCTATTCTCTCTTTCTCATGTTATGTAAGAAGAGAAAACTGAAAATTTCCTGAAACTTAACCCCAATTTGTCTAATTTTCAGTTTTGACTACATTAGCTAAGTGGACCCGACTAGTAACATAACAAACAAACTAAATTTTTTGTTGCAGGCACATATCAATGCTATTCAGCAGTTGTCAGATAATGACAGCCCAGCATACTTTGGATTGCCAACAAATGTGGATCGCTCCTGGCAGAGGATAACCAGCCATGAAGTTATCAGCCAACTTAAAAGTAGGTTTAAAAGAACATTATGACTTAATATGGAGACTTTGTTCATAATGTAAGTTTTCATATTGCTAAAATAAATATTGTGTGTTAGATGGTTTTGGCAACAAGGAAGGTACCAGAGTACAAGACAGTTTATTTGTATTGCTAATTCTGTGTACATGTTATGGCATTTTATATGTGAGAGTTTCGTAGAAACTTTTTGTACTTATGCTGCAGCTCTGATGCGACCTGTTGAGGGAGTCAATAAATTTAACAGAGAAGAATGGCAGGTTCAGCTTACACCAGTTCTAAACCTGTGGAAAAAACTGAATCAGGTGTGTAATGCCAGTAGCACAACGTTTTATTGTCCTGTGTTAAAACTTTACCAAGTGAACTGATCTGAATGTTCAGCAGTAACAGTTTACTTTTTTGTTTGTTCAGATATGCTAATGAAACAGATGTTTTCTAAACCATTTGTCTTTTAGAATAAATTTATTATTTTTACTTGTATTGCATTTGGATAGGGGAAGTTGATATGTTACTGTGGTTTCCTTTCATGTAGAATTATATCTTACAAATTTAAATTGGCCTTGAAAAAGTTTCTTGCAGCTGGATCTTTTTTCTCCTGTAATGAATTCTTTGAACAGAATTTAAGGACCGATCTGGTTACTTATTACAAGTGTCGCCACAATGTGATTCTAAAATAAAAAAAAAATACTAATTATGACTTTTATTAACAAATGTATAATTTTATAAATTATATTAATTATTGTGATATGAGCGTATCTTACACTTAATCAGATTGACAAACATATATGTATTTACAGTTCATATTGTTACAATTATTACAGGCCATATTATGACAATATTTATGAACTTATTTAGTAATATTAAGTTATGAATTTTGTTATATTTTAATTTGACGTGTGTGTTATGTAACACATTTACTTTCATCATCTGTTGACATTTTCTGTATCCTAAGGCCTTGTCCATTTAGGATCTATGGAATGTATTTCAAATAAATAAATAGATATATGTGTATGATTATATTGTATCTGCCTTCATTATTTTAACTAATGAATGCTAATGTTTATATCCAGGGTTCAGGTTTGATACAAATGAAAGTGCCACAGGTAACAGAAGGATCGGGAGAAAGAGGAAATCAGGCAGCACTCCCAGTTCTGTTATTTGTGACCCTGGAATATCATGATGCTGTATGTTTAGTACAACAAGTGCACAAGTCCTTAGCCACCCTCAGTAAGGTGATACGTGGTACTGTGCTTCCTAGCAGTGACATCATACGCTTGGCTGACACAATCATCAGTCAGCAGGTTTGTCATCATTATTATCATCTCAAGTACTATGATTAACAGTATAAACCTTTCAGTGTTCTCTGAAGTACATAATATGCCTAGTGCGACCATAACACACATCTAATTCCTGATTCATATTTTTTTAGAAGTATTAATTCTTTTAGTACCACAAAGAGGGCGTTATATATTTTGGTTTTCTTGTGTCTAGGTGTAATTTTGAATTCCCATGGCATGTACACCACATGGATATCTTTTTGAAAATTTCTGTAGACCACACTTCATTGCATTATTTTAGAACCTTTTCAGCAGTTGTGCAAGCTAGACCAATATAAACTGATACATGTTTACAGAGGGATTGACTTTGATTAGTTTTTAGTATGTGGGTCATTACAGTACAGCCATTCAGAGGGTGGTACACTATTTGGATCCAGAATGTTCCGCTTGCTTGAAGGTATGTGCAACTATGAGAAGACTGTAGCACTCTTTAAGTATTATGGTAGAGTACTGGTCCATAAAAATGGATCATAAATAAATAGGTTGGGAAGGCATGGGTTGGATTAATGTGGCTCAGGATAGGGACAAGTTGCAGACTCTTTTGAACATGTTAATTTACCATCTGGTTCCATAAAATGCAGAGAATTTCTTGACTGGCTGAGAAACTATTAGGCCTTCAAGAAGAACTCTGGCTGCATGCAGTTGGCTAGCTAATTAGGTAGTTTAGTTCATCAGTCAGTTGGTCAGTTAGTGTACATGCAAAAATATAATTCATTTTTGAATTCATGCGCTGTTTTGAATGCACAAAGTACTTGGCCAAACTGTAAAATAAGGAAAATTTTGTGTAGTCCATGAAAGGCTTGGCATCAACAAGTAGAGAGTCTAGCTGTCTAATGAGCAAGTGAACGAAAAACTAATTTGCAAACAAAGTTCAATAGATCCAGAATCTTGATATTAACAGTAATGTGTATGATTGGGCTGACTGTGACAGACCCCAGACATGTGGCAGAAAATATGGGAAGGTCCCGGTGAGCCAATGCTGTACCTTCGAAGCTTGATGGCCCGAGCTTTTGCTGTCCAGCGTTGGAATCAGCAAATGAATCAGGGCTCCCTGCTGAGGGAACCTGTTGACCTTTCTGAGCTCTTTCACCCAGACACATTCCTTAGTGCTCTCAAGCAGCAAACAGCAAGGTGAGAGTACAGACTTTCTAAAATTCTTGTTTCTGCTGACACAACTTAAGCTTGATTTCAAAAATACTATTTGTAGGAGAGAAACTTGAAATCTGCATATACAGATGAACTGTAAAGGTATAATTATTCTTTGTGAATCCCAGTTTTACAGCACACTTCATGAAAATACAGAAATACAGCCTTTCAAGATTACAATATCATAACACAAATAAACAGTAAGTTTCTTGAGAGTCAAATTTCATGAAAATCATTGTAGCCAAAGTTTTGTGTATGTGTGTTTGTTTGCAGATACACGGCAAAGTATGTGCCTTTATGTGGGCCCAGACTGAAAGCAAGTTGAATATTGAAATAACTTGAAATGCCAACTTGATGCAACAAGGTAAATTTATTAATGTATTCTTAGCTCGACATGTTTCAGGTACATATGCCCATCATCAGGAGCATTGGATGTTGAGTTGCAGCATACGGTTTTCTGCACCAAGTTCTTGGATGGGTGGTGGTCTTGAGAGCTGCTGCGTAGGTCGTGTGTATGGTGCGGACGGTGCCATGCGGAACCATCTACACCGTACACACGACCTACGCAGCAGCTCTCAAGACCACCACCCATCCAAGAACTTGGTGCAGAAAACCGTATGCTGCAACTCAACATCCAGTGCTCCTGATGATGGGCGTATGTACCTGAAACATGTCGAGCTAAGAATACATTAATAAACTTACCTTGTTGCACCAAGTTGGCATTTCAAGTTATTTCATGAGGAAGATGCACGGTCAAACAACCCTCAAGTTGAATACTCGTATTGTTTACTACATAAAGTTTCAGTAAGGAAACATTTATAATACAATGCACTTCTACAATTGCTTGACACTTCCATACTGTTTCCTGTCTAGAATGTAGACCTCATGTTGATATGTTCATTTTGAGGTCTCATCATCAAACAGTATTAGAAAACAGAACAATTTTATGAATGTGACTGAAGTTGTTCATACTCTTTATAAATTTTTTATGCTATGTATTAAATTTCAGGGCATATTACACTGCTGTCTGAACTGTAGTATTTGTAACACACATTAATTAGTTCATCAGCAGCAGGGTACAAGCCTTCCTGCTTGTGTTGGTCTTTCCATTTTTTTGTTGGATGATCTATACATCTTCTGCCTGATGGAGTGTATTCATGCACGAACTTGAGAATGTGTGTATTGTTCATTCTTAGTGAATGTTGTGTCCACTTGTATATATAGTCAACAATAATTTCATTTAAATTGTTTGTATTTAATTCCACTTTAGTATGTGATGAGTTAAAGTGAAGAATGTATACATACAGTAAAGAATTGTTAGGCTATATTTGTGGTCTTCTGAAAAGTTAAACCATGCCTAGTGAGGCTGAGGAAAAATATTATCTCTATCAGGAAAACTAGCAGTCTGGTCAAGATTTGAACCAAGTATCTCCCATTACCATGACACATGTATTGTAGATGCAATCACTGATATTTCTGTATGCACGTAGGGATTATGGAATGGCCTTGGATGAACTTCAGTTAGCATGCAGTTGGAGTAAGAGTGGGCTGCCTGGTGCTCATCTGCCTGTCACACTGATAGGCTTACAGCTGGAAGGAGCAACATTTGACGGTTTACGCTTGCTGCCAAATGGAGCTGATTCACCTAGTATAACATTGGCACCTCCTTGTACAATTGCCTGGATGCCAAAGGTACATGAAGTGTAATACTACATGGCAGTCAACATGAACAGGACATGTACAAGTATACATTGTGAGAACTGAGGATCTCACAGCAGTGTTGCTGAAATATGATGCTGGGTCACTGGGCGAATTGTTCCTGATATTTTGAAGGATAGTAGTGCATTCATCTTTAGGGTCAAGCAGTCCAAAAAATTTTCTTCTTGGACTGCTTGTTGCCAAAGTTTAAGGCACTAGTGATTCTGCAAAGTGTTGGGAACTACTTGGCTAATGACAGTTTCATATGCTAGAAGACTTGCACCTTCCATTGTTATGTTCCCAGTTGCATACCTCCAGGTTCATCGAGTGCAAGATGTTATAAGAACTTCCCCATGCCTGAGAAGGACTTTCTTCCCTGAACTGAAATGGGGGGTGTGTCACCATGGCAATATAGAAGGTGCCCTAGGGATGCTAGGGATCTATCATGCCCTAGCTTCTAGCCACAACCATTGTTAAATTTCCTGTTAGGAACACATACAATTCACAGTTGTACATCCTGTTTCACTACTGTATTATTTATTTGCCTGGGCTGTTCTTCCTTTCATAATGCTGGGAATTATGAGAGCAATGCAGAGGTGGAGGGGGTCAAACTTAGGTACCACAACAATTGCACAAATTCTTTTACACATTATTACTGTATGTCACACTGCAAATAAGATGTGTTGATCAATCGAGACTAACTGATTAAGTGTCCTTGCCATGTTGCTCTGTTTGTTATGAGTGTGGTTAGTTTGTTTCCTTTGAACTGCTGTGCATAAGTTTAGTTAACATTTAAATATTATTAGATAATTCCTTCACTTTTAAAGCAGAATCATCACTTTTTCGTCCTTTATGCATAAATACTGATGTATCTGTAATGTGTTGTGTAGGGAAGTGCACAAGTATTCCATCCTGGAGAGACAATTCGCTTACCATTGTACTATACTGCTAGCAGAGAGCAAGTTGTAGTATGTTTGGATGTGCCATGCACTGGAGATGAGGACAAATGGGTGCAGACAGGTGTGGCATTCTTCTTGAGAAATTAAATGAAACCAACTCCGGGTAACTCAACAACCAGTTTGGTTCTGTGGGGTAGGTCTTAAGGTATCAGAAGATCACAACTAAATTTTAAGGTACAATTTTCAACATATTGTAAGAAACCTGTGGTTATTAAAAAAAAAATGGAACTGGTAAGTTTAAAAACCAGCATGTTCACTTTTCAACCATGGAACAAGTTTCCTTTCACAATTAACCATTTTACTTACTATTAATTCAAGTTTAGAAAGAATAGATTTATGTGTCTTGCCCTTTCATATCATTGTCAAAACAAGATCATTTTCATTTTCTTTACAAAGAGAAATGTTGAAACTCTTGGCAAATAAATTCAGGTTTGTGATCTACAGTTGATATGATATCATAGTTGTAGCATAGGCATGATTTGTAAGACCTGCCCATATACCGAAAAATGTGTTTTGTAGGCATGAGTAAAATGGGTCAGAAGTCATCTCACTATGTTCTTCAAGTTTTTAAACTTTTTATGTCACCTTCTTGCATTCAGGTTGCAGGGATCACCATAATTTCTTGTTCCAAATATAGCATACAGATCAGGAGCAACTCACTTTTCAAGCATCCAAGACACTCTGGGGAATGTAATAGTGTCTTTTCACTGCACTCTGCTTGACAAGAAAGATAAATGTTCCCTTGGCTTAAAGCAACATACCTTGCTTTCATTATAAGTTAAACTTTTCTTTAAAATTGTATTGCTGTAAAAACTATTACATTCTCACTAATCGCTCATTATGTCAAATTTGACATTACTGTTCTCTACTAGTGACTCATCTTGTTGAACTATTGTTGCACCATTCATTACTGGTGTAATGTACTAGTCACTCATCTTGTTGAATTGTACATAGCTGATGTACTGTACTAGTCACTCATTTTGTTGGACCATACACTGCTGGTGTACTGCACTAGTCACTCTTCTTGTTGAATCATATGTGGTTGATGTCCTGCACTAGTCACTCATCTTGTTGAATTGTACATGGCTTATGTACTGTACTAGTCACTCATCTTGTTGAATTGTACATGGCTTATGTACTATACTAGTCACTCATCTTGTTGGACCATACACTACTGGTGTACTGTACTAGTCACACATACTGTTGGATTGTACATGGCTGATGTACTGTACTAGTCACTCATCTTGTTGGACCATATACTACTGGTGTACTGTACTAGTCACTCATCTT
>Ga0123357_10014891_pt1 | contig 10172 bp, 5 predicted proteins | sample TergutEmb28metaG_FD_89873 | JGI IMG/M metagenome (GOLD analysis project Ga0123357, IMG submission 89873) | Embiratermes neotenicus P4 segment gut microbial communities from Petit-Saut dam, French Guiana - Emb289 P4 | ecosystem: Host-associated > Arthropoda: Insects > Digestive system > Gut ... | reverse complement strand
TATGTACATGTACACTTGGCTTATAAAGTATATATACAGTGTGCATCTTATATAAATGTATTATCTATAGTTGTAGTAGGTACCTTGATCTAAGTCTATACACAATAATGGTTACTTATAGTTGTAGTAGTTCCTTGATTTACCTCTTCGTTAATATATTTACTATTATAATACTTCAAGTTTTGGAAACCTAAACTTGAAACTTAAACTTAGTACAACTTGTAGTAACCACTTTCATGTTTTGTTTACATGTAAAATAACCGCTGCCACCGGGTGACAACCCAATTGCAGTAAATAAATATTATTATTATTATTATATAGTTCTTTATGTAATAAATTATACATATCTATACCACCATATAGTTGTGTTAGACAAGTATACAAACTCCAATCTAGTTTATTATAAACACAACGGGGATGACGAACCTTATGTTTACGTGTTACGTTTTCAGTGTAGTGAATGCCTTAAGAACGACAGACATAACTATTTTCTGATGTGGCGGGAACAACTTTGCAGTCACCCGTTTTGTCTCCGCAGTGCCATTGATAAAGTTTTCTTTCTGTTCCTGGATATGGTGTTTAATTACAATATAGCAGCAAGACTGTGACACAGCTGTGTTCAATACTTTATTGCAGCCATCCACGTCTGTTTATATTGAAAATTGGGACGCTGTAATGAAGATTTAAGTATTTAATTTTATGAACGACAGTGCAGTATCGCGACGAAAATGCAAATAAAGAAGATAGTTGACGTAAAAAGATTTTACTTTAGCGCGATATTGCTATTTGTCGACAATCTTTGCTGTTCCTGATGTCAGGAGAGACTTCTTCAGAAGTTTGCATGACCGAAAAATCCTTCATTTGGTTCACGAGTTGCCCGTAAAGAGACATGTAACCATATGCCTGTATTTCGGTACAGATGAGAGATATTGGTGAAGTTCTGTTACTCTCTTGGCTCTTTTGTTTGGGGGTGGGGGGGGGGCCGTAGAGGGAGGCGGGGGAGAGGAGAAAATAAGAATAATGCCGTTTCTGATGTTAATAAAGTCGTAGGAACCCATACAATTGCAGTTAACATCATGAAAGCTAGCTTTCTTATGAGCAGTTTTTGCAAACCAGTAATGGGACTGTCTTCTTTACAGGACATGGATTTGATAGAGGTCCTGTGGAAACAGGATGTGGATTTGGGTTTCTCTGTGGACCTTTTCAATCCCTCAAAACCGGAGGGGGAAGGAAAGGTAGTGCGAGTGGAAGATGATGACGTGGAGAAACTGAAGGCCCTGGAGGCTTTGAAGAATGAAACTCCGGCAGACACCACAAAGGTGAGTGAACAAGTACAAAAGGTGTAACAGTTGTACCAATAGAACAAGCGCCTGTAGGAATTTAGTCAGTTCAGACAATTAAATGTCTTGTACTGAGCAGCTTTTCTCACCTTTATATTGAATTGAATAGGTTAATTCCTTGATAACAGTATGAATAAAATTTTACTTAAATAATCTTGGGTTGTTTTCCTACACCCAGTATTTTTCTTTTGATTTGGAAACGGTAAGCCATACTGGCACAGAGGACATATTTCAAGAGAATCCGTGTGGAAAATGGCAGGGTTTTCAGTAGTTGCTCCTGAGGCTGACATAATGTATAAATAATTCCAACATTGTTTTCACGTCCTTTTTTATCTGCCTAAAATTAAACCGTGCCTTATTCTAAGTTATACGAATTATAGTGGCAATAAAAGGAGTTCAGAATTTATGAAGAGGTGGTCAGTCCTGTTACATTATTTAGTAATGTATGAGATTCCAATAACAGCAACTTTGTATGTTGCAAAAAATGGAAAATAATACACAATTCGTTATTAACAACTGAACTTAATAATTAAATTTCAATCTCTATTACTTGTTTCGGCCCTATTTCCGGCCATCATCAGGTACTGCATTTAAAATATCTTGAAGAAAAATATTGTTGTACTATCAATATGTCGGAATTTAAATGAGATATCATTTTTGCAAGTATAATTCAGATTTAAAAAAGCCGGTCTTTACGGAAGCCATCCCGTTGTGTTTATTACTAAACAAACTGATTAAGTGTGGTTTATTTAAAAAGCCGGTTTTCACCAGTTCATGCTGTGAAACCCGGCTTTTTAGTCTGAATTATACTTGTAACAAATGAGGTCTGATTTTAATTCTGACTTGTTTATTGTTTATAGTATTTTTCCTCAAGATGTTTCAAGTGATGATGACCGGAAATAATGCCGAAACGTGTAGTACAGATTGAAATTTAATTATGAAGTTTGAGTTTGAATGTAGAATTGTTCATTGTGTTCGTTTTACTATAAATTCACAACGGGACATATAAACCTAAATTTGTTTCTTGCGTTATGACCGGAAATAAGGCCGAAACATGTAGTACAGATTGAGATTTAATATGAAGAATGAGTTGTGCTTGTCGAATTGTTCATTTTATTAGTTTTTTTTATATAAATTCAGAACGGGACCTATAAACCTAAATTTGTTTCTTGCATAATGCGACCGCAAACATTTCAGTGTGTTGTGAAGTTACGTGGGAGTTTGAACACACGAAATGTATCTTATGCGCGTCGTAGTGTCATCCTGCCCTCAGCATAAACAGCCAGTACTGAAAGACGGTACTGCACTTCAGATATTAAACCGATGAGCAGGCCAGAAGCAGAAACTGCAAACGGCAGGGTCCATATTGTCATTTCTACAAAACGTTGACACCTGGTGAAAGAGTTCAAAATGTTGTTTTTTTAATCATTGTGCATTATCGCCGTGCCTTTATCCCATCTGTCGTCTCTTGTGCTCCTCATTCTAGAAAGAGAGATATGTATCAGTAGTAGAGGAACTGGTGGGATTTCTTTCCTCTTTTGTCGGCAAGTTCCTTCCTTTGAATGCAGTAGTAGTGCAAGTTGACTGGCGTTCAGTTATTTCATATGCAGATTGGTAATGTTCCTTCAGAATATAGCAAAAGTAGCAGTTCAGTATCACGTATCTTTGAATTTAGAAACATTTAGTATAGGCGTCTGTGTTTTTGATGTTGAGGGCCAGGCAGGAAATTGAAGAAAGAGAGAGTGTGTTGTTTGGAGTATGGGTGTGGAATTTATGGAACGTGTCTGGTCCTTGTGATTCTTTGATTGCCTTTAAACGGTTGGGAAATGTCCGTTATTTCATCTGTAATATTTATACACAAACATAGAATCACAGCACATTACCGTTATATTACTTTGGATATCTTTCATAGATGTGATTGTGGGGATGTTACTGTATATTGAGTTAAGAATTTGTATGCCTGATTCTGTTTTTTTTCTTAAGGGCCCTTCATTACGAAAATACTATTATCTCATTTGGAAACAGTTACCTTTTGTTGGCCTCTCTGCTTCGCTTATATGGGTATTTCTCTCTCAAATTCAAACTCGTACATTAAATATTAACTGTTAGATGAGACATTCAGCAGAAGTAGGCTGATTTGCTTCCTTTGTGCTTTGATACTGTTAGAAGCCACTTGTTCCCTTCATGCAGTTAGCTTCATGTTTTGGAAGGCTGTCATCAAAAGAGAGTGCAGGCTGGTAGGTCGTGACTGGCTGGAGTTCCTCGGGACCCATCATCAAGAAGCAAAGCTCAATATGAAAAGGGGGAGGGATGGAATGTTAAGGCCCATAGTTTGTTCCCTGGCAGGAATAGCCCAATAAGCATGCTTGTGGCAGAGATGGAACATGTCACAAGTCATACTGTTCATCAAGCAAGGAAGTGGTAGTGGTGGTGTTTGTAGTTGCAGTAGGTGGTGGTTGTAGTAGTAGTAGTAGTAGTAGTAGTAGCAGCAGTAGTAGCAGTATTAGTAGTAGCAGCAGTAGTATTTTGCTCTGCCGTTTACGTTCATGTCTTATTTTCCCTGCAAGCTGCCTGGATAAGTTACATCTGAAGTGATTTTTAGCTGCATGCCATATTGTTAGTACCTGCGGTAGTATTATCCTCAAATAGTTCTAAATAGTATGAAGTCCTAAATTTAGTACAGTAGACCATCTTTGTATGGCTCTTCAATATGCCACAGAATCGGATATACAGTGAGTGTGATCATATTGCCCAAGGTGGTCATGTTGACTTCCCTTGCAATAAATATGGGTAGCTTATAATGCAGGTGTTTAAACCGTGCCATGACACCCGCAATATGAGAGTGTACTGTACTGTAAGAGTTCACCCTAGAACAGGCCACGAAGGCCCAGAAGGGGAGTAGACTATAGCTTTACTCTTTCTTTAACCTCGGCCGTAGATGGGCGTGGGTGCTTATCGCCATGCCACTGCCGCTCTACCCCCGAGAAAGAGGCTGCATGGGTCCCAGGGCCTGTCTGGCCGGGTGCGGAAAATCTTGCCTCCAACCGGGTTTCGATCCCCGGACTGTCCAGCCTGTAGCGAGTCGCTGTACCGACTGCGCTATCTCAGCCCGCATACTGAACTGTACTATAGATTATCATTAGACTTAACTGAAGTATCTAATACTTACTTACTCCAAGGTGCAGAGTCCTTCTTGAGAAGCTAACTGGTTTGCAGCTAGTCAAGAAATTCCCCGCATTTCACGGAACACAAAGGTTCATTACCGCACTCACAAGCGTCCGCCACCTGTCTCTATCCTGAGCCAGCCCAATCCAGTCCATATACCCACATCCCACCTCCTGAAGATCCATCTTATTATTATCCACCCATCTACGCCTAGGTCTCCCCAGTTGTCTCCTTCCCTCCGGTTTCCCCAGCAGGACCCTATACACCCCTCTCTCCTCACCCATACGCGCCACATGCCCAGCCCATCTCATTCTTCTCGATTTTATCGCCCGCACAATATTGGGTGAGGAGTACAAATCAATTAGCTCCTCGTTATGCAATTTCCTCCATTCCCACGTTACCTTGTCCCTCCTAGATCCAAATATTCTCCTCAACACCATGTTCTCAAACACCCTCAGCTTCCTTTCCTCCCGCAGTGTCAACGACCAAGTTTCACACCCTGAGGTATCTGATAGGTTGCAAAAAACTTATTTCTGATCAGACATTTTGTTCATTGGGCGACTTCCATATTAGTTCACTTTTAATTTTTATTTTATTTTAGTAACGGATTTGATGTGTTCTTACATATTAATTAACAGACTGAATGTATTACGTATCTCATATTCTTGAACAATGCCATTTAACTTTCGTATCACATTCTCTTGTTTTACATTAATGATTTTATGTTTGTATCAACGAGAGGTATAGATTTGTGAAAATTACAAAGTCATTACTTTATACATGTTATATTTGAATCTTGGATGTGTGATTATGCCAGTCATACTGCAGTGATAAATCCAGAAAAAAAGACTAGCAAAATCTATAATGATTGCTGTCATGCAATAAATATAAGCATGTCGAATAAATGGAAGTAGCTTTTGCTTGAATTTCCCGTTTCTGTAATGGATAGGAAGCAATTTTCATGCATAATTTGCAAACAATTCCCCCTGCATTCTTATCTCCAAGTACGAATTAAGAAAGTAGCGATGTGATGATTTTACAAAATCGACGTTATTGGGGAAATAATTGTTCTGCATGATGTGTTTATTCCGGGGTCAGCTAGGCTTTTTCTTTAATGTTACACATACAAGCCAGGTTATGTTTACTTGCTTGCAGTGTTGTTTTGAAGTCATACAGGGTTTAGGTGTAAAATGTCTTACAATTGTCTGACATGTGGCAGCATGGCCGAATGGCCTCGATGCATGTATTCAGTAAAACGTACACATACCTTATATTTTTTTTATACATATAAAACATTTGAGATGTATTTGCCTGAACTGTTTTACTCTAAAGGTAAAAGAAGGGTGAAGGTGGGGGAGAGGAATGGTTATGTGATGGACTAATAGAAATTATGAGAGAGAGAGACAGACGAAATGGTAGGAGGAGATAAGGTACGAAAGTGATAAGAGAAACGAAATGGGATGACGTACGTAGGGCCGCCGAGCGCGGGTTCGGGCCCGGGTAAAAAGAAAATTGTCCGGCCCCCCCAGCAAGGACGTACCAGGAAAACATTTTTGCAGTTAATCGGAAGGACTGACTTTCATATGCAGTGTAACTTGGGCTTGGTCTGACCTGTATAATTTGGACACACGATAAATAATGACAGCACCGAGAAAGACAACTACATGCGGAACATAGTCGGGCCCCGGACCCCCTCCGAACCGCCGGGCACCGGTGATTTGTACCGGCTTCCGCCCCGTTTTGTAGGCGTTGGAAGTGCGCAGATATGGGGAGATAATGTTGTAAGAAAGAAAAAGCCTTCACATTCACTGGGAAGTCACGTCAAGGTGGCGATATTTTATAGTTTGTAAACATCAGTTTACATAATAGATGACACTGCATTTTTAATTCTCAGTGGTTGTTTCCCTGGTAATTAAGTAACCCTAGAGTGTACATCCAACGCCTGAACTTGAAAAACATATGTGCATTTTTTTTCTGTAGAACTGTTTGTAATTTTACCACTATAAAATAAAAATACAAAATTTTTCCTGGCTAGCTTCAGTCATTCAGTTTTTGCCACGAGTAGTTCAAAAAAATAAATTAACGTAGTTGCCATTTTGTTTTCCTTGAAATGGCATTAATACAAAAAATCTGTATTTTTGACCCTTTTATTGCTAAATAAAACTGCAGGATCTTTTATTTCCCACAAGAGGAGTTATTATTGTCACAGAGTGTAGGGATTTACAAAAATAAACAGGTAGGCCGTACTCCATTGGCAAGCATGCTTTAATAATAACTGGACAACTTGAAAATGGTATTAGTTGGTTACATCTATGATATTTGTACCCTTAATCCTACTTGCACTAAAAATTTCAGAAAATTGGGTTACAAAGAAATAATAACTTTAATAAAAGTCTGAAAACTAACTAATATAATGTAATTCCGCTTTAATTAAAATATCTGTAGGTGTTCTGCACACGTGTGTGTGTGTGTGTGTGTGTGTGTGTGTAACTGGTCGCAGGGAGACAAAATAATTACTGTGTGCGGTTCATGCACTTGTTTCTTGTAAATATTGGCTTCTAATCACAGTGCTATTTATTTTATTGGAGGCATTGAGTAGTCATTTCTAAAGGCTGAAGGGACTCTATTCTTCTTAGAATACTCAGAGGCAGTATTGCATACTTGACTCACTCTGGGGTTGTCAGAAGACCCTTATATTGTTCAGGTGAAGGGGGTGTCTTACCATCAAAGACAGCTCTATGATGGTACAAGCAACAACTCGCCTTGACAGTTGCTGTTATTCATGGGCTTGTTTGTGGAATTTTAAAAATCTATTTTGATTTCTTTTGAAAATTAAGAGTTATTTTGTGATGTAGTATAACTGGATGATGTGACACAAAGTTTTGTGATGATAGCTCACAGCTTTCTCCTCCACAGACATTTAAAATACAAATTCTTGTTGCTATTCACTACAAGGAGCGAACATGGCAGTCAAGATCTCAGTATCCATGATGAACAGGTATATTTCCCCTTGCATGAAAAATGCGTATGTTAAGTTATTACTGAAAGGTTGAATTTTGAGAGATGATTTTATTAATGCAGATTGTTACGTGTTTCATAAACTTTATAAATCACTGTTTTCATGCTGACTGATTGAAGCATAATATCAGAGCAATGAATTGAAGCCATGTGCTACAACTAAAGCCTACTAGGCTTAGGCCCATTTCTAATGTATCATGCAAGGGAGCATCCACTGTTTTTTATGGCCTTCATAGATGTGTTATTATTGAGTTTTAAATTGTACTACTATCAGAAAATTATTAACTACTTATGTAGACTAAATATACGTGAACAAAATTTATCAGTTGCCGTTGGAAAATCACTATGTGGAATTCACCATTCTGACAGATCAAGTCAACAGATGCTATGTACGTGTTAGGATTCCAATAGACAATTGTTATCCCAACACATACATAGGATCTGTTGACTTGATCTGTCAGAAGGCCTGATGATGACCGTTTAAAAAGGTCGAAACCTGTAGCCTCGTATAAATAAAATAGTTGTGCTTGGTGTATATTAATTAATTTTTTAGTATATTCCTAGCATGTCATGATGTCTTCCATCAAATTCACCATTCAGTTACAACATTATGGTTTTTGTGTATTTGAGTCTTGACACAGTTTTCATACTTCATGGCAAAATTATGGTTACAGTATGTGGGAATGCTTTCGTTGACATAATAGATTTGTACCATACATAGAAGTGTGAAGAATGGAGTGATTGTGATTTACAATTGGCTGGTATGGAAGGATGAGATAGAAACGAGTTGTAGCCTTCCTTGCAATACAACATTCAGTTAAGGTAATTATATTTTGGCTGGCGTAATGTTACGGTTCCAAACTTCATACACATTTTCTAAATTTCAGAAGCGCTTCATCAAGTACCTCGTAAAATCAGTGTTAGCATTGTATTTCCAATTTTGCCAAATATGTGGTGTAATAATATAAATTCTGCTGTGAATACTAGAATCCTGTGTTGGTGGTGAATCATTTGATTATACTGAATAACTCGAAACAGAGCTTTTTCTTCATTTCTATTTCAGGACGATTAATTACTGGTTTAATATGCATAATTAAATACATGTATGTTCACTAATTGCCCCACACACACGCACGCACACACACACACAGATGAATTGTTATTATTGTTATTACTATTATTACTATTATTATGTTCATTTAGAGTGAAGAGGAAAATCCAGATGACCAGTGGGCTGGTCTTTCATACACCATCGATTTGGAAACAGGTTAGTCAGAACTTTATAACAACAACAAAAATCCATTTGTCTCTACCAGTTTGATTTGACAGCGTTAAGTTTGGCCATTCATGGAAGGCAATAAAGTTGTAATTTCTATTCTGGAACCATGCAGTCTGATTCCCAGTTTTCCTAGAAGTAATTTTTTCTATCTACTCATAAGTGTTTTAAAAGTAATTCCTTCTATTTAAATGAGTGTAGTTAATTTCTGTAGCTGGGACCTGTGTCTATGTGGTGATGTGCTTTTTGGTACACTTTCATTATGTCATCTTAAAGAAAACACAAGTAACATATTACCAATGTAAGGCCTTGTGGAGTGTGTTGTTTACTGATACTGCAAGTGTGTCTTAGCCATAATGTAGATCGGGATTTTTGCCATGATGTATCAACTTTGACAGTTTCGCAGATGTGTAAATGCTAAATTATTACGGTACTTGTTTATGTTATTAGTACCTGTACAAGTAGGCATACTTATGAATTAAACCTAGAGAAGTAACAGTAGTATAATAGAGACTGTCATAGCTGATGTAGTTATTGGTATGTTTGCAACAGCCAGTGACAGAAATGCTCTTAGTACCTTCAGCATGTCTGTGTGCATGTAACAACTCAGCACTCAATGAACAGGTTCTGATGAATTTTCATATTGTAGAGTTTTCCTAAAGTTTGTCAGCCCATCCCAGTTTTGGTTGAAATCAAACAACATTAGCAGGTGCTTCACATGAAGACTGCATATGATTGGGTGTGCATCTCAAATGAAATTCACATTGTATTTATTGTAACAAAACAATGTTTCAGATACAAGTTGTAGAATAAAATGAAATAATTTATCTCCAAATATATTGTTTTCTGCAAGTCTTACAGTGCTTGAAATAACTAAATAAAATAAGAATATATGTACCAGAATTTTTTACATTATGTGTACATTTCCTGACTTGTTTTCCAGGCATTCACATATGTTTCAACATATTTTCTTTATTTTGTAAATGAATAGCTACCTGATAAAATATAGGTAACGGGGGGGTTTTCCCTGCTGTTACAGATATTTAATTTGGAGAGTTTAAGTAGGTAAGGGTTTTATGTGGCTGTTATAATGTGACCTGCATTTCCAACATGCAGCATAATGAATTATGGTTAACAGGTAATTATGCTTGAACCTTAATGGGTGTGGTGCATGCCTTTTCCTTTCATAGGACTGATCAGGTCATGGGAGAAAGTTGGTGTGGTAGCATGCTGCTTGATTGGAATACAATAAAGTCCTGCATCTTATTAAATTAGTGAATATAATTAATTTTTGACATTGTTCTGAAAGGTGATGAACCTTTCCATTTCTCCAGTACTATTAAATATACAGACATAGTTAAATTATTCATGAT
>Ga0123357_10014890_pt1 | contig 10172 bp, 3 predicted proteins | sample TergutEmb28metaG_FD_89873 | JGI IMG/M metagenome (GOLD analysis project Ga0123357, IMG submission 89873) | Embiratermes neotenicus P4 segment gut microbial communities from Petit-Saut dam, French Guiana - Emb289 P4 | ecosystem: Host-associated > Arthropoda: Insects > Digestive system > Gut ... | reverse complement strand
TACAAAACTGCCTATCTTGTTATTAGCTCATATCTAAATATATATTCCTCAATTATGTTTTATTTAAAGCAACTGTGGGTAGCTCAGAATGTAGAGTGGAAGGGTAGCAGGTCTGACGAACAATAAGTTGGAAAGGGCGTTGAAAGTCTTTAAATTCAGATATGAAATCATAAAATATGACTAGAGGAAAAGCACGAAAAATATCACAGAACGTCAACGATGTCCGGGCCGAGATGCAAACCCGGAAATTCGAGAATACTCAGCAGCAATAATACCAACCTGACCAATAAGTTCGATGGCATCATTACAAAAGAAAGGCGTTTAAATTGTGTAGGTTACTGCGAACTGGAACACACCTCAATGTCTTGATTTGCACGTGCGGATATTTCGCTGAGTGTGGAATCCTAGTAGGACATTGCATGAATGTGACGACGTTGGTCAGGAAATTATTATTTCATTCTGTGACACAGAGAGCGGTGTTACAACACAACATGTCCTATATCGTACAGCTTACCGTGTTCTGCCGAACGCCACTCAGACACTCACTGTTAACACTCTGAATGCACCGAAACACCGATTAAACTGATCGGGATTTAATTGCGCCGTTAAAACATCAGTGAATTACATCTCCTGCCAACCATTAATGCTTAGGAACAATTATCAAGTTTTCTTCAGCAATTCAATTTGCATTATAGGTTATCACGAAGGGAGCTTATGTAACTCGATAAAAAATCCTGTAGACAGGGACGATTAAATTTTCTTGGTGTAAATCACAGCACGACCACGAACTGTTACTGGTGATTTTTGTATTGTAGTCGTAGTAACTGTTACCAATTTGCTTTCGTTTTCTTCGACGACATTTACAGTACATCCAATTTGACTGACCATACTTCCAGCCAGTGTTTTCCCCCCAGTAAATAAATTCCGTTACATAATGTGTGGTCCTATATATCTGTCTAAACCGTCACAGTGACACGATCAGTTTTACAAAACTTACCTGTAAATGGCAATTTGTTGTGTGTGTGTGTGTGTGTGTGTGTGTGTGTACATACATATATTTTATATATATAGTTCCTGGCGGTTTCAATGAAACAATATTAGGGCTATTACACTTTCGTAAAGGAAAGTGGAATTGTCGGTATTTATGTGAGTGTGTCGTCATGAGAAACGAGGGACAGGCTAGATTGCTGAAATATTAAAATATATTTCACAAATAAAATTTTATCAGATTCACCATGAAATGTCCTGTTAATACAAGACAGCAGCCACTACATACGGCCTACATGGAACAGGCCATTAATAATAAAAATATTCCTATGATGTTCTTCACAAAGCAACACAATTTGGAAAATAACGACCGCCCAGCTTCATTAATTTCAAGAATTCCAACTAAAGCAATTTTCATGTCACGCCTCTTTTGTACAGTTGCTGTCGGTCGCTCGGTCTGTGAGGATTTCAGGCACATTCAGGTAAGCCGTACGTAAAGCAACAGTCAATTTTCAACATGCCCGTAGTTATCCATTTAAGGTTTCCTTCGTTTTTAATTAAAAAATCTCTTAATCCATAAGTTTTTCACGTTCGAAGGCGGGTGAATATCATTCAATTACCAGGCGTTAGTGAAAAGACAGTGATAGGGAAACACCGTGAACAGTATGAAAGACGTATCCCAGTGCCACATCGTCCAACAGAGTCCGAAATAAACTTCTTTTTTGTCCATCCACAGCCTATGAGCTTACGGACCGGCGAAAAACGTGACTTGAAAAATTAGGCTACGAAGACATACTGGTCTGATAAAATGCCGAATAACCAAATTGCGTGACAGATTCCTAACAACTATAAAAGACAGAAAAAAGACACAACATCACACCTGTAAATTGAAATCTGCAAAAAGGAATACAATAAAGAACTATATTAAAACACGCCCGAGACAGTCTGTGGTTCGGCATTTATATGATTGATCAAACCGAAACACAAATCGTGTGACACAGAGCCGTGGCAGCGCGACACCATGCTGGCACACTTATACTCAAACACCAACACTGACAAATTCGGGGGGTCCGTGGTTTTTACATCTAGTTCCTAAAGTTACTGCAGATGTGCAGTTACCACTTCTTCCACTAAACTGCAAAACCTCTCTGTCGGTTCACCCCATGGCAGTGCATTATAAACGTGACATGAAGATGAATACTTCACTACAAACAGTGGCACAGGAGTCTAATTCGTGTATAGAAACAGACAGCGAAGTGTGGAATTGTGCAGCCGCACGTTATTGTGATTTATGTGACAGAAGGAGAAACACAAATTCGTCACATAGGTACACACTTCATTCACATGATAAATATAGTGGCTGAACACAAAATGACAAACATCGCTAACAAAAGTTGAAGTCAAAACAGCAGACACTTCTACACAACAATATTCTGCGCACGAAAGAGGCAGCAATTATCAACAGACGGTCAAAATCTTAACATAAAAAACATCTAAAATCTGATGAAGAATATAATAATAATAATAATAATAATAATAGTTATCCTGAAAACAGAAAACGTGATTAACAGATTTTGCATTAGATGCGTCAGGGAACTGTTAAAGGATGGGAATATATAGTAATCTCTGAATTGAAATATCTTTGCTGTTCTACATGGAGAATAATGAGAAAAATACAAGTTAGAATTACATGTCCATATGGGAAGGTCCAAAGTTCTTCAAAAATATAGGAGAAACTTCAAAACTCTAGCGTGAGAAGGATGGATTAAAGCAACAGACACTCCGATGAAACCTAAATATTAGGCGATATCAATACAAAATATTTCCACACGCCTCTTGGTGCTCGGGTTTATGGGCAGCCACTACACACATCTACCGAAACCATACTCTAAAACACGAGGTCAGATGTCACTACAGTAGATCAAATCATATTTACGAGGAAATACACTCACACTCTGAATTTAATTCGAACACCAACTGCACGTTATTTACACCCCTAATTCCAATAAATGTCGCCATTACATTTCCGACAAACGTCGTGCCTTCAGGTTTGAAATTGAAAACACTGCTAACAGGCAACACTAAGACACACACAGACTGTAAAACACTCTTTCAGGCGAGAAAAACTTCAGTTCCTATTATCTCACAAATACCTTCCTTCTTTCATAACTTTGCAGTATATATCCCAAATTTTTGCACCCCTAAACAATAATTTTTTTCTACTCAAAAACGAGGGCGGTTAGTGGTAGACCCGCATGGCCAGTGCCAGAAGTTGTTATTATAGTTGTACGAACTCCTGATGATGGGTGTCAACAGCCGAAACATGTAGAGATGACTACAGAATTGTAATAAACTGAATAAGTCGCATTTTGTTGGACTATTATTAAATTTGAAATTTAAAAAATTAATGTTAAATTAAATTTTTCTCCATTCCTTATAATTGGCGGAGTTACAAAATATCCTCAAGATGCAGTGCACAGTCCTTATATTAACAGCGACTGCGATATCTACTGCGATTACAGACAGCATCAACAAATAGCGCTGTGTATACAGACAATTGCACACCAGTATTTCACAAGGGGGCGCATTATTCTTGTAGATATGCCCAGTGATGAACAGCCTACTGCAAGATCTGTTTCTCCCCCACCCTACGATTATAATCGTGCTCTGGTAAGTTTCACACTAACAAAGTTACATGATAATGTAAGCTGGCCACTTCCTTTGTTTCCACCAGAGATACCATTGGATGCAGGAGTTGAGACAACTCACAGCTACATAATTTTTATATGGCCACAATATGAGGATGCTGACTCCACGAGGCCTCTTACGGACGAAGTGGAGACGCTGAAAGAGGCTGAGGCAGCGTTTTGGAATCCTAGAGGGAAGTTCCTTGTCGTTGTAGCTGACAGTGACGGTGTTTCCTCTAAGGAACTGGGCCTGAAGATATATGTAGAATTGTGGAAGGAACACTTTATTATTGATAACACAATACTGATCGTAACTCGTGATAATTATGTACCGATAAATTGTAAGATTTATACTGACGGATTGAGAAAGGACACTTTGGAGCTGTACACAGGATTTTCATATGAACGTGAAAGAAGTGGAAATGTTACAGACGTCACTCTACTGGATCAGTGGCGTCTGCATAACGGAACGTTTATCCACAACTCCAAATTATTTCCCCTGAAAACAACAGAAAACCTTCACGGCTGTCAAATTATAGTTGGTAGTTATGAAATACCACCATACATCATCTTAACAGGCAAAAGCACAGACAGCGATGGTAATGTCGTGTACAATTTAGATGGCTTAGCTATACAGAATCTGCGTCTCGCTGTCGATAAAATGAACGTTTCAGTTGTGTTTCTGAAGCCGTCTCTAAAACTCGTAATTGAGGAAGCTCTATATGAATCAGGAAATTTAGCAAACAGGATATCTGATATTGTGATTGGTACAATGCCGTTACTACCAGTATATCTATCACCATGGTATCAACCAACAATTCCATACGAACATAATTCACTTAAGTGGTACGTTCCTTGTCCGCAACCCGTCGCAAGAATGGAAAAGGTCATGCACACATATCAACTACCAGTATGGTTAACAATGGCCACTGTCTTATTTCTGACATCTATACTGTGGTGGGGTATAACTTACTGGGGGCACAATTCTTTGAAGGATTCACGGGCATTCCAAACCCTGTCTTACTGTTTTTACAATGCGTGGGCTGTTTTAATGGGCGTCTCTGCTACGAATACACCAAGCACTTGGAATTTCAGATTTCTTTTCCTCCTTTACGTATGCTATTGTTTCGCGATGAGCACTGTATTCCAGGCATTCTTTACATCTTATCTCGTTGAACCGGGATATGGAAAGAAACTTGAAACGTTTGATGATTTGTTAAATTCCAGCGTGTCTTATGGATATAATGATGGTTTGGAAATGCTTTTTGTAAGCACGGGCTACCAGGAACACCACAGTTTCCCTCGTGCCAGGCGTCAGGACTGCAAAGATATAGAGGAATGCACGAGACGCATTGTGAATAACGCTCAAATGTGTACAATAGGTGTTCCACGGTTAAGTGAGTACCTTGCCAGTGAAATGGGTATTCGAGACGTCAGTAAAACATTCTGTACCCTCGAAGAGAATGTGGGGTCATCTGGTCTCATTTTCGTGTTAAACAACGGTAGCCCGTACCTGAACAGGCTCAACGTAATGACAAGGCGCTCTATGGAAGGAGGACATCTGGATCGATATTGGGGGCAACTCACATGGATAAGGAGATTAAGAAGCAAAGTGAGTGTTGGCGATGGTGAAGAAGATTTGTATTTTGTATTTTCACTCTCTCACTTGAGCCCTGCATTCTGTGTGCTAGGGTTTGGCTATGTGTTAAGTTCAGTTGTGTTTCTTGCTGAAGTATTAGTCAAACGGATTGTACAGTGACAGAACTGTGAGGTGTGGTGGGATTCCAAGGCGACGGAATTGTGAACCGAAAACATTGATGCTCCTGACGTGGCTCAGCATTCAGAAACGAATTTTTGCGATAGAAATATGCGGATATGAAAGACAGAAGTATTTTGATTCGAAGATTAAAACACACATAGTTAAAAAGAATGAAAAAATTGAAACATATTAAACATTCGACAGATTATTCACTATTGAGTAGGAATATTACAAGATTACAATCAAACAATTTTTTTTTTCAAACTTGGCACTACAACACACGCAAACACACAAATATATATGATTAATTAAGAGTCGATTTCTCTGCAGATGAAAACCACAATTTTGCCCAAAACATGGATATGAGGAATCCAACGTTTTCAGCAGACTTTGCAAACTAAGATCATATCACACCTTCAGCTCCGAATTTAGTAGATTAAAGGATAAAAGACGCGAAACAACCACATGATTCACAAAATCTGCAAATGTGCTATTCACTAATTTTGCAACATCCACTCAGAATTAGTCAGATCTGTACACGTTTCCATGTAAGTCTGTCACACAATTTCTCACGAACAGTCTCAACCACTTTATAAAGTCCACAGCACGTGTTAACGTTTCCACCGCAACTTTTATGGATTCAACTAATAAATGTCCAGATATAAGTGCAAAATTTAGTAGGAAATTGTGCACTAATTTCAAACTGTATGTGACACAATATGGTGTTGTCAAACATTCAACTGAGTGAAAGAATGAATGAAAGAATGGATATGAAGCGTTGGCGGAAAAATACTGAGAGAGAAGGCGAATTATTTCTAGACAAATGAACATAAGAACTACTCAGTCCATCGCGAATTCCACATGCTTACCCTGGAATTGACGTCAGGCTTCTCCATTAGACTCCATCTAATAAGCGCTTATCCACGGCATGATAAATTACGGCATTTCGTTTACAGTCAATGGAATAAGGACATACGAAATTTCGTCAAAATCATCAAATTTTCAGGAGCTCAAATTGGGAAACACACCAACCGTGGGTAATTAGGCTGATAGTACAGAAATCATTAAAAATTTCAGCTGTTCAAAGATACTAAACACGTCAGCAGTTAATCCATTTTCACTCCACTACAAATCTTTGAAACGAAACCAGCGAATAGCTGGAATTCAATTCAGGTAGACAGTCTTTTTGAAAATACGAAAACATAAAACTGTCCCGTTGTGATGTGGGGAAGTTCAGATATCGATACGTAATACTTCAGTTGTTATTTCTACAAAGACTATAAAAAATTTGAGCTTGGGTTTTGGGTTTAATTTGACTTGAATCCTATCTAGTCACTTCCCGAACCTCCTCATTCCTATTTTGAACTACAGCTCCATTACGCCCGTTGGTGAACTACGTCCCGTTTCCTCCAGTCACCCTGAACATGGAAGCAGTTAGCTCCTGTCACACTGTTAACCACCCACCACACCACATTGTGTCACAACCCACCACACCACAATGCAGTTCGAGCCCTGGCGGTGTTTTGTGAAGTTTGTTTCAACAAACTTTAATATTGAAAAATAAACATGCAGCTGAGGTGAATTAGCTTTTCGGACATTTCCGGCACGCATTCGGACTGTCAAGAAGAACTACCTTAACGCAGTAAATGCCAGCAACCCTACAAGTTCCCAGCACGGTTGGAACACAGTCCTGTATGTGTGAATTGGAAGTTGCTGTCACGTTACGTCACGAGAAGGGAAAAATAACAATCTTCAGCCGAAGGAATGTGAAGGGAACCGTTCATGGGAATGAAAATTGTAAGACGTTTGGAATTCAGCTCAAATACACCGCCGTAGACTTTATCTAATTTAGGAAACTTCGTTATCATTCTACATTACAGTCAACCGGAAATTTTAATTTAAAACGCTTAAAAATTTTATTCTTCCATTTCTCATTAACTAACTACTTGCAGCGCATTCCTTTTTGTGAAGACGAAAGTTCCTCAGCCAACTAAAGAATTTAACGCTTACATGGGACACGAAGATACGTACCGTGCACAGCAACACGCACGTTATTTTCCTGAGACAGGTTAAACGATTATACAATCATATCTCATAATTAAAAAAAATTCATTTCAATATTATTCTCTCATTTATGGCTAGGTCTTACGAGAGGATTAGAAGGAACACAATAGATTTCCTTACTCGAGTAATCAGGACTGCAATTATGTGGCGGAATTCATGATACGGATTGCCAGTCACTCTCATTTGTGTGCTATATGTGCACTTCAGATTAGTCAGTACATTGACAGTGAAATGTGCATTCAATACAGCAGCAATTAGCTGCGTAACTGGAGGGTAATTTGTTGACTTCTGGGCACATTCCTGTGTCATGCAACGAAGGCCGTTCTTGAAAAGGCTCAACGAGAAGACGCTCCTTGGAAAGAGGAATTTTGGGTCGATATTTGGAAAAATTCAGATAGATAACTTATTTACGAAGCAAAGTAAGAATCGTCGATTTGTATTTTCTACTTCCCCGTTCTCATTTCAGACCTGCATTTTATGTTCCCGCACTTGACTGTGTGTTCAGTCAGCTGTGTTTCTTGCCGAACTATTTTTCAAGTGGATTCCCAAACTACGTAACTGTGAGCTAACGTGACGTTCCACACTGATGTTGTGTGTGCAAGAGAATCACCTGTTCTTTACGGTGTTATGATGTTTATGTGTGATGATCTTTAATAATGGACAGAGATTAAGGATAGTTGAAGAATAAGGTACCAAACTGATGTCACAATTTATTACGTTTTATTTCACGTCTTCTATGCTCAACATGTTTCGGACATTAATACATCCATCATAAGGAGCCTGCGACTTTTTTATTGTATCACAACATTGGTTGTGTGTTCTTGTTTCGATGTGCATTCTGGTTTCGGTGTGGCTGGTTGGGGTGGTATCCGTGTGGCAGGTTGAAGTTGCTTCAGCCTGCCACACGGATACCACCCTAACTAGCCACACAGAAACGCCGACACACATCGAAGCAAGAACACACGGAAAATGTGGTGATACAATAAAAAAAGTCGCAGGCTCCTGATGTTGGATGCATTAATGTCCGAAACATGTTGAGCATAGAAGAAGTGAAATAAAACTTAATAAATTGTGACACCAAGTTGGTCTATTATTCTACAACTATCACAATGATGCACGGTCCAATATACATAAGAGATTAAGGATATCAAACTGTGTTAAATACACAGGAGATGATACGTAAGTCACAGTTCATGATCCGTGAAGGTATCTCAAACTGCAGTCACATCTGTATATTTATTGGTGCTGATTACTGTGACGACCAATATGCATGTTGATCGGAAACGTGGATGTTCTAAATCAACGCTTCTTAAGGGGCCAGTTCGAGTCTGGACTTCAAGGCATTGTTCAGCAGTTTAACCAATGAAAGGGGGCAAAACACCCCACGCTTAGCAAAACTCAGTAAATTTGTGCAATTTCCTAAAACATATTCACTGAAATTTAATAACGCACGTATCATTTCCAGTGTAGGTTTTACGCACGGAATCTGAATAACACTCAGCCGATTTATAATGTGCACACAGCATGTTGAAATTTATAGTGTCACTTAAATTCGGTTGCTGATATTTATATATAAGTGGAAATATTAATAAGTGTGTGTAAGTTATTTATAGTACGTGATAAATATTGATAGGGCTGTTTAATTTACAATGCCACTCATAATTGTGTAGTTTAAACCACCAAACATATATTTAGTTGGTTTGCTGACCGTGCATCTCAGTATATTTATCTCAGTAAGTAACCAAGTTGATGCACTCGTGCACTGGTAGACCTGCGCACCAGACGGCCACCTATAGGTGTGATGATACCAGAGGCCGTGTAATGCAAATTTGACCTTCTGATGATGAGCACATATGCTCGAAACATGTAGAGGCATGAAATAAACTTACTGTAAAACAAACGTTTTGTGCCTCAAGTTGGTTAATTACTGAGATAAATATATTTAGACATTATGCCCTTCATATGTGTGTGTATGTATATACATATGTAGCATGCTCTGATTCACTGCTTTTAAAATCAAGTATATTTAAATAAATAGAATAAAAAATAAACAAGAAGCGTTGGTGAAAAGACCTAAATGAATTAAGCGAGCTATGATAAAAAGTGTGTACTGGCCTTCGTGCAAAATGCCCTTTAGTCCTGTAAGAATTTAATGAAACTTTTACTGTCCCGACCGAACTGCGAAATATACCCAAATATCAAATGTCATGAAAATGCCTCCAGTGGCATCCGACTTTTTCCATGCGGACAGACGGAAGGACAGACAGACTTGAAGTTAACAGTCGCTTTTCGCAAGTCTGCGGCCGAGCTTAAAAAGTGTGAAGGCAATGCAAGTATATTGCGGATGTGACGGTTGATTCACTGTTGTGAGGTAAGATTAAACTTTATACTGTAATCAATTTGTTCGAACTTGTTACATACGTGTGCTTATTTATGGTAGATATCTCTGAAGATAAAAATCTCGATTTCGCCCAAAACATGGATACCGTGAAACAACGTACTTAGCAGAATTATTTCAAGTACCGTCTTCAACACAGAGTTCAGTAGATTCAAGAACGATGGACGTGAATCTCCCTCACACTTACCGAAATTTACAATTTTGCAACATCCAAACACAACTACAAATTTCAATGTCAGTCTGTCAAACAAGTTATAACTGTAGTTAAGGCGAATAT
>Ga0123357_10014888_pt1 | contig 10174 bp, 5 predicted proteins | sample TergutEmb28metaG_FD_89873 | JGI IMG/M metagenome (GOLD analysis project Ga0123357, IMG submission 89873) | Embiratermes neotenicus P4 segment gut microbial communities from Petit-Saut dam, French Guiana - Emb289 P4 | ecosystem: Host-associated > Arthropoda: Insects > Digestive system > Gut ... | reverse complement strand
TATATATATATATATATATATATAATTTGTGAGACCTCAAAGTTTAAAGCACTAATAATCTTTAAGTAGCATTAAAGTATAAATATTTTTATATTTCTCGTGTGTGGTTTCTTTATCGTATGTCTTCCTGCTGTGTCTAAAAGTTGTCAAAATTCTTACTGTAACTTGCGTACTCTGGTGCCTGATGTATTTGTGGGCAATCTAAGTTCTCGTAAACTTGACATAAGCCTATTATGCGTTCTTGTTAATTAATTTCGTTGTATACGTTCTGAAACGACACGCCGGACGTTTGCGGGTTCGATTTCCGATAGGGTCACTGGAATTTTTTATTGACATAATCCTACCGGCCCCACTATTTCCTGGGGTAGGCTCAACCTCTAACAGAAATGAGTACCAAGAATAATTCCAGGGCAGTAATGGCGGACGGTGCGTGGACCTGGAAACCTTACCACCTATTATGTACCGACTGTCATGAACTCTGATCGCCTCAAACTCCTAGAACCCTCAGGGACTGTCCAGGCCCGTACAGTGATTGTTTTACCTCTTTACTTTTCAGCTTTATGTCCATAGGCGAAGTTTTACGCATTACTGATGTTTCATTTTTCTGGTGTTTAATTTCTTTTGGAAAAACCAGTTTTCGATTACTCCTGTTTTATCTTGATGGTGCTGGCCGTATGTCTGGCAACTACGTACTCGACCGATACATGCAGCATATACTGGCGTAACTAATAACACTAACGAAGACCCCTGTTCGAAGCAACCTATAACACACAACTGCTGCAAGCATGCCCCTAACTCCGTATCACCAGACCTCCTCCCAGATTTTCAGCGTCAGTTCCCAGACAGTACCAGAGCTCACCAAAGTGGCACGTGGTTTTTCAAATAGCTTTCCAACTTTCTCAGCATTTCCACTTGTTCAGTATCTCAGAATGCATTAACATAGATTTCACATAGATAAATGCTTTATTACAAGATTAAAATCTACCACACACACACACAACTCTTACGTTACGTTCTCCGTTACTGTCATGATTAGGGTACACGTATCCGCACACCGCTTGCCCCGGACATACCACGATGTAGAGCTAAACTGGCGACCCGTTTGTCAACTTGAATGTTCGAGATTTTATTTAGCCAAATGTCCCGAAGTGTAACCACCCTGGGGAGTCGTGCATGAATTTATCATACGTAGTTAAACAATGTAGTTCGCTCACATTCCTTTTCCTTATAAACAAAAACCATACGTTAAAGTACGGACTCAGCCATGAATAGTAACCTATGTATATGTTAATTCTCACTGTCCACTGTTCCAATGCAAGTTTGCCAGCGCCCGCTTCAGTTCACATCATCACGCCGTATTCACCGAACTTCAAATTTAATACTCTACCAAGTTCCACATGTTTCTGCTGAAGCAAAGTAGCCCCTTCCCTTTAGAATTCCTGACAAACATTATGTATGCACGTCGCATTTCTCCCACCCGTATTACATGCCACGTGGTTTTCAACCAACTGACACGTCTGCAGATCCTTCATCTCGACAATATTAACAGTGGAATTCGAGAAATTTCAGCTGTTTTAGATATGCCATCCTACAGTAAGCAATGTTATCAATTTTCATAGCTTCCAGCAATAAATTCCTCATGCTCACTGTGTTCTGTACACAATTCAACACAGTTTATACCAAGAGCCCAACATGCAATGGAATTTAATCTGCTTAAACAAAAGGCAAAGTAAATCCATTACGTATAACGTATATGGCTACTGTCGATATTGGAGACAAAATTTTCACTTGAAGAACCAGGGATGATGACATCTTTGTGTGTGTGTGTGTGTGTGTGTGTGTATGTGTGTGTGTGTGTGCGAGCGCGCGCGGAGGATTTTCCTTTCTGGATTACCAGGTATATGCAAAGTAAATTGGAGCCGAAAGGAAAGAGAGAAATAATAAAACGAAAGCTCGTTTCTTGATAATTTGAGTAGGAAGAGAGTAAAATATAAATGTACAGAGATGGGAGATGCTGAGGCTTGGTGAGACCGTCGGGCTGAGTGGAAGAGAAGAATAAATGGAATTCAAATCACATTCGGAACACAACGTAGATACCGTGCAGTTTTGTTTGAGATGGTCGGGCCGAATGAAAGGGTGGACGGAAGGGGAGTGCAAAACTGGAGAAAGTATTTTCATTTAGTCCTAGACACTCCGAGAGAGGAAAGAAAACCCTGTCTTGGAAAGGGGTGGTTGAAGGAAGATTAAAAGGAGCAATTCTTTTCGCCGTATCCAAATGACAGAGTAGTCTTAGTGGAAAAGATGGGCCGCGCAAAAAAAGCATGATCTTGGTTTGCAGATTCTTGAGTTTGTTGTTCAAGCAAAAATACGGACTAGTGGTTTCCGAGAACAGGGTGCTGAGGAAGAGATTTGCCTTCAAAAGGGAGACAGTAACAGAAGGCTTGAAAAACTGCATAATGAGGAGCTTCATAATTTTTAGTTACACTCAAACCTACATACTCCTATTGACCTCAGTTTGTTACACAGTGAAGGTTGAGAGCATGTAGGCCTACACAAGAAAAACTAAATCGAGGTCCATTTCGGTACATTCTAAAGATTCTGGGAACCGGGATTGCTTAATCGTCATGATGATTAAGCTACGGGCTTGAAGATCCGGAGTTCGAATCCCGGTAGGGGTAAAAAACGTTTCTTTTCTACTAAACGTCCACATCGGTTCTGGGGTTCAACCGCCCTCCTTCTTAATGGGTACCGTGGTTTACTGTGTGGTGGTGAAGCGGCTGGGGCGTGCAACTGTCCACTTACCTACATCTAGCGCCGAAGTTAGGAATGTATATCTTAATGGCGTCAGCAGGGACTTCGCTTTTACCTTCTGACGATGCTACTGGAGATAATACTTTAAATGTTTTACCGTCTGTAGTTTGTTTATGTGATCCAAAATAGACAAATGTCGGTTGTGTTCAAGAAATACATGTCATAATAATCTACTCACCTTTTACTAATTTATGCCTTATGTGAAAGCTGTTCTTTAAAGTTCAGTGAAACCTGCACAGCCTCCTGCTGTATCTACTGTCCTAATCATTCATCCGACTGGCCGCCACGATGCTATACAGTAACGGTGAAAATTCGAATAATCCACCTTACACACTGTACGAAATAACGGTACTCAAAATGAGAAAATGTGGTAGAAAGAAGAGCTGATTTCAATATTAATATCATTCAACAAAACAGTAAAACGTAATCCCAATTAATGATTCTTAATGTTTAATCAGAAGTCAGATTTCGACCAAAACGGATGCCTTGTACAAATACAAGAGAGGGAAATTCAAGCATTCTACAACCTAAATATCTGGACACTGGTCGGTCCTTATGTGCAAACTGTAGCAGTCTGCCATGACGCGGTAGGTGTGTCTGGAGGAGAGCGATACATGTAATCTTGAAAAGTGACATGCACCTTTGCGCGTACGAGACTGAAAAATGATACCTTACGTAAATGTAACAAGGGTTCCGTTTTGGATATGGTGTGCCTCTTACAAAAGGTATAAATTTGGACAGAGGGACTGTAAATGGATCTTGTATAATTACACAACAGTGAACTGCATCTTAAAATAGCAGAGTCAGCATAAGGGCTGACTGACTATATATCGAATTAACTAAGCAACTAACTCCAAGGCACAAAGCTCTTCTTCAAAACCCAATATTTATAATTCCACTCAACAAATTTCCTGCATTTTATCGAAAGCGTGGGTTAATAAATACGTTGACAAGAGCCCGCTTATCCCTATCCTGAGCCAAATAAATCCTGTCCACGCCTTCTCAACCTAAATCCTTAAGATTCATTTTAACATTATCCAGCTATCTAAGGGGTTTCGAAGTGGTATCCTTCCCTCAGGTTTCTCCACCGAAAGCAAAAGTACAGCTGGAAAGACTGGCATTTTTTTCACTTTTAATTTTATAAGATAAGGCTAGCAATCTGTAAATCGCAAAATGTGTGAAAATATAAATAATTTGTCTTATATTGTTACATGTGGGCCGGTACAGCGACTCGCTACGGGCTGGGCGGGCCGGGGATCGAATCCCGGTGGGTGGCGAGATTTTCCACACCTGTCCAGACCGGCCCTGGGGTCCATCTAGCCTCTTATACAATGTGTACCGGGTCTTTCCTGGGGGTAAAGTGGACGGAGCGTGGCGTTAACCACACACCCCATTTAGAGCCGAAGTAAAAGAGTGGAGGTACATATCTATTCCCCCTCTGGGGTGGCTTGTTCTAGGGTGACATTCACATTTATATTATTACAACAATAAAAACGAATAACTAACAAAATTCACGAAAGCACTGACTGAACAAACCATGATTTTCCACACCATCCAAGGAAAATGCAGGAATAATACAGCCAACATCTTATTCTGTGCTGTTCTTTCGATAGCCCAGCATTAGTACACTAAACAAATGTGACCACCAGCTGATATGTGCTTACCATAATGTGTGCCGCACATTGACCGGTGCAATGAGTTAAAGCTACGACACTATTTGGATCTCAATATAATTACTGAAAATGCAGCAAGAATACTAATAATCAGCATACATGAAACTTATTTTCTGACACAACACAAACTTCTGCAGGCAATAGTCTGTTGAAAGATAAGTACTGAAAACTTTACCAGAATTCAAGGGTTTATGAAAACTATGTGAGACATCTGTCTTTGTGAAAGACATGTTGGATGTACTGAAAAGCGATGGCTACATACTTGTCGAACTTTCAGTTCGAACATTCTTAATTAATCCGAGCTCCTGTTCTTTAGCTATTGAATTTGCAGCAGAATGGACTAGGTAGAATTCCATTAAAGCTGTTTTTTAAGCAATATGCATGTGGAGGGAATGAGATATGTATAAGAGGAAATGGTTCCGGTTTTTGTATTGAATACAAGGATTAAACTAAATACCACAATATTTTCCGCCAAAAATGACCGCATCGATACAAATTTAGACCCTAGGGAATTTTTGCTTTCGATTGGTTTATATAACTGGTTGGTTATAATAGCTAGCACGTTATAACTGTCAATTTGGCTTATAAATTTTAATATCCAGTAAAATTTCCATACGGACAAACATAATTTTCTAGAGCGTGGCTATTACCGAAAACAGAAAAGTATTTTATTTTAACACTGAATTTCTAGTTTAATTCTTAATATATAGGAATCGAATACTGTTTCCGCATGTGGTGATGTTCCTTTCAAATTGCACACAAAGGATACAGTTTTGCAACCCTTAATAGTATTCCTTGAGTGTTGTGAAAAACGGTAACATAAAATAAATGCCAAAGACACTTCCCGCTAAACATAACGTAAAGTAAATTTCCAGGAAGAATCTCTGGTGTTGATGCTTACGAAAACGTACCACACAGCCATCAAATGGAATTAAATTTGAATTAAATCCCGGTAATACCATATAAGCAGCAAGGCTATTAGTATGCTGTGAGTGCTTCTGATGCTTTTGTGGTCTGTATAAAACTAGTGTGAATGTATTTCGAGAAACTTCATTGCGCGTTTGATAAAATTCTCTTTAACTTCCCTTCGTTTAGGGCTACTCGAACTTGCGTCTTAGGGGAACCGTATAATTGTTCGTCTGCCCTCATGAATTGTTAATTTTATTTCGTCAGTATTGCGTTAATGTTCCACATTCTGAAGCCTTCTCTTATAGCTGGGATTTTCCGTTCACGTGCAGTGGTATTGTATAGTTTGTATATCAAATATTCAGCGTAACTGTCTTACCGTCAGAGATAAGTAGCCTACAGAATTGCCTTCTGCCCATTATTTTACTTAGTTACACATTACAAACTGCGGGGCCTTTTCCTTCATTCCAGTACTGTTCCGAGTGCTGTTCACTTACAGTTTCAAAGAAAGGAGTGACACTGACACCAGAAGATGTGACCCCACGCGAAACAGTTTCTCGTTGTATACAGAATGCCAATGGAGATATTCTCAATTTTCAGGTGCCCAGTAGCAATAATTCTAGAAGGCTTCGGGAGGTGGAGGCTCCCAGAATTTCTAGACAATCATCACATTAAGACGGTAAGCTTGTAATCCCTACGCACGGGCCGCCTTTACTCCCCAGGAGATATTCCTGGTACTCTTATCTGTTAGAGGATGAGTCGACCCCAGGACCATGGGGCAGCTGGAAGGATTACGTCAATGAAAAGTGTCAATGGTCCTATCGGCAATCGAAGCCGTGAACGTTCGGATTGCAGTGCAGTATCTCAACTAAATGCGCCACCGCGTACCTCCATATGTAATGCCGGAAGGCCGTAGTGTAGCGCTGACGCAGACCCGCTAACATATGAGGAATTTATAGTCTATTTTTTATGAATTTAGTAAAGAGTTTAAGTTACGAACACAACAATATAACTTGTATGTTGACGTTACTTGATTTTTTAGCGTGGTAGTTTAGATGCCTTCCCGTATTTTACTGTTCACTGTAATGTACCGAATATCGTTACATGTTTATACAGAAGATGCCACGTGTTGACTGACGGACAGATGGAAGACAGTTGTCTTCACATAACACATTCTTTCTGACTTCGCAGACGGTTCCCCATAAAGATGAAGTAGTACTACCGTCCCTTCACTGCCGATCTTCTATGAAGGTCTCGTCTAATATACCGTGTGTGAGCAGGGTGTCGCCAGCCCCAAATCCTGTTATTGTTCACGGATTAATCCTAAGAGCACTAGTTTATGTGTACAATTACTCGAAATCCTTGGCATTTAACACAGACCGAGAAAGCTCAGTCAGTATAGTGGCTAGGCGAGTGGCTGAAAACCGAGGAGTTCGACTTCGACTTCCGGTAGTGTAAAAAGAGTATCTGCTCCGAAACGTCCATAACGGCTCTGAGCCACAGCCAGCCTTCTATTCAAGGGATACCGCGGGATCTTATCGTCGGGGTGGAGTCGCCGGGGGCTTGAAGTTGATCATTCACTTTTATCTATCGCTGATGTTAAGAATAAGTGGAATTCTACTTGTACTGCCCCGTATGATTTAATGGCACGGTGTTTAACTAAATATATGGATGCATTTACCTCATATCCGCATGTAACAATTTCCTCTTGCTGGCGTCGATTTATTAACTCAAATTACCTTCCTCATCACTTCGTCCTCAAACACCATCCGTCTTCCTTCCTCTCTTAACAGCAAGGGACATGCGACAGCAGGTAAGTACATTTAGAAGCGGCGCGTACGCTCATTCTGGAGTTTTGCCATTAAATCATATCAGTAACACATGACGTATTGGTCTCGTGTGTGCCTAAGACGTCAGACACTTGGATAGGCAGTATAAACAGTGACAAGCAGCGGTTCACGTATTTAGTTCCTATGTTATTAGTTGTACGAAAAACCGGATGGGTTTAGTTCTCCGAAAATTGAGACAATGTACTTTGACGCCTGAGGGGTTAACGTGTACATTAATAGGTACGACCAAATGCTTCTACCTCGGAGGTTCCGCCGACAGCTCTCCGTGAAGGCCAGGGGTCGATCCCGGGTAAATCTACGTGGAATCTGTTGTTGATGAAGCAGCAGCAGAACAAGGTTTCTCCGAGTACTTACGGGTTTCCTGGTCAGTGTCACCCTACGAATGTTATCTAATGATCCATAAACTGCAATAGCTCTTGTCAGAGAGGAAGTGGGCTAGCCTTGGAACCAAAACAATGCTTCACATGGCTATCGGGGTACAGTGAGTGAATAAAAGTAGTTTATTATTGTTTTTTTAATTCTACTTTTCGTCAGTCAGCCGCATGCAAATGAAGGGAAGTCGCAGGGCACCTATTTACCTCGAAAGCGTCAAAACGCCAACACCACAGTTTTGTGCTGCTTTTTCATTAAACTGAAGATGATGCACTTCCGCGTAAATCATCGAATTTATCTTCTCGCGTCCGTTCAGCACATACAGGACGTAAAGTGAACGCAAAACGCAGATTACTGTCCCGTCTGTTTTCAAGTGTAATTATTCATACAGTGAAAGGATTATGACAAAATTTGGTAATGGGGTATTATTTTTCATATTTAATACTATTCCATCTAAATAATGCGTCATTTTGCTTAATCAAGAATGTCACTAAGACGTACTCAGTGGACATATGGCTCCATGCAATATTGATCTTAGCATCGTATGTTTAGCATATTAAATCCGTGCTCTTCATACACAGCAAGAGACCAAGTTTCGCACCCATATAAAGGCAAAAACGGAAACGGCTCAATAACCCAGTTTCCTCATTGCGAGATAGACCTCCTCAAATAGATTCTGACGGGGAGTGCAGATTAATGGTATGATATATGTCGCCGTGCATATTGGTGGAAGGCTGTCCTTAGACTTTCTTGCAGGTGGAGTCAGCAAAATCGACCGAACCGCTCGTACCTGTATACCAGTCTACACGGTGACATACCACAGAAATCACTGTTATCTAGACTACACGGCCACACACATCACTATAATTGCTACCGTTAAAGTGGACAAAAAAAGGTTTTCTCGTCGCAATGTATAGTTATTAGGACGTTTGAATAACAAAGCACAAGTAAAGTCACAGTACAGTGTAAGGCAACCTATTCCGTATACGTATATTCAGCTACACCCAGAATTACTTCCTTAGGTATCTAAAACCCTAAACCACACGCCATCTGGAATTTAGACAGATATCGTACCTTCATAAGGAACGCAACTTATCGCAGTAAAAATCCGCGGCGTTCTATATTGATCATGCCACAACACTTCACGGGCTGCAACACGGATAGCGTCCTTTGATATCCCTTGCTTTATGTGAGACCCAGCAGCTGACTTCGCGCGACACAGCCCTTGTCTGAGAAGCAAGTAGTCCTTCAGCTCCTCAAGAAATCCTTTGCCTTTTGTGTGACTGGAAATTCGTTACCGCATATAAACGATACGTGACTTAACCCGGACGACCCAGTCCACAGTATTATACCGTCTGCGTCTAGATTTTACAACTAGTCTCTTTCCATAAAGTTTTCTGACTGAACTTCTATTTACACATTTCTTATTTTCCACGCGTGCCAGAGTGTGGTAGTGATTTAAGCGGTATTATTTTGCGAAATTTTGAAATAAGGTGACATGTTCCTTAACAGACTTCGCAACTTCAGGATACAGAAATGTGATAGAAAAATGCCGAAAAGATTTTAAAATAATATGACCTTACAATATAAATACAGAGCATGTGAAATATAAAAAGAAAAGTGATACCAGTAATAAAATGGACAACCGGAAACATTTCAAAATCATTCAGAATATATCCGAGCAACAGATCTGCCGAAGAATAACAGAAAACAGCCATACTGGGCAATGCGCACATACTTCGGAAAGTACTAAAGTAAGAGTATACAACAATGAACACAGGAAGTAACAGTACACGTAACATATATTTTAACTACAGCATAGCTGCAACTGTGTGTGTGTGTGTGTGTATTTGTGTGTGTGTGTGAATGTATGGGTGTGTGTATGTATGGGTTTTGTAATGTGTGAGTGTTTTGACAATTGTGTGGGTGTTTTGGTAATATGTTTACTTGTATTGAAAGTCTTTTGTATTTTTTGTACTTTGTTTCTGTATTGTTTCGTTTAAGTATATTTATTCTTATTTGTTACTAGTGAAAGGACTACTGCCAGCGAGTGAAAACTTCATTGCAGTAAATGACAATAATAATAATAATAATAATAATAATAATAATAATAACGTACCCTGAAAAAACATGATTTGCCCTAGGTATGTCTTTGTAAAAACCCCGCAAAGTGTAATAATAATAATAATAATAATAATAAAGGTAAAGTAATCCCGTTACAGGCTCCGTGTGACCCAGAGGGTGGGTACAGGTATAGCTCTACTCTTCCATGACCGCGGCACTAGAAGGTTGTGAGTGGTCAGCAGTACGCCCCGGCCTAATAATAATAATAATAATAATAAGTTTCCAAAGAAAAGTGGATGTAGGAAGCACATTTCAGAATGACATTAAAGAACTGTACCCGAGAAAAGCATTTAAGTATTTACGCATAGAAGAGAGTTTTGATACACAGCATAAGAATGAGAAAGAAAAGCTGAAGAAGGAATACTTGAGGAGATTGAGACTAGTTTTGAGTACAGAATTAAGTGCAAAGAATAAAATTCAAGCAATTGGATCATTGGC
>Ga0123357_10014887_pt1 | contig 10174 bp, 10 predicted proteins | sample TergutEmb28metaG_FD_89873 | JGI IMG/M metagenome (GOLD analysis project Ga0123357, IMG submission 89873) | Embiratermes neotenicus P4 segment gut microbial communities from Petit-Saut dam, French Guiana - Emb289 P4 | ecosystem: Host-associated > Arthropoda: Insects > Digestive system > Gut ... | reverse complement strand
TCGTTCCGATTTTGTTGTTGTTTTTTCCTTGTTCTTTAGGGTCTGTAACTTTTTTTTTTTTTTTCTTCCGTGCAGCCCTTCGTCCCCCATCTTGTGAAGGCGATGTTTCCGTCTCTGTGTGTAATGCTCTTCTAACTGTTCATTTAGATCAGTACTGCCTAATCCATTCGCTGTATCGGTAGGATTCTTTTTTGACACCCAGCTGCGTGGTGCAGAAGTGGTTACCAGGACAGGAGTACTGGCCTGTAGTCAGTTCACATTACTTTGGACCCCGATACAGCAAAGACGTGCCACTGCTCAGGCTGTTTTTAGCCGTCCCGTCCCGCGGAGGCCCGGATTCGCCCCCCAGGAGGTCCATTTGGGATTTTTATTGGAAAAATTGGCATTTATGCAGGTACTTCGGATATACCCTGTCAGTATTATTTCACCAATGCTCCGTACTCATTCATTCTTCTATTACCGACACTATATTATCTTAACAACTGACGGCGCCATTAAGTACCTCCCGCTTATAATGGGAACCAGTGATAACGAGGACGGATCATAGTTGTGTCTTAGCAAATTTTGTCACTTTTCATCCATCCCACTTTTTTCTGTCTAGTCATATTGTAGAAATAAAATGGCCTGCACAGTTGATTCGCCATAAAGAAGGGGTAAAAATGGCTTCATAGACGCAAGTGGACGCTCGATTATCAGTTTAACAGCACGAGGAATGATTAACACGTGTAAAGGGAATTGTTATAACGTGGGTTCGTGGAAAGTAGTGCTTCGTTACCCTGATCTCCGTGTTTTGTTGTTGGGAACGGCGCTGGCTATTGGAAACAACCGCAGAATAAAGGGTCTGGAACTAGCTAGTCGAAGTACACCCTCGGCTACCTGTCTCTTCCCCCGTTTGTACCCATTTCCAGCCACGCTGGGAGTTACAGGAAGTGGCGTAAGCCTATATAACGAATAAATGCATTATGAGCATGCTTGTAGGTTATATGTGTGTCTATTTTGTTGCCTTCTTTGTCTTTCGTCCTTCATTTGTGTGTGTGTGTGTGTGTGTGTGTGTGAGTGAGTACTTCACGCAGTGCGCCACGCACTGGATCAATAACGCACCACGCCCTGTCTCCATTCTTCTGTGTTCTAACGACATTGCATTCAACCCCGACACGTAACGCAATCAACCGTGAACAAAAGTAACGTCATCAACCGCGAACAAAAGTAACGCAATCAACCGTGAACAAAAGTAACGTAATCAACCGCGAACAAAAGTAACGCAATCAACCGCGAACAAAAGAATACTCATTCCTCGTAGTGGGCCTAGTACGACCTGAAGACGTGTGGGGGAGTGGAGGTATAGAGCCACAACCTTGGTACCGGTCAGCTTCATGATCCGGCCACTTTACTCCCTTCTAAAGATCCTTCCTGTACACATTTGGCCCCATAGCTGTTCTGGACTTTGGAAAGAAGAGACGTGTCTCTGCGTCTGACGGGAATCGAACCGTGTTTATCTAATGACCTCTCTCATAGCCAGATTACTATGTCAACTGAGTTGCACCAGTTCCTTGATCTTGCTTAGAGCGATTAGGAACAAAACAGGGGTGCACGAATTCTGGGCGTCAGGTCACCATGGCTGCTAAATTTTGTACTGTGGTGGTTTCTCATAATGGAACTTGCTGCTTGTGACCGTCTTGTTGCCTAGGATTTTGAGGTGGCTCCTAGATTTTTGAAAAATTTGTACATTCTTGCAGTAAATAAATTCTGTTGTTCTGCGAATCGTGAACTCTGTAGCTCGGCACCTTCACAGTGCTAGACAGCCCTGACGACTGTGACTGTTGTGTTTATGTGTCTGGATCCCTTTATGACTTCCGAATCCAGCACTTGGGACGTAATGCTCTAACTTTAACCCCCTTAACACCCAGCGTGTTTATGTGTTTTGTGTGGATCTTAGAACAAACAACGATTATTTTCCTACGCATCATAAACGGACTGGTTTTTATAACCGAGACGAAGTGTGCTTACTGCGCGGTACGGACTGCTGTGGGTAAAGTGGCACTCTGACAAGTTTTCCTCCAGTTCGTCGTTTTTCCCCTTACAGTATCATTCCGCCAAAGCTCCATATACGACTCAGTCCTAATGCTGCGTTTATCAGAAGGGCAAGCGGGCGAAGCCTGGGGCTCTTTAAACAAAGAAGCGCTTTTTAGGGTGTCGGGGAGGATTCGATAGAAAGTAATGCATTGTTTTTTCGTCTTTTAAAATATTAAGGCTGTAAGTTGTGTAATTCGCCGATCTCAGTGGCCGCGCGGCCTAAGGCGTGGGTCTGCGACCGCTCGCTTGCTGGGATTGTGGGTTGGAATCCCACCGGGGGCATGGATGTCTGTCTGTGTTGAGCGTTGTGTTGTCAGGTAGAGGTCTCTGCGACGGGCTGGTCAGTCGTCCAGAGGAGTCCTACCGACTGTGATGCGTCGTTGTGTGTGATCTAGAAACCTCAAGAATGAGGAGGCCATGGCCCGCGTTGGGCCGCAGCGCCACAAAAAAAATGTTGTGTAATTCCAGCAACATGTTGATTAATGATAGTGTAGTTATTACTTTATATTAATAATGGTTATATAATTACTACCGTCTGTTTATTAATTTTTCATCCCCGAGTAAATAATTTTTTGTAGTAAGAATCAAGTCGAATTTTCCCTGTCTACGCCTTAGAGGTACGTACGGGGAACAGAGGTATGGCTGTACTAATTTTTAATCACGGCTCTGGATGGAAGTGAATGGTCAGCATCACGCCCTGGCCGATTTTACCTCGGAAAAGAACCTTTGTACCCATTTAATAGGCTCGTTAGGCCACAGAACCAGTCTGGGGACTTTTAGAGAGAAAAATCTGTTGCCTGTTCCGGGGTTCGAACCTCGTATCGTCCAGTCTGTTGCGTGGTCGCGATACCGACTGAACTATACGGGCGTAGTGGTTACTGTTATACCACCTGATGTGACATTCAAAACTACGTTGTTCCCTTACACTGCATTTTCATATTCCATGTGATTTTCACAACAGACAACGATTTTTTCCCCCTAAACTGCTTGGTATTTTTAATGGGTGCATGATTTAAGCTTTTAAGTATCTGTTGGGTGGAATTTTTGCTTTGAAATGTGGGCTAGGAAAATATGTATGGGAGTGAGAAACGTTTTCAACAGAAGTTGTTTAGAAACACTGTACTTTGTGTCTGATACGCCTTTCATTTTAGCCTTAGTTTTTGAGGATGAATATGCAGTAGTGGTGCACTGGAACTGTTACACTGTGCGCGCACCTCCTAATGTGCTTCCTGCTTTATCACATTCCTGTTTCACTGTCCCTGTCCTTCCACTGTCCTTATGTATAACAGAGCTGCATCATTATGCTCATCTCTTTAGTATCAAACTTGAACTTCATCATTGAAGGTACGACTATAGAGGCAGCATGTTCCTCTGAAACTTCAGTATCCACCTGCATTGTCACATGGTGTTAAGAAACAGAAAACTACTATTTTAAGTTTCCTAACATGATAATTTTCTTGGTTACTGAGATCTGGGTGCGAAAGACTGACAACCTACCACCATCCTGTGCCGTTGTCACAAAATCTGGGAACCTTAACTTCCTGGAACCCTCTGGGCCCCTCCGGGCCTGTAATGGGACTGCTTTACCTTTACCTTTACTGAGATCTTTCTTAACTCATGGGGCCACAAATCCTGGGTGCCATGTCGCCCGGGCAACTGAATTTTGTATGGTGGTGCCTAGTATTTGTGGGTCCTTGATGTGGAACTTGGTTCATGTCGCCCTCCAGGCACCTTGGATAATGCTTGTATGAATGTGTAGCTTTATAAAGGCAGACTCATTATCAGAAAATCTCTCTCTCTGTTCCAGCCATTGCAGAGGATGACACAGCTGGCCCTGTCTACATCAAAGAGCCTCCCAACAGGGTAGACTTCTCCAACACAACAGGTGCTGTTGTTGAGTGTGCAGCACGTGGTAACCCTGTACCAGAGATCATCTGGGTGCGATCTGATGGTACTGCAGTGGGAGATGTGCCAGGCCTTAGACAGGTACAGGGTGGTCTGATTAGGCATATGTATTCATTAGGTTTCCAAAGGACTGAGCAATTCAGTGTTCTATCCTAGTAGAAAATACTAGAATATGGTATGTTTTGTTATCCATTCTGATAACAGGGTTCTGGGAAGAATGTCAGTGGGGAAGGGCATATGATGTTATTATTTGTTATGTGCTAATAATTACACTGTTTAGTTATTTATATGTATATTAGATGAGAATATTTTCATGATTTATCATCTGAAAAATGAGGGTTGTGTTATAATTGTGAACAAAATTGAACATATTCTATGTACATGTTTTCATGGTAAATTAAGATTGTGAAGAGGGTCATATTATGTACTGGGTCATCTTATATTCATACACATGTGGCACATGTGGTAGTTCAGTTTTCTGCTACCTGAAAACCATGACACAGAGCCTTGAAGTCTTGCATTGACACCATGCTTTAATCTGTATGTCACACTACACAATGTGTAGATATGTCTCTTGTCTATTTCTGTACCAAACCATTCTAATAAAACGACTTCAGGAATTGTGTTTGGTTGTCAATATATTTCAGGTTTTACCAAACGGAAATCTGGTATTCCCACCATTCCGAGCAGAAGACTATCGCCAAGAAGTCCACGCGCAAGTTTATGTATGTTTGGCAAGGAATTCTGTTGGATCAATTCACTCGAGAGATGTCAACGTTAGAGCTGGTGAGGTTCAGACCATTAATGTTGAGGAACTGAGGGTAGACCATTTACTTCTTATACAGCAGATCTCAGTTTATCCTTCACAATAGTATCACACCATCATGTCTAATTGGACAAATCGATCTTATAATGCCACGTTCTGGGTTTTATATGTATTGTTATACGGTTTGAATAAAATGTGGTATGGTGTTTGAATGTGCTCCTAGGTAAAAGGGTCTTGGGTTAAGATCAGTTTTGAGGCTTCTGCATTGATTGGTGGATAGAGCACTCTTCTATTGGATGTAGTGCTGTGTAGGTTCATAGATAGCAGTGTGCTGGAGGAACCACAGCATGTATTTGCTTCCCTGAAGATGGAGGTAGCGGGTTACTCTGAAACATGGTATAATCCATAAAAATGTGCAGTATAACATGCCAGCAGATAAACTTTACAGCATGTGAATTTGCTGTTTTATGGTGCTGTCTTGAAAGCCTTGTGTGGCCTTGTAGTGTCAGTTACAAGTTTCATTCATTGGGACTGTAATTTCATAAGCTGATCAGAGCATGGATGTGACCTAGGGAGACAGCCACTGGCATGAGTAGTGAATGAGGTCAAGATTCGGATCTGCTGTAATGCTGCTCAGAAGCATAAGAATGTGGTTAGATGTACTGCTTAGTGACAACTGTTGAAACTGGATGAACTGAGAATTGCTGTCCGTCCGTCTAACTGCATGTGATGGAACCTCTGTAACATAGGCTGAAAGTCTACTTTATTTGGAAGGCCTAAATTTTAACAGTATTTTAAATTTTTACTGTAATTAGTTATTGATTCTTTGATTACCCTTTGCAGTCTGAAATTAATTTAAATAGTGTTTAAAATTTCATTTCCTACCACATCAAATTTATCCTAAGTCTTCATTACAGTTAATGCTGTGCACACTGTATGAACAAATTTTTGATGTTATCATGTTATTAAAGCAAGTGGTACATATAGTTACCACTGCGGTTTAATAGGTTAATGACATGGCTTCAAGTATATACTGTCTAAAGAGCCATATGGAATGCTGAAACTAAATCTGTATGTAGACAGACTGTATTAGACATTTGTAATGCTTTTCGGCGGGAAAAAATATCATATTTCTTGTAGTGTGAATTTAAGGATCACTACATTTGTCTTAGATATCTTATGTTAAGGGAAATCCTAAATACTGTTGAGAGAGTACTGTCAGGGCGCTGTGGATCTTGTTTGATTTAATCCATCTGATTATATGATGTGGCAGAGTTCATGTTGTGTCATGACTCAAAAGGTTGTGATCAGAACTCGATTCATGATTTTCTGAGATGTCATGCTCTGCAGTTTAGGATGCCAGACTCCATGGCATTGTTATCTGAGAATACTGTTGTGCTAATACTGCTGTGAGAACCTTGAGAGCCACACAGTTTGGACTGTTGCTGAAGGTGCCTTAGGCACTTCAGGAAACTTTACTAAATTATCAGTACTATGTTAGAGAGGTTTCATGTATCCTTATGGTGGTGATAAGTACTCAGTCAATTGAAGAGGCGTTACAGCTGTTCCTGTTAAAAGAAAATTATGACTATTTTGACACATTAGAATTCATTATAAAATAATCAGTAGCTTTTCATAGTGTTCAAAATATTTAAACAATGAATTGTTTGAAATGAGAATCAAATATTCATTTCATAAATTTTTTAAGGCAGTGGTTTCCAATCTCAGGTTAGGTTCATGCTGATTCTGTTAGGCTTACATTGGGTAAGAGCTATTTCTTAATTTTTGAAAGATGATATAACCCAGTAATTTTCATTACCATTGGCACAAGAAAGTTGTAATGCACTCAGATATTTGTTAAACGTGTTAAAACCAGCTGTTGCTGGGCGGTTTGGGGTTGCACCAAATAAAGATTGGGAGTCACTGCTTTCAATTGAATTTACATAGTGATGCTAATGGCAGTGCAGCTGTAAGTGTTCACATTTGAATTTCCTTTTGTTTTATGTCATTGTTGGCTGTTTTTAGTGTAAGCTGTTGCTGGTTTACTGTCAGCTGGAAGTAACTGCTTATGATCCCTATCTTTGGGATTCTGTGATTTGTATGTACTGTCTTCTCAGCGTGATGCTTCAGCCATCTGAAAAACATAAGTTGTAGTTTACTTGTACATATGTGTCATCTGTTTTGTACTTAGAGTCTGTCAGTAATCAGTGATGCAACCATTTAACAAGGTTGATAGTTCAGTTGTCTAATTTTTTGTTTCTGAAGGTCTGTTCTTCATGATGGGTGTTACCGTTTTAATATTCCCATTTTTCTCATGGTTCATTCGAGAGTCATAAGAGCTGTGAGTGCTCCTCCTATTTTGTATAATTTCATGGCCATCAGTGTTGTCTCGCAGTACTCAGAAGATTATGTTTAATTGAAGTTGTGACTGTTCTCTGTATTTATTTGAAGGAGTTTGTTCTGTTTGACAAGGCCAATGTTGATTTGTATTTATTTATGATTTATTTACGGATTCTGTCAGTTGCTCAGGCTGTGTTGCTTCAAGTAATAGAATAATCACTGAATAATGAACTGGAAATGATTTGAAAGGAAGCAGTGGTCTAATTTGTGATAGTATTGTGACGTTTGCCTGTGGGGAGAGGAACACTGTGAAAAACTTCAGTCATTGTAGCCATTCGCAGGGTCTGGATTTGGACCTGGTATCTCCTAGACATGAAACAAGTGTTCATTGCTTGATGAGAGTTTTGAGATGAAAGATGATGTATATCTGTGGACCCAACACAGTAAGTTTCATCTTCCTGACCTGATGACAGGCTGAATCATGGTCCTATGAAAATACAGCATGCAGAGAGTTTCAACAAATCACTTTTATAACTCATTTTTGTCACAAACCTTCATTCTTGCATATATTACTGCTTATCCCATTGCTAATTTATGCAAAGTCTGTGGACCTGCAGTAATGATGCTTGTAGATGATGCTTACTTTTGTTAAAAGTCTCTGAACTCTTCGTATTGAGAGTTAAATTCTGTTGCATAGTGAGGCTGTCTCCAGTATGAAAGCAGATGCCTGAACTGTTTGCTTCTGACACAGATAACTGTCACAGCTGTTATTTGCCCCCTTTGAGCTTCAGTGTGGGGTTGTTCATACCTGGACAGGCCATGTATGAAGCCATCTCTGCAGTGCTCTTGGTGTCACCCTGCTCCTCTGTTTAGTGCAAAGTGTAAGTTTCCCATGCATAGCCATCTGGATCAGGGATTGATCAAATGTCTCAACAACTTTAGCCTTGGCACATTGTCATCCGCTTTTCATTTCCAACACCACATGTTTCTTGTTGTGAATGCTTGCAGTGGTGCAGCAGTTCTATGACACGGACGTGAACAAGGAGTATGCCATCCGTGGCAATTCAGCTGTTCTCAAGTGCCAGGTGCCATCGTTTGTAGCAGACTTTGTTAGTGTTGTTTCTTGGCACACCGACCAAGGAGACAGTTTCGCTCCTACATCTTCTGACTATGGTAATTGTGTAAATAAGGCACGAACCTCCTGATGTATCATGTGTCTATATTACAGTTGTGCAACAGTTTTACCAGACCGAGGTGAACAATGAGTATGTGATTCGTGGCAACTCTGCAGTTCTCAAGTGCAGTATTCCGTCATTTGTTGCTGATTTTGTGAGCGTGGTGTCGTGGCAAGATGATTCAGGCAACATGTATGCAGGGACTGATGCCTCCTCTAATCAGGGTAATGTGATTGATCCCCCACAACCTCCTTGTTTTCAGCTTCATCAGGGTGTTTCAGCGGTTTCTGTCATGTGAGAGATTGATCAGAGCTGATTGGTAAGGTGAGGGTTCTGCCAGTTCATTTACGCTCGTCTGATTTTTGCTGCCTTCACTATGGGCATGACTGCGAAAATGCATGACGCTTGGTCATGATGCAGCACGTTGCTGTTTTTCATACAGATGTAAACAGTTAGAGGCAGTTAAAGCATATGTGAGTCAAGGATACTGAACCTTGAGTGTACACTGCATGTGTTTTCGTGTTGACATACAAGAGGCACTTAACAGGTGCATGTTTTGTCAGTATGTGGACTCAAGGTAGGCAGTCATAGTGCTGTCTTTGTAACTGAGGCCATATCAGAGGTGCATATTGTGATACTGCAACGTGTACAGCTTGCTTTGATGAATGTTCTATTTAAATCCTGGATCTGATTGGAAAAATGGTTTATGATACTGAGTCTGGAACACTCACCTGAGCCGGTATTTCTGATCAGTCCCGATACAGTACGAGTCTTGTGGTGGTAATTCCTACTCTCACACTTCCTCAGTTGTTAACCAGTACTATGAAGCAGAAGTGGTCTCAGAGTATGTCATTCGTGGGAATACAGCTGTCCTCAAGTGTAACATTCCATCATTTGTGGCTGACTTTGTGAAAGTGGAATCATGGGTGGGCAGCGAGGGAACCGTTTACCTGCCATCGACTGATTACGGTAAAGTAACAACCCCACTCCCATGCTGATGTGTTCCTTTACAGGTCTTCCATTAACTTTTCCTCTTTCTTGCAGGAAACATTTTGTTTACATGAAATTTGATTGTTATGATTTCCAAGTCATTCATTGTATAGAGCCTGTTTATTTCACAGTCGTCAATCAGTTTTATGAAGCAGAGATTCTGACAGAATACGTAATTCGTGGCAACACAGCTGTGCTAAAGTGTAGCATCCCATCATTTGTGGCTGACTTTGTCCAAGTTGAAGCTTGGATAGCTGACGATGGCGAGGTGCATGTGCCGTCCTCTCAGAACTATGGTATGCTAAAACATGACTATTGCAAAATTTAATTAACGCCTTATTTTCTTCCCATCATTTTGAAATGTTTCCAGTGGTAACTCAGTTCTATGTTACGGAAGCTGAGAATGAGTACGTTATCCGGGGCAACAGTGCAGTGATGAAATGCAAGATTCCCAGTTTCGTGGCAGATTTCGTCTCTGTTGAATCATGGGTTGCAGATGATGGACAGGTCCATACTTACACTACGACATCCGATAATTACGGTAATGGTCAATGCTATTACTGATGTTGGAGTTATATGAACCTCTTTCAGTTGTGGCGCAGTCATATGAAGCAGAAGCTGACAACGAATATGTGATCCGTGGAAACAGTGCTGTGATGAAGTGTGAGGTACCAAGCTTCGTGGCTGACTTTGTATTTGTGGAGATGTGGCTGGACAGTGCAGGCAACACATACCTTCCTGGCTCTGACTATGGTAATGAATGTGACTGCTATTCGCTTTCTCTCTGCTGGCCCCTTTCCCCCCCCCCCCCCCCCCTCCCCCCTTTTCCTTCCTTTAACACAGGGTACTTCCACTCCTCTTTTTTTCTTCGGCTCCACGGGTTTCCCGAACCCCCGAGCTCATTTGTTTGTTTTTCTTGGCGTCC
>Ga0123357_10014886_pt1 | contig 10174 bp, 3 predicted proteins | sample TergutEmb28metaG_FD_89873 | JGI IMG/M metagenome (GOLD analysis project Ga0123357, IMG submission 89873) | Embiratermes neotenicus P4 segment gut microbial communities from Petit-Saut dam, French Guiana - Emb289 P4 | ecosystem: Host-associated > Arthropoda: Insects > Digestive system > Gut ... | reverse complement strand
TGGGATGTGGGTATATGGACTGGATTGGGCTGGCCCAGGATAGAGACAGTTGGCGGACGCTTGTGAGTGCGGTAATGAACATTCGGGTTCCGTGAAATGCGGGGAATTTCTTGACTAGCTGCAGATCAGTTAGCTTCTCAGGAAGGACTCTGTACCATGGAGTAAGTAAGAACTATTGGAATGAAAGTGTTCCTATAGGACTTGATTTATTCTTGATTACCCTTTAACAAACCATGTTTAAAACGAAGATTCTACTCCATAAAATTAATGTGTTAGTTAATTTAATATTTCTCATTTAGTGACTAATAATGACGACTCTAGTTAAAAATAGAATGGTGGTTAAATATGGCAGAAATTTGATAGGATCTTACACTAACTGTTTCTGTGGAATATTGAGAATATCGTCTTTGGTTTGAATAGCAATCCTTGGGGAAGTTGTCCTGTTTATAAAATTTACATATATTTTTAAAAAATACATAAATTCGAACTCGTTTATAACGTCATGAAAGGGACAGAATAATTTGTATCGTTATAAACGTGTGCTGTTATAACCTAGGAGTATAATGTTTCGGTTAACAGTGAAGAATTAATTAGTAACACAGAATACCTGACGTTTTAGCCGGGGTGTTCTGTAAACCAATGTCGTTATAACCGGGTTCTACAGTATGGAATTAAGGAAAACAGCGTTATAATTTTTCAGATTAAATTACTTTTCTTCTAACCATACGTAAACTGAGCTACGAAGAATGCTTTTATGTGACCAACAAGTACCTACCGTATCCCACTCGATGCACAAACAGAATTTCATAATAATTGCTTCGACATATGTTGTAATTTGAGGGAATATTAATTATACTGTAAATAAACGTGAATCTTTTCTCATGTCGTCGGTAAATAACTTATAAATAAGTAATTTATATGTAAGTAATATAGATGGAATAGAAGGACTAAGTTACTAATAAATTTGCCGCACACAAATTTCGTACGTGTTTATTTTACATATTACTTTAAGACCTTAGGAATGTTTGTTCGATTTCCTTGTCTGCGTCCATGTCATCCATCACCGAGCTAGTTACTTTAATAGATTTAATTTGAATCAAATTTTCGGATATAATAAAAGCTGAGGCTATCTTAACCCTTTATTGATGCCCACGACGGAGGAGCTGTATATTTTAATACCATCAATGCCTTCAAGTCTACTGGGCTAGCTCAGTTGGCATAGGAACTCGCTACCCGCTGAACACTCGGACGATCGAATCCGCGAGGGCGGAATGTTTCGTGCCACGAGGCCAACCCAGCCTCTTGTGAAGTGGGTGCCGGATCTTTCCCGGGGGAAAGCGGCCGAAGTTATGAAGAGTTTTGAGCTATAATTCTGCTTCCCTTCTATACCTGCATATGCGTGTCATGGGTATGATCTTTCGTTCTAAAACGCGTGATGTACCGAGGCCTGCAGCATTCGAAGAATTGAAGGTCCGTGCCGTGCCCCGAGGTAGGCGTTGAAAATTTAGTTGTAGAGAACATGAAATATGAAAATGGATAATTTTTTTCTTTCAGTTTCTTCTAATATTTCCAGCGATACAAGGCAGAATTTGATAAATTAGAAAAAAAAAAATGTTAAATTAGGAAAAATTATATCTATCGCGGTGGCTTCGCGGTGGCTTCTTGGTGGCTTCGCTGTCTAAGTTGTGGGTCTGTTGGTGCTCGCTTTCTGGGATTATGGCTTCGAATCCCAGCGTAGTTACGGTTATCTCTCTATTGAATGTTGTGCTTTGTGCAGCTAGCGGCCTCTGCGTCCAAGTGACCTCGTCCAGAGGAGTCATACCGAGTGTGTCGTGTCTGAGTGTGATCGCGAAGCATCGATAATGAGGATGCCCTTGTCCACTAGGGATTATTGCGCAGTGGGGGGAAAGATAAGGAAATAAGTTACTGCTTGCCATTTCAGACTGAAGTCTCATTCAATGTTTCCGGAACACAAATTTTGAAGTGTGAATTCCGCTTACACTGTATTTGTGTGCTCAATGAGATCTCTACGTTAAATGAAGAATGATTGTTTCCTTTGTACATCTTTAACCTATTGGTCCTATTGGAACCACGCTCTTTTCTTTCTTCAGTAAAACCTAAATCTTTTGCACTATTTTACTACTCGCACTAAAAAAACGACAACAATGTTTAACGCAATTTCAAGTAAATGCCTTTACAGTCTGGTGAACATGAGCTTACGGCAAATTATGTGCAAAGTTTCGCGTCAACACGGCTGTTTTATCAGGCTTGTGATGGCACCCAAACATGCAGAAAATTATATTATTTTAGCACTTCCTCTGTTCTGGAAAATGTCGGATATTCATATTAAACCAACAAATACATTTTAAGGGAAACCATGAATTTAATGAACGTGTTCGTACGACGCAGACATATGCACGTGTAAGCTTCCTACCGAGAAGAGTACAGATACACAAGAATAGAATTTATTATACGGAATAAATAACATTACGTGAGAGATAATACGTACCTAACTGTGAACACTGGCCTTACCAGACACATGCAAAGGAAAATACCCTTGACTTAGCAAATAAATTAGTTTTGATCTGACTTAATTATGAATTATGATTTAATTATGAAAATTTTTTAAATACATCCTTCGAATACAGTTTTCATTAAAGACATTTTAACCAAGTTTACCCTAGACATTTCATCATTACGTGCCATCCGCTACGACTCTTCTGTAAGAGATAAGATATTAAATTCTCACAGCTATGTAAAACAAGAGGCATTTATTTCTTCTGTTTGCGTATTTGTCACGGATTACGCCTACCATCCGTATATATTATTCCTTAAAGTATGTTATGTGGGCCGTCTAAATTCTGATGTCTCGTTCTCTGGTGTTATGGGTGATGTTACTGTCAGTACGTCGCGTTGTAAGTTACTGTGACATGGCCAGTACGACTGTTGAAGCAGACCTTAGCTCTTTTGGAAATTTACACGAAGTAGGCTCGTATTTCGTTACAGACGTTTCGGGGACAACGTACTCTTTCCATGTTCAAGGGTCAAGCAGTCAAAGAAGAATGTTAGGAGCCAGTGGATGCGTTATCGTATTGGGGACGGTGTGGGAGGTTTTGGTTTCGCAGGGAACGTAAGAGACCCAGTCAGGTTGCTGGACCGTAAAGTCGTCACCAGAACGTGGGGGAATGAAAACGCGCAGGAGGAAGGGGAGACTAAAGTGCACACAAGGAAAAATGAAGAAACGATTGAGGAAGGAGAGCCACCTTGAAATGCAGAAAGAAATGAAGAAAAGAATGAGGAAGGAGATACCAGAGCAAAGACGAAAAAAAAAATGGCCAGGTAAATAAACCGAAATTTCGCAAGGTCGTTGAACTTTAGCCGTATTCACATAACCATCCATATCACCAATTAGCAGAAAAAAATATTCGTACTAATACTGTAACAGCATTATTGGTTGGCTGAACTAATTTTTACAGCCAGTTTATACTGTACGCTTGTAACAATAATTGTTAACCGTTACCTTATACCGTACGGATGTTGATACCAATCGTAACGACCAATTTACTGCTATTAACTATTGTAACAACAAATGTATAAATTATTGGTGCGAAAATTCTTAATAAGCATTTAGTGCATCATGCATTTAACGACAGTTTTTTTAACAGTTTTAACCGTCTGAATGCAACAACGATTTCTAATTAAAATAATATAAACAGGCTATTAGCTATAACCACTCGACGAAAACTGCAAAATTTCGCACCTAACACACACCACAAATGCCATAACTCACATTGACACCTCATGCATCTTTACAGAACCGGACGGCCTATGTGGTAATCAGCACTATAGTCGTGAGCTCCTGATGATGGGCATAATAGTTCCCGAAACATGTTGAGCCTATCATAAGTATAATAAAGCAATAAGTAGCATCTAGTTGGTTCTTATTCTTCAATTATCATAACGATGCACGGTCCAACACATAAAAAAAAAGATTTCTAAAATCAGTTTTGTCTAAAAACTAACGTCCTTATACCGTTGTATGTTCAGTAAGAATCCAGCGACTTCTAGCTACATGCACTATACATCGCGTCTCCTTTGGTCTTGAATGTAAAACTTAGAGTTGATAATGCAGAGAACCATCAGTTATGTGTATTTAGGATAAGCCTACTGACAATGAATAGTCACACAACAGTAAGCAACAGAAGACTACTTTTATGGTCAGATCATTTACTGTTAAAAACATACTGTGTTGAGAACAGAAATATTTAGTCTACTCCTCTATCAATGTCCGTGGGCCGGGTAGCGTAGTCGGTATAGCGACTGGTTACGGGCTGGAGGGTCCATAGATCGAATCCTGATGAGGGCGAGATTTTCCGCACCTGTGCAGACCGGCCCTGGGGTCCATCCAGCCTCCTGTACTTTGGGAACCCGGTCTTTCACGGGAGTAAAGAGCGGCTGGGGCTTGACGATGACCCCTCACCCCCTTCTAGTGCCGTAGTCAAGAAAGAGTAGAGCTATACTTCTACTACCCCTATGGGCCGTACGGCCTGTACAGAACCTTAGTGCCTGTACAAGGGTACACTTTACCTTTACTTTACCTTCTATCAGTGTACTAAATTTCTTTTCTCAGTAAAGTGGTGAAATTATCCTGTGCTTCTTTACATGGCCCATAAAGATTTGAGGTATATGCGTAGAATATAATAGCTAAACGCAAGATTTTAGGAGAAATGTATACATGCGTGATATAAGAAGCACAGAGTTTAATTAAATTAGTGAAGTACGTAAAAGAAAATTAAAAAAAAAGTGTTTCAGCTGGTTCATTGAAACTTACATTTTCAACGCAGAAGAAGAAATATCTTCTGTCTTCTTTTATGTTTTCCACGTTAGTTGCTTCTCCATTCATTTCCACTTCCCTATACACATACGTACAGTATACACACAACCACCACTGTGTAGAAGCACATTACATGTTCTTCATTTCTGTTCTTCCATTCATTGTGAATGCGGAACTAGATTCCTTTTAGGAAGACATTAATTTAAAGCGGTATTTTTCGGAATATTTTCCGTTCTCCGCTTCCCTTTTTCTTTACGCATCAAAGGGACGAAACCTCTTATACAGCGAAACGTTGTAACGATAATTAGTGGAATGTAATGGGAAGCGATAAAATGAATAGTGTGTGCTGATGGTGGCCGAGTATGAGGCAGGAGTATTGGCTGGGATGTAAGAGGAAGGGGAGCCCCTGCTTGTCACAGCTCTCATTACCAATACCAATATTGACTCTACACCAAGCAATGACAACTCGGGAAGATGTCGCTTAGGTACACTACCTTCAGAACTTCGGAATGCTTCAACCGACATCATTAGGCCTATTGCTCCGGGCTTCCGAACTTCTTCAACCATAGCCTCTGCGTTCCGCTTTGAGTGCGTGTAATATTACGCTGTACTGAAGTGCAGGATGACACAGTTCCTATGTGCATTAACACACGAAAGGCAAAGTGTGTTTACTGTGACTTAGCTACTTAAAGCACACCTTTAACTTTAATGTTAAAAGCCTCTGTATTTATCTCACAGAGGTAAAGGTAAAGGTAAAAATTTCATTCTGGAAAAGGCCATGAATTTGGAAGGGGAAAATAGTAGATTAGCTGTACTCTTTCTTTAACCTCAATGCTAGATGGGATGGGTTATCTACGTGGCGGATTTACTTCAAAGAAAGAGACCCGGTGCGCATTGTTTAGCCGCTGAGCGGTCTGGACGGTTGCGGAAAATCTCAACTCCATCGGAACTCGATCCCAGTGTCGTAAAGCTCCTAGCGATTCACTGTAACGACTGAGTTATCAATACCTACTTTTCTGACACAGTACAAGTATTTATGTGTAGAATATAGTTCTTAAAACAAACAACGATTTTTTTTTCTGTATACAACATTGAAGTAACACGATATTTCTAACAAATCACTCCGTGTTCTCTGCGACCTACGAACTGAATCTGTATCTAAAATGTAGACAATGTTTCGTCGTCAGAGGGTTAATATATTACGTACGGACTGAGACAGACTTGAATCTTAATACGCTCTGAAGCAAGAAACGTAGAGGAATATCGATGTGTGGCCTAAGCTACAAACTTCTCGTCGGAATCCACTTGTCTGATAATGAGGTACCGTGGCCCTTGTCATGCGTGTCACAGGCCTGAGAGTAACGGCAGGACTGAAACCCATCGATAAGGATAGTATTCTAGTATGCGGGACAGCCAAAATACTGACTTGCAGACCGGTTACCGTAACATTTTTCTTCTTCTTCTCCTCCTTCTTTTCCTTTTCCTCCTCTTTTTTCTTTGTTATTCTCAGTTCCTTCAAATAAATGACAGTTCACTACTTTCAGTGGGACCAGAAACTCCTTCTTTCACGTTCATTTTACCGTCAATATAATCTTAAATATACGTAGAAGAGAGACTTTAATGATCTAACAGCAGCAGCAACAACAAAAACAAAACAACAGCAACAACAAAAGCAACGAAAAAACGACAACAAAATCAACGAAAAACAAAAAAGGCAACAAAAACAACAAGGACGACGACAAAAACAACGGCAGCAACAAAGACAAAACAAAGAAAAAACAACAGCAACAACAAAAGCAACGAAAAAAACGACAACAAAATCAACGAAAAACAAAAAAGGCAACAAAAACAACAAGGACGACGACAAAAACAACGGCAGCAACAACGACAAAACAAAGAAAAAACAGCAGCAGCAACAACAACATCGGGAGAAGTATATGAAGAGACATACAGAATGTCAGAACGAGGTTTCTTAAATATTTACATGAAATAAATATCAGAGACGAACTGCAGAAAAGCGGAGGGAAAAAAATATTTACTTAAAAGTCGAAAATACACGTAGAGCTGAGACTTTTAATGGAGTATGCACTGAATTAAATAACTATTATTTCAACACAAGAAATACGTAGGAATGTCTAATAAAATTGTACGGGGAGACTAACTGAAAGAATACTGGTAAGAAAATTTATTAAGCCAATACACAGAAACGACAGGAAAATAACTGTTGTTGCTGCCATTGCTAACTTCTACTGCTATTTCTGCTAGGTGACACACTTATTATTATTATTACTACTACTAGTACTACTACTACTACTACTACTACTGCTACTACTACTACTACTCTCACCACCACCAATATCAGTCTTGCAGCTGCTACTTACTCTCTTTCAAGAACCAAGAGCTCATTCCAGTGTCAACAACAGCTCACTGCTCCATTTTACCCTGAGAGATATAAACAATACACACATTCCTGCAGTAAGGGGCTGTAAAATGCAGTTTAATGTCACTCTTTTATGTACGTTAAATCATATGTTTTCTCCTTTCTGGTTAGCGAGCGTTTCCCACATACCGCATGCGTGCTACGTGACTCAGGAATCCCATTTTCCTTAAGACACGAAGTGATATGAAAAATGTATCTTCTTTTTCCGCTCTAAAATTCGTTGGTATGTTCTTCGTACGTTTTACGGCTGCCGTGTCTTCTTTAAGTCGGTTTAAATTCCACTCAGTGTCCCCCTTTCTCCTGCACTCGGTCTGCTTCACATTATGTACCCGCATATCGTCAAATGGCTCTGTGAAATTTTACTAATCAAACTTTACTCCAAACACCATCTTTTGAGTTGACTGTTTCAAAATAATATCCAATGAGTACAATTGATTAACTGACTAACTAACTAACTAGCTTATTGACTAAATAAATAACTCATTCATTTACTAACTCCATTGAGCTAAGTCGTCCTTAAGAATCTAACAGTTCCTCAGCTAGTCAACAAATTCCCCGCATTTTATGGGACCCCATAAGTTCATCACCGTGCTCACAAGTGCCCGACACCTTTCCCTATCCTGAACCAGCTGAATCCAGTACAAGCTCTAGTCCCACTTCTTAAGGATTCATTGTAACGTTATTATCCTTTCTGCAGTTAGGTCTTCCAAGAAAGTCTCTTACCTTTAGATCTCCCTACAAAAACCCTGCATATATCTCTCCTCTTCACTACACGTGCTACACGCCGTGGTCCATCTCACCCTTCACGATTTATTCGCCCGAATAATATTTGGTGAAGAGTGAGGATCATCAGGCTCTTAGTTAGGTACTCTTCTTCAATCCCTTGTTGCCGTAATTCTCTTCGGCCCAAATATGTTTTTTATTGTCCTATCCCAGAAATCCCCTAGCTTATATTTCTCCCTTAACCCTTTAAACACGAAACGCAGACTACTCTATTTAAAGACCCAGTCCGTACCGCGATGTAAACACTTTTCTTCTCGGTTATAAAATCCAATTAGTTTATGCTGTAAGTGGCACAAGTTGCTGTTTGTTCTCAGATAAGTACAAAACACATAAATACAGTGTGGGCACAGCGTACAATTGTTGAAAGTTCAACTTATTGGTGCGTCACGTAACCCGGAGAAAGTAAAAGGTTAAAATCATTTCTTTGGCCTTTTATTTATTCCAAATTTTGCCGAAGATCTGAAAGGGTCAGGCAACTTTGGGAAACTGGATACATATAATAGGGTAATACCAACAATAATTGTAAACAGTGAGAATACTATAATGCGTACCGCATTTAACGTGTTCAGGACCATTTCCTTTGGGAATGTGCCATAGAATAGGCCATTATTAGATGGCTTCTGATCGCGGACGCCTGGGAATGCTCCCGAAATATTCCATGTGGAATCCATAATGGTCAAAGTGGTAGGGGAACAAGAATTTCTCCTGATATTTCATTTCACCTTGTCAGTTCTAATTGTGACAATGTTCCAATGAGCGCATTAAAGGCTACAGCTACACGAGGTATATTCTGACCCCATCCTAGGAATGAAGTCATAAAGACTTTGTTGCTATGAACGCAGTAATAAATCTCAAGGTCTTTTTAAATGGAGGATATCTATAGAAAGTTTCAAATGCTTCGTTTCTGGGGAGAACTGTGACTGTGCCGTGTGTGGTTGAGGGTGTGTTTAAAATAAGAAAGGGGTGGTATTAAAAGTTTACTTACTTACTCCATGGAGCGGAGTCCTTCTCGAGAATCTAACCGCTTTTCAGCTAGTCAAGAAATTCCCCGCATTTCATGGAACTCGAAATTTTATTACCTCATTCACAAGTGCACGTCACCAGTCCCTATCCTGAACCAGCTCGATCCTATCCATACCCCAACTTCCTACTTCCTAAAGACCCATCTTAATATTATCCTCCCATCTACGCTCGAGTCTCCCAAGTGTCTCTTTCCCTCAGGTTTCCTCACCAAAACCCTGTATACGCCAGAGTATCAGTCCAGCTATGACGCTTTCCTTGTAAATATTTTGTAACAGGATACGTTTTTACGGTGAGGAGTTGTTAGCACCTCACTCAACCCCCAAAATGGAGGACCACTCCTTGTCCGCTGTCCACCACTGCTTATTCAATATATTCGCAGCTACCGTCCATATCGGAGACCGTTCCTCCATCCGCAACCTGAGGAAGCGCCATGCTATGGTGATAGGGACCCACTTATAACGAGGTATAAAAAATTGGTTCTAAAATTCGGTAAATTATAGAGTGGTAGCTCTAAACAGCAGGGATTCTGTAGGCTTAAACACAGATGCATCCGTAAATATATTATTTGGAATTTGCGAAAAAAAATTTTCTCACTTTGTTGTATATATAAGAGCAGAATTCTTATTTTGGCCACAAGAACATAGCAACAGTCTTATTTCGTTTCCCTTGAGGTGATTCAGGCTACATTCTTCCTGCCCAAAAACATACAATATTGTTTCTCTTTAAACGACGCTGCTGTGGGAGTGCTGCGTTTGAATCCAGATTTTTGTATTCAGTTTTCCATGAGGTAAAATTTTGTTAAATTTCTTATCTGACCCTGCTGTTTTGAAAAGTCACAGCGCGGTCGTGCCAAGACCTTCACAAGAGTTTTCTTACCTTCAATGTCAGGCACGACTTTCTTCAAAACTCGTGAGGGATAGACATCGTTATCTTATGCATTAGAGGTCTTGGAAGTGGAGAATATCAGATAGTCGTTGCGTAAAGAGAAAAAACCAACTTGATGCCACTTATTTTATTATTTATTCAATACTCATTGATTGCTCAACATGTTTCGGCCGTTAATACGACCATCTTCAGGAGTCTGCGACTAACTG
>Ga0123357_10014884_pt1 | contig 10174 bp, 8 predicted proteins | sample TergutEmb28metaG_FD_89873 | JGI IMG/M metagenome (GOLD analysis project Ga0123357, IMG submission 89873) | Embiratermes neotenicus P4 segment gut microbial communities from Petit-Saut dam, French Guiana - Emb289 P4 | ecosystem: Host-associated > Arthropoda: Insects > Digestive system > Gut ... | reverse complement strand
GTGGGCCGGGTAGCTCAGTCGGTATAGCGACTAACTACGGGTTGGACGGTCCGGGAGATTTTCCGCCCGTCCAGACCAGCCCTGCGGTCCACCCAGTCTCCTGTACAGAGTACCGGGTCTTTCCCGGGGAAGAGGGGGCCGGGGTGTGGGGCTCACCTACCACCCCCGTCTAGTGCCGAAGGTCCTAGAAAAGATTAGAGCTGTACCTGTACTCACCCTAAGGGCCTGCGTGGCCTATAAAAAGGGTGAAAACCTACCTATAGTGACTTCACTACTAGACTTCTTAAGCAAATATGACTATTTTCATATCCATATGCATTTCGTAATCCTGTACGGATCCACGGAATGAGAATAAATGATATGATAAATAAATTACGTGAAGCCCATCCAGCCCTCTGTACAACAGGTACACGTTCTTTTTTCCGGGGCGAGTCCAACCACCCATCAACTAGCAGCGAGGTTAAAGAAGCAGTATTTTATAGGACGAACCGATTTAAGTCTGTAAGACTGTATCGTGAATTGCACAGTACATGACCAGTGTATTGAGAACGCATGAATCTGGTTAGGAGACAGAATAGGTGTTATGTATGTACACTCTACTTTTACTCCCCATTAAACATTTGGGTTTTATTTATTTATTTTTATATATCTACCAAAGAAAAATATAATCCGTGGTTCGAAACACGTAACCCTCGTAGCTCTTACCTGTGATTACTAACGATGTCACTGATATAGAAGTTTCTTTTTCTGTATGTTGGTTGTTTTCCTGTCAGAAGTATTGTGTAAATGCACGACATAATTAAGCTGTGAAGCGTAGATATGGCGATAAATCTGGATATAAGAGTCAAGAAGGCCAACAAAGTATATCATGAAGGGGTACGTAGATTGTGAAGTTAGTATTAGGTTAGGTTACTTGTCGGGCGGCAATTCATGTAGGTAACAGGGGATCGAATGTCCGAGGGATGTTACTGTGAGGGAAGTTTTGAGAACCTTTATTTTATGTTATTTTCTTTGGTAGGTTACCGGAGATGTGGCAGGAAAGCATTGTTTAAATAAAGTGGCGTGTAGAACAGAGATTTCCAGAAGTAAAAGTATGTACTGTGTATTTTATGAGTGAGGTCAACTGACAGTATAGGGGAACTGTCTTATTATTACCAACGAAATCTACAATGTCAGTGCTTAATATTATAATTAAAACATTGCATCTCCAACATGTTTTGATATTACATAACCATCGTAAGGGAGACCTTGCATCAATAAGTATAGAATGTGAAGTACAGTAACATTTCTAATATACTAGTACACTTTTTAAGTCTTGGTATCTTGAACAGAGTACAGAAGTATAAAATGTAGAGTGTAGATGGTCCCATATAAAGTAGATATTATTGTATAGTGACATAAAAGATTATTCATTATGTTGGTAACAGCATGTGTATAAAATGAGAGTGGGCATTTGGTTGGTTATAATAAGATAGTTTATCAAATAATGTACAGAATGAGTAATAAAAATATTAATAATGGAATAGGGGTGCATTTGTGTTCCTTGCAATTTTGAAGTGCCTGCCATTTTTCATTTATCAGCACAATGAAATGTTTGTTTCACAAGTGAAGGAGTTCCTTTTATTGAAACCTCTTCTTATTGTAATGTATACCTTCATTGTGTGGTGTTCTGATGTCTAATGTACCAGAAACCATCTCTTGGTGTTAATGTAAAACTGCCTATGGAATTGTTCAAGTGTAGTCATAAACCCCCTCAGGTGGGGGTTATGTTTCTGCTGTTGATGATGTGGAACACTGACATCAGGAGTTACTTCATCACGTTTGGCTCTAGTCAGTCTACCATACAAACCACAGAAGCAGGCAAAGAGATATTGCTCCTTTTACACTGTTTGTAGTTCAGTTATCCGTATTCCTTCAGTCACTGGTATGACCATTTGACACTGTGTGAACCATACAAGATAGGTGGTGTAGCTGGGTGGGAGAAGATGAAAATTTGTTTCTGCGTTGCAGCAGAACTGCTGAAAGTTGCTTCATTGTATTGACTAAATTGTTTTGCAGTTAGGAGTGTGCATTTATTGTTATATAACTAGAAATTTGTGTGTGTGTGATGGTATGTGATGGTAAGGTTGTTATTTACATTCTAAAATTTTTATGTTTGTTTCAGGAGAAAATAACGGGTATTATTTTGGTACAGTGTGGCTCTGACATAAAACATGATGGAATTTCTTTAACCATGGAAGGCACTGTTAACTTACAGTTAAGTGCTAAAAATGTAGGGATATTTGAAGCGTTTTATAACTCAGTTAAGGTATGTGTTGCTTCAGTTTTAATTAAAACATTGTTTTAAACAGTTCTTTTTGTTACTCAGAATGAAGGGCGAAGTAGTCTTTAGGGTGAATGGCATTGTGTTGAGGTAGGTTGGCCCTTGTCCTGGAAGGGTGATGCAGAAGGGGCTCACAAGTCTACCTTTCTGGCATATTGTGTTTACCTAGTATAATTGTGCATTATGTGTAATATACCATGCCCCACTAATTTTGTAGTGTCAGTTATCCCCCTTTAAATGCTGAATTCATGCTACATCTTCCTGATTGTCATCCTGTTGTCCATACCTGTGGTCTTGCCACATCTGTTTGTGTCTGTCACAATAGTACATCTTCTTCTGGGGGTTATATACTTCTTAGACATAAGGTCGCATATTGTCATCAAATTCCTGTCTCACCAGCAGGGATCATTCATTTCTCTGTGATACTCTGTGGGTTTAGGCGTGACTTCCAACCTGGGTGCCCTTGCAGCGAACTTGAAAATGAAAGCTGAGTGGATCATTCACACTGTTTCTTTGTGCAGGTCTAGGTTTGGAGTGTGGACTGTAAGTCATGGTCACTAACTGGGGTCCAGATGACACACATTCTGATGGTAATGCAACCATTGCTTTGGGTGTGCTCTTCTGATATATTAATGTTCACTGGGACTGTTGTGTAGTGAGCCGCATCAGTAGGCCCCTGTATGTCTACACAGCTGAACATAGCAAGCCATAGGGTGTTCATCACATGGCAGTGACCTGAAGTTGCAGTGTGTCTGTGTTGTAAGGTTTGCTTTAGGATTCTAATTCTTTGTTGTGTTCTCGAAGTGCAATTCCTCTGATATATTTCCTGAGACTTGGTTGTGTTGGATGTCACCCTGCTTGCACGGACAATAAGATTCTGATGTTTATTTACCCTTACACCAGAGGTTGTGGGGGGTACACAGTGGCACAGTTGATTGAGGCACTGCCCTATAAGCTGAAAGGTTGCGGGTTCGATTCCTGATGGTGTCAATGGAATTTTTCGTTGACATAATCCTTCTGGCCGCACTATGGCCCTGGGGTTGACTCAGCCGGAACAGAAATGAGTAACAGGAATATTTCCTGGGGGCTAAAGGCAGCTGGTGTGTAGGTCTGACAACCTTACCACCTTCATGTGCCGACTGTATTGATATCTGGAAGCCTCAACCTTCTGGAACCCTCAGGGCCTGTCTAGGCCTGTAATGGGATTGCTTTTCCTTTACACCTGTGGTTGCAGGCTCATACTGGAAATTCTGGAAGAGAGTCTGTACATCAGGTGTGCACACTTTTTCCAAAAATGTAGGCCACAGAAGAAAATTGTATACTGAGGACCCACAAATAATAGGTGCCACTGTACAAAATTCAGTCACCTGGGTGACTTGGTGCCCTGGATTTGTGCACCTCTGTCATACATGATGTTTATTTGCATTGATCTTCCCCTGAACCAGATCTGAGCAAATGAGGATAGGTAACTGCATTTGTAGCAGATGCATAGTGTTACCGGTGTATACCACAAGTCCTTATAGTGCAGCGCACAGATTAACTCCATATTATATACAGCAGGCACTCAGCCTGATAGAAAGACCTGTGAAGAATGGTTTCATGGTCTATGCTGGATCCCATCAAGTGGAAAGGAACGGATCAACAGAGCAGGGAACTTCTTAAACAGAAGCCACTGGGTTTATATCCCATGGTGGTTTAGGAACTCCTGTCAAATCAGCCAGGGATGTAATCTGTATGGTGGCTCAAAAGTCCTATTACCCCACCATTTTAGTTTTATGTAGTGTCATGTGATGCTCAAATAGCCATTCCCTCTTTCAGTTTAGTTAGCATTTGTGGGAATGTCCATTTATGCTGTGGGCACAAACGTAGTCATGAGCACCTGGGCTCTTGGAGAGGTCACAAGTTGGGAAAACTGTAGTAGTCTTCTGCCATATTTCAGAATTCGGCTTAACAGGTACCACCACTGAAACCTATTGTATTATGCTGGGGGGTGGGGGTGTTCTGTAAAAGACAAAACCTACTGAGGAGAAACTAGCAAACGGGGCTGTGGTCCAAACACATGAGTGTAACTTTAGAACAATCACAAAAGAAAGTTACTTTGGAAACAGTGCAGGACCTTTGAACTTTCAAACACACACTGAGGGAGTATATGAAAAGAAGTTTTTGGCTGTAGGCATGTCCACTGTGCTTTTTAGTTCTTTGGTTGCAGGGCTAGACATTTATATTTTAGTGTATCCTTTATATGAAGTGTGAACATTTTATAAACAAAATGAGATTACTTTATGAAATACACAGCATGTTGTGAAGAAATAATGGAGACTGTGCAGCATGTCTCAAAAACTGCAGTAAGTGTATTGTGTGACCGAATATGTGAAATATGGACTTAGGGTGGTAGTGGATTGACAGGTGCTGGCTGAAGAGTAAGGATCTGAATGATGCAAATTGGCCAGTACAGTATGAATCCTCTTGTCAGTTCTTGCTTATGGTCCAACCAATGCTACCCATGGCAAGGGATTTCTGTGACTAGTGTGTGGCATATCATCATGCAAAATGAAAAATGTTTGTTTCTAGAGCAAGGATAACCCAAATATCTTCAAGGAAATTAAACATAATCCATCCCATGGCATAATTGGCCAACAGTGTCCACATAACACTAGTTCGTATCTTGTTGAGAGCCGTGTGACCAAATTGCTTGTCTAATGGTGTTACAGGAACAGTTTGTGGCTTGAGTTCAGTGGTTGTTTCAGCAAGATGGGGCTTCCATACATTTTGTTATTTATGTATGGGAATTTTTGGCTGAAGTGTTATGAGACTTGGTTTGGCCATGTCTCACCAGTGTTGTCTGCTGCACTCTAGTGGCTTCATCAGATATATGATAGTCCAGTGTGGGAGTGCATCATACTTTGAGTGGCCGAGCAGCATTACGGTGCAACTGAAGTAAGCTGCCTGAATACATTTAGTTCTGTCACCATATCGTTGCTGTGATACATCATCCTTTGTTATGGAAATCATGGTGCAGCCACACACACATGTGAGATGTGTGACAGCAGACACAGTGAATCAGTGTGATGCTAACTGTTTTTGTGGTGTTGTTTTCTAAATAATCACCTACACACTGGAAAGGGTAATGCCATTCCCAACCACTCTTTACTGCTTGGAGACAGTTACATGCTCTTGCAAAGAAATTGTTGCCAGACTTGTAGACAGATGTGAATCTTAAGCTCAGCATGTCAGCATTAAGTATGATGAAAAATTAATACGTCTTTTAGACCAGTCTTGTCATATTTGATGTCCAGTGTTGCTTTAGTATGTTGCATTTCCATACACAAAATACAAAATGAAACCCTGTGTTCCTAGTCCACTGCAGTGCTTTGCATGTCAAAGTTTGGACAGGCACACAGTTGGTACACTTGTGACATTTGTCACCAAGTGGCCCTACATTCTTCGCAGGACTGATAAGCTGTGTCGACTGCTCTCGAGGTCACGTGTCCAATTCACTGGACTTTCCAGTCTTTCTGCAACAGATTGTTATTGTCAGCGACAGAGTGTAAGCCTTTCCAGGCTTTTTCGATCTTCATGGGTGTTGGTTTCTCCATCCTTTGTTTTGTTGACCTATGTTTCTTCTGGTGGTTGGTGTGTATACGTGTTCTACCTTGGAAATCTGTGTGTCATTCATTCTTAATAAATGTTATGCCTGCTTGCGTATGTAATCCACAATAACGTAATTTAAATTGTGTACATTTGGTTTACGTATTCCCTCATTTGTGTTATGGGTATATATTGTATATCCTGCAACTGAGCTCATTTTCAGCAGTTTTATGTCAGTTCTTCTTTCTTGAAGTTTTGTAAAGTCCATTGCTTATACCCATATGGGGCTGCTGGTACTTTAGTTGTCTTATCTAATTTCAATAATGTTTCCTTATTAAGTGTTTTAAATGTGTATTGAATTGTTTCAAATATACTGCATATTGAAACTTCTACAGCGTATTACATGTATCATCATGATTTATGCAAGATGCAGGATACAAGTAGTTGTCTTTGTTCACTCAGTGTGTCTAATCTATTGTCCTCATTTCCTTTAAATGCCACAATTTTTGTTTTAACTGTAGAAATTTTAAAGTTGCATTCCTTACATATTACACGTAATATGTATAATATGTGCTGAAGTTCTTCTGTTTTAGGCATTATTGCATGATCACAAGCAAACAGAATTTATGTAGAATATTCTGATTCTTTCACAAGTGATTCTGCACAAGAATGTAATTTAGTTATCCAAGTTGACGAGTTTCTGTCATTCCCAGCAGCTCAAAAAATTGCTTCTGTCAATCAAATGTGACAATATATTAGTTGAGACAGCTTATTCTTCTTTAATAGACAAAATGTGGTTACATGTGTCAGCTTCTCATGAAGCCATCATCAGGCCATTTACAAGGATATTGAATTGTACTCGTATTACCAGGAAATATTTAGTCACTAACAATACCATATGATGTCTAGAAAATTTGTGACCACAACATTTTCTACTCATGTTTGTTATAGCAGTAGTGGCATGCCATCTGCACGTTTGACACGATGGTAAATTTCGCAGTATCTTTGAATGTTTTGTATTAAAGTGTTTCTGAGGTTTTTGATGCTGCAGACTGGTGCCTATATTCAAGTCATGCTGTCAGCTGATACCTGGCGGGCCCACTTATTAATGAATTGAACTTCACTGCATATCAAACAGTCATCACAAAGTACCAAACTTTTATGTGATATATAAAGTAATGACATGTAAATTTTAGTACATACACCCTTACTTTATTTTTACTGTTTGTCTTGTACATAGGCCTGATGATGGATTAGTTAATTAATCTGAAACATGTACCCTGTACCTCCAAAAGAAAATATATATTGTATGTGACTTAAATCCTAGCATTTTTTTTTTAGTAAAAAGAGTTTTGTAGACTAGCAGCAACCCACAGCCCACAGTTTGAGAAGCAGAACAGCCACGTGACTGCTTATTACTATTTCTGTTTCTTAATGTGTACTATAATTTGTATTTTTCAGCCAATTCAACTTGTGTCGTGTTCAATAGACGTGGCCTCACCTGGGAAGGTTCCAGCAGGGAAGACAGAGATACCATTTGAGTTTCCATTGGCTGCCAGGCCAAACAAGACTCTATATGAAACGTACCATGGAGTATTTGTTAATATTCAGTATCTCTTGCGGTGTGAAATGAAAAGAAGTTTCTTGGCAAAGGATCTGCTGAAAGTAGCAGAATTTATTGTGGAATATAAGGTAGGAGCATAGTGCTCGTGCGTATTATCTTGTATCACAAAATAGACTGCTGGTGTATATTTTCCCATATATTAAAATAGAGCAGTTGCTTGGTTTTTAAAAATGCTTTAACATTTACTGTACTGTGAGAACAAGATTCCATACCTGTGAATCATGTTTTGTTGAAATTTGTCTTGTCTGAATGATATTTTGGTTTTCATGATTGTGAGTAATGGGTTTACAGTTTCTGGAATGTGACACCACTCCCTCTGTATGGTGGAGTGTCATGTAGACCCTGAAGGCTCATTGCTTTGTTTGCTGGATTCCATCCTGAGCAAGTTGAATCCACTCACCATGCACTTAACCTTGGAGGCATTGTATTCTCTTCTGATCTACGCCTAAGTCTTCAAAATGTTCTGTTTCTGCAGGTTTTATGAGCAAACATTTGTGTGTCTGTCTCGTTTCTTGTATGCCCTGCCCATCTTATTCTCCTTGATTTTATTACCCTGTTAATGTTTGGTGAAGAGTGACACATATGGTGCTCCTCAGTGGTTAGTTCTCTTTACCCTTCTGTTTGGTCCTCCTCCTCCTCAATACCAGGTACCATATACTCCGCAGCACCCTATTTTCGGACACACTAAGTCGAAGGGCCACATTTCATGCCTTTAAAAACCAATACATACAGTTACTCTTTTGTATGTTACTTTTTGTGAAAAATATTTGTTTAATTTTTACAGCCTTCATCATGTGAGAAAGCTGTGCCACACCCAGTTAATTTCTCCATCACACCAGAATCTCTGCAGAATGTCAAAGATAAAGGTCGTATTCCACGGTTTTTGGTGACAGGTCACTTGGATTCAACAATGTGTTGCATTACCAAACCATTTACTGGAGAGGTATAAGTTGTATTTATTCATTATATATTCCAGATATCCTGTGTATATCTGACTTCCCCATTTTGTGAAACAGTCTGCTGCAGTATATATTTGTCCAATGTTTGAATGGCTTTGATATTCTGTATACTTCTGTATGTAATAAGATAAATATACAACTGCCTTGCCTTATCAACCATGTCATGTGGTTAAGTGGTGAATACACCAGAATATTGAGTGGTATCTCCATTGTTCTTCTCAGGAAAATGGCAAACAAACCAGTGTTCCATGAATCATCGCTGCCTCTGGTGATGAAGATGGAGATGGTTATCAAAATATTGGTTTGTTCGCTGTTTATCTACCTGACATGGCAGGTAGCCCAAGAGAGTTTTATTGTGTTAAGTCGCCACAGAACCTTCAGATTACCAATACACATGTTACAGTCAACACGATGTGCTTATAATTACACCAACTTCTTACAGCTACCTGATGTTATCAGTATGTGAACACCATTAGTGACTCACTGCACAAAAGTGAATGCTTATATACATACAGTATTTTCACCTGTCCTTATAAATGATATTCTGTTTATAACCTTGTTTCAAAGACTGCTTGTAATCAATCATTACAGTTGGTTACACTGGATGTTTGGCAATCATCTAGTAGTAGTGTTTGTGTTCTGTGTGAAATACTATGTTGCAGATAAAGTCTAGATGTTTAGTAATCCTAAATTTATTTTACTTTACTGACAGTTTTTCACTAAAGGAGGAACTTGATTTTCCACATGGAAAACCAAGGGAGAGCTGACAGGATAATGAATCTAGGGAAGTAGAGTATGAGGATGGATTAGTTGAATGGAAATTTTTTCCAGATTTTGTTGTATTGGTGAGCTAGGTTACTATGGTTGCTGTAGGGTAGTGCTAGATGACTGATGAATCATTTAATTAAAGACTCATTTTAAAAGTTTGCTTAAAATGTTGTGCTCAATAAATATTCTGGCATCTGGCTGCAGTATCCTATACTTGCTTGTGCTACGTATCTGACAACACTGTGTATTTATATTAATATATATATTGCATTCCTTTGTGATTGAATCTCCCTGAAGATGGCTGTGTTAACCCAAGACATGTAAGAGAATGTAAGCTGCAAAAATGTATGGCATATATTTATTTGTCACAAGTGCAGTTAGTTGGAATTGTACAATAAATGCACGCCGTCCTAGAAGTATATATAATATGAAACTCGTTAGAGTCCTTTGCTAACATTGTGTATTGTCTGTACATATAGAGTGTATTGTGATGTATGTCCCGTGCATCTTGTACAGTTTATTATTCACACCAACAAATGCATATTTGTTGGTGTGGATTATAAATTGTACAGAATGTAGTTTATGTGTGTTTTTGTTCGTGCAGTTGATCGTGGAGCACTGTGAAATTCCTATAAAGTCAGTAGAACTTCAGTTGGTTCGTGTTGAAACTTGTGGCTGTGCTGAAGGCTATGCAAGAGATGGTAAGCAGAAGAATTTTATGGTATTCACATTCGTGCACTATCTGTTAAATTCAAGAAAATAAGATCAAGTGTAGTGTAGTATACTAAAATGTTGTTACAATTAAAACACTAGAACTTTGTATGGTGCATCTCTCTTTGTGGGTCATTCACAAGGAATACCTCACCAAACTTATGCATCAGTAGCACCGAATTCTAAACATTGAACAATTTT
>Ga0123357_10014883_pt1 | contig 10175 bp, 7 predicted proteins | sample TergutEmb28metaG_FD_89873 | JGI IMG/M metagenome (GOLD analysis project Ga0123357, IMG submission 89873) | Embiratermes neotenicus P4 segment gut microbial communities from Petit-Saut dam, French Guiana - Emb289 P4 | ecosystem: Host-associated > Arthropoda: Insects > Digestive system > Gut ... | reverse complement strand
GGGTTTGTTCTTTTTTTTTTTTTAGGGGGGGGGGGGGGTGGGGTAACCCCCCCCCGGCGGGGGGGGGGGGGGGGGAAATAATGCGGGGGGGGGGGGGGGGAGCGTGGAGCGAGATATTCCATGCCTGTCCAGACCGGACCCGAGGCCCACCCATCATCCTGTACCACGGGTGCCCAGTCTGCTTCCTGGGGTTAAAGTGGCCGGGGCATGGATTTGACCTCCCACCTCTATCTAGCGCCAAGGGTAACTTTAGAGTAGAACTATGCCTCTACACCCCTTCTGTACCTCCATGGCAGGGTGTAGGGTGAACCTCACCTTTTAGCTTTTTTTCTTTGTTTTTAAAGTGTCACACGGAGGCAAAAATTGGGATGAGATTTAGTTGCACGATAATGCATGTGCTGAATGTGCCGTGATCGATAAGAGATAGGGATTTAGCTACCCAGATGTCGACAGGGATATTATCACTATATCAAATCCAGGAACGATACTTAACCCTTATCCTGCTAACGTGGAGAATATGGTGAGTTCCTAATAATGCCAGCAAATGGCAGATGGGATATGATTCGGCGTTTAAAGGGTTAATAATGTGACAGCTGCATTTCCTTACACAGTTCACACATTTCTAAGTTGAAGATCATCGTGGTATCTGTTTCGGTAGGAAAAACGGAAATATCTAAAGGTCTGGCATGGTTTAAGTTTGTTTTCATCCACGGTTTTCAAAGCCTCTTTTCTTCATGCCTGGTAATGTCTGTTTTTATAATTTTCTACGCTAGTGTACTTCGACTGCAGAAAGAGTGACACGTTGTTCACTGTCTGGACTTATCCGAAGTTCGCTATCGTTGACGCTGAACTGCATCCATGATTTCACACACATTGTACGTAAACAGTTCGGAAGATTGCAGTTATTTCTTATAATTCTGACAGTTTCTTCTTTTCTTGTAATCACAGTCGAGATCGATTCTGGGGATATTTTTTCTACCAATACATTTAGTATTTTGATGCCATACATTACTGACTGCATTGCATCTTTGGTCAAATGGCAAGGTGTCTTTGATTTGTCCCGAGTTTTGATGCCAGTCGTTAAGGAAAGAAATAATAAAGAAATTGAATGTATCTTTGGTCTTTATCCCCTTATCCTGCTAACGTGGAGAATATGGTGAGCTCCTAATAATGCCAGCAAATGGCAGATGGGCTTTAACTCTGCGTTTAAAGGGTTAATTAAAGTCACTTTCATGAATACACAAGACACTTTTTTATTATTTTCATGTTTCACGAATCTCTTTCAACTGCCAAGGATATGTCATCGAACTAAAGGTCTTTCATTCTTTCTTTCTTAGTCTGACCTCTTCTCCCTACTCGTCGCAGGTGTAAAGGGTCATTTTTGCATTTGATCACACTTAATGACGCACACACACACGCACTCGGTAGAACGAGGGATCAATCCTTCGCAGAGACCTCTATCTGACAACTCCCGACAATCACAGGAAACAGACATTCGTGCCCCGGCGGGATTCGAACCCGCAATCCCAGCAAGCGAGTGGCCGAAGACCCACGCCGTAGACCTTGCGGTCACCGGGATCGGCTCGAACTAAAAGTATGAATGATATATGAATGATTTGTGAAGGAGCTGTGTGGTTGGCCTATGGCCCAATTAAAAGCAGGATCTCGTCGTTTCTCATCGTAGGCCGAACAATTCAATGTGAGGTTTGGACTACAGCACCAAATGATATTGCCAGTCACTGCAGTCCTATCGCAACTGGACATACGTAATTATGGTTGTATTCGAAAAAGATTAGACTAATGTGGCAATGGCTTCCTCACATAAAGGCGCGGGATCCGGCATTGCAGACTGACTACGATTTGGACTGCACGAGCCAGGACACTACGACTTCCAGGAGGGGCAGGAGAGTTTACTTTTTTCCAAAACATCCGGACTGGTTCTGGGGCTAACCCAGCTTCCTATTCAGTGGGTGCCAGAAGTGGCTTCCTTGGGGGTAAAGCGGCCAGGACGTAAAGCTAACTATTCGTCTTCATCTAATGCCGAGGTTAAGTATCGGCAAGCTATACTTCCACTTACCCATGTGCCTTCATTTCGTGTACTAGGACAATTTTACATTCTCATAATACCGACTGGTAGGTGGGAGGCGGAGAGCATTTCGAATTCCCCGTCGTCGTACGGCAACTTCTTCGCCACCTTGGTACGGCGGATAGTCTAAACACTGTACTGCAGGCACCACCGACAATTTGCCTTACTTCCGCAGCCAGCTTGGTTACTAGAGGAATTATATTCTCCATGCACATAATGAGTTCTGATTAGACTTACAGACCGGTTGGTAAATCATCTCCAGCCGCTTCAAAGGCTGCCGTTAAGCACCTGTGTGGTATCTAATCAATTTGTTCACTTTTATGAAAATCCCTGGTACCCTCCTGCACCCCATCCCTGTCATCTTAGAACGGAATAGCGAACACCGTGCAAACATTTGTTACAAATAGACGTTTCGCGTAATTAATTAGAGTAATAGTAGTAATTAGTGATTACTTATGTTTCAAGGAAGTGAGTGCATGGGTAAATGTGGTGTAACGATTTTGTATTCAGCCTTCCGTTGTAGTTCGCTCTTACTTTGCTGCTGCTTCTGCAGTGGGTTATGTCTGCTGGCGCTGTTGCGTTCTCGAAGGTAAGATAGTTGAAGTATGAAACATGATCCTGTATCGAAGAGCCTTATTTTAAAGACGTGGACCAGGGAGTTAGAGCACAGTGCCTTCTTACCTGGACACTTGTTGGAAATGCTTGATGAGCTTCATGCTATGATGCCTTTAGCTTCTGAATGGGGGCCTGTGGTTGGTATGTACTGGAAGGCAAACTGAGTGCAACCTAAAGCCTTTCTGAACACTATGGTATAGGTACTGAAGTATAAAGTTATCGGAGGCTGTGTTCTGATTTAAGGCGTGTTGAAACATTGAAGTTGTGGGATATTTCGTTGGTTTTGAACATTATTACAGATAAAGATCCATTTCTGGCAGTAGAGACATTCTGATGTATGAAACCGCAAAAAAGAAATAGGGAGTAGAAATATTGCGCTGCAATGAGGAATAATTTGTGTATTTCTTGCATTCGTTAAATACGTACTACGTGGAAGGATTTTTCAAGTAATCGTTTAAATGTAACTGAGCTCGTCGTTTAGATTCGTTTGCCATTTTTTATAAATGATTTAAGCAAATATGGGTTCTAGATTATAGGTGGAATGGAGTGGATGTGAAATAGACGTGGTAAATCCTATCGTGTATGGGAAACATGGAACTTGATTGCATTTCGTTTAATTATGTCACTGATGAACTGCACGTGCGCTCAGATATACATATGCTTTCTGTATGCCCTGACGTATGCACTAAATGCATATCAACGACTGTAGGTGACGGTCTGTGGCAATGGAGAGGCTGTGCTCAGCAGCTCCTACAAGCTCTTTACGAGGCTCTCGTGCTTTTAATATTTCTTAAAAATCAGCACGCCCTCTTGTGTGCCGACGTGAGACGTAGCTGAGTTCTGTCCGCGTTATATGTGCGCAGAAGAGGCCCGTAATGACGTTGGTTAGCGATCACTTGCGTGTTCACAGTAACGCCTCTTCACTTGATACGAAACTTGGCTCAGCCAGGAAGCAATATAGACTCTTCAAGAGGGATGAAGTTGTCTTTCTTCCACGTATCGCCATTGTGTGGGTTGGTAAGGTCGGTAGGGGTGGGTTTGTAATATTGCCAAGAGCAGGGTGACAGATGAGGCGAAGCCCCATAACATCGTTGGTAATGAACATTTCTGAATGAGGGGATTATGAAAGAAACGTAGGGTGGACGGGATGAGCTCTTATATCGGTTTTACTGCGCGAATTGGAAGGTCGCGCGCTTCCATATCTATTAAAATGGGCTTTGATGCCTCTGTAACCACTTGCTGCTGCCCTAGTCTCGTGCTTTTAGTTACGTGTGGAGAGAGTTATGCGGAGTAGATCGCCCGTTGACTGTGCTTTTAACAGTTCGGTACTGTCGTCTGAAGGTGGACGTTATACGGCAGTCACAAGCACGGTATCGGATATTATTATTGTTGTTTCGTGGCTCGCATAGCGGCCGTTGCGGTATGTGTTTATTTGCGCCACTCTTTGCTGTGTACTGACCAAGGGAATGGTTCATTTTGTTTGTACACGTCCCTGCCGTCCAAGACGTGAAAAGATTGCAAACGTGGTAAGGTACTGGCGGTTTGTTGTTTTGCGTCCGTCACTGACGTCATTTTTCATTAATTGCCCTTACAGATACATTGTCGACGGTGCTAATGGAAGGTGGAAGAACTGCATGACGCCTGGTTATAAACTGTGTCGTCGATAAATCGCAGTGGTAGAGACATTACTCTGCATAGAAGTGTGAATGATCAGTGCCATTTATTTCGTCCAATAGGCGTATATATAGACTCAGAGACGTGTGAGATTCGAAGTTGTACGCCTCTTTTAAGCATACATGTCGTAGTGCCTGATTACATCTTCACCCTCACATCCGTTTAAAGCTGTGACACTAAGAAACTCTGCGTTTTGCCATACACAGTGCTAGTGTCACCTATTCGGCAGATGTACTAAACTGCGATTATACACCATTATGCCCCTTTGCAGTGTACTGTGCAGCTTTACATCTTATTTTTCGCTGTCTGTGACGGGGGAACTTACTATATCGAAGAGAAGCCCATTCTAAGGCTCAAACTGTCGTTGTACATTATATTCACGTTTTACTTTAAGAAGTTGTTTTGAATTAATGTGCTTGAATTGGGTCAGTTGACGTCAGAAAACTGTCTGCACTGTTTTGCTTAATAACATCTCATTGCTTGAGATCTCTGGTGCCGTAATGTATTAATATAGGGGCCGAATGTCGCATTTGTCTCTTCAGTTTGCGTTGGGTAGTCGTTAGACTCAAATGAGGCGTTTTGAAGTAAAGATGCAACACTTAATTCCCGTCTACTCAAGGCGCTCCGCTCAAATAGACTGCCACATCACAAGCAGAGTGCTGCAATGATCGATACGGGAAACTTCAGTGCAGTAATGTACAGTATGTTGCGAAAATATTTACTCACCGCGACATCTTCCGTACCCAGTCAGCAAGTTAATGTTTCCTATGATCGGCTGAATGGATGCAAAGTTAGGCACGGCCCGGTTGATTACTCATACTTCCTAAATGCGTCCTTTGCGAAATTCCAGATTGTAATCCCTCTTATGGCCACCATTATTTATTTTAGATGTTTCCTTGTTTCCTCTCCACCTCTACCTAGTGCCGAGGTAAAGAACCTTCGGAGTTAATACCTCTACTCCTTCATATTTCGTAAATTGTTGGTCCTTAAGCACAGGAACGGCGTTTTACCTTTACCTTATTCGTTTCGTGTTGTCTGTTTGGTGCTAAAATCTTATGTGGGATTTTACGTAGCAAACACTTTGCATTTTGTACTTTTTATGCCTGAGCGTCCGCGACCTTCTGGTAACGCAGTTATTTTTGAGACGCAAACCCTCACAGTCATTACATTACACTTTTGTCATTCTGTATTTCATTTATCTCTGTCTCCATCAGCAGGGAATTGTCATAATTCTCTAGTGATGGAGACAGCTTCTCTTCCAAACGTTGTCCCTCAGCAATCTGTGACAGTAATCACTCGAAAGGGGTCTTACCACTTTTTGTCGTCACTCGACATTCCGTTTAGTCCTGCATTATCGACAGTCGCTGTTACAACTTTCCCGCAGTGCAGTACCAGAACATGTTAGGTTAAAAGTTGCCTTTGCTATGGGTAATAGCACAATAGAGTAATGGGTAGGGGGTGAGACCACCACAAATAATAGGGAGTGGCTAACTGTTAATGCAAGATGTTTTGGCCAAATGGTTGCACGTAAACTGACCAATAAATATGAATCAAAATTAGCAACGGAATTCTGTCAGGTTGCGTTGTCTCTTTCTGCAACTGCATTCCTGCTGCAGTTGAAACCCATCATGATGGACTTCATAGTTCTTGTTCTTCGCCCTGTAGTTTACGTTAAAGAAATATGGGAAGATTTGATTGGGACCGCATGTAGCACGAGTGGAAAATGATAGAAATGCATTAAATCTTTTCGTCGGAAACCGAGAAGTAGGTTACTTTGAAGACCCACTCGTAGACGGCGCTATGTGACAGTCGTTGTTAAGGATGTATGATTTTGTGTGTGTGTGTGTGTGTGTGTGGATTGGATTCGCCTGGATGCAGACGGGAAACAGTTGCGGGCTGTTGCTTACATGGCAATGAAAATTACTTTGACATGTTGGTGTAATGCTGGCTGCATATACCAACACCACACACACACACACACACACACACTTCAGGACGGGCCTAAATGAATTCCTAACTGTACGTTCTCGTTACCAATGACCAGAAACATCCTGCCACTGGTGTAGGTGTTTCGTGCATGCTTAGTGTTTGCTGTTCGTTGTACACCGTAAGTGACGTGGCCCACATTTTCAGTGGCGCCGTTTACAATACATCTACTAACTCCACGTAAAGCGCTTGCGTTGTCGCCGTCAGTTCTAATTGTATAGTACTGTTGGTGCTGCAGCGTCAGTGTGAATTAAAATACACCTGCTTTGTTTCTGTATATATTCCATGTGTGGACTAATTACGAATTTTTTGTTTCTGCGCAGTACGCCGTACATTGAAGTGTATACAATACTTTGATACGTGCTGTAAATGTGGTTCAGTTTAACTGTTATTTTGTTGACTTTGTGTTATTTTTCGATTATTTGTGTAGATAATGTAGGTCGGCTGTACTGTTCTTGCCGAAATAGAAGTACTTGTGTGGTTATTTCAATATTCATATCGTTTTGGCCCAAAAGGAGAATGAATTAAGTTGTTAAATTGTAAGTCTGAATTCTTTAGAGTCAATTGCTGACAGAGGGGTCAGATTAAACTGACTGTATCGTGCTGGACGGGCAAGCGTGGAGAAGAGAAATTCGCACGGGGTTTGATGGTAAACCCGAAGGAGAGGGACCACTTGGAAGAACTCGACGTAAGTGGAAAGATGATATTAAAATTAATTTAAGCAACGGGGATGTGAGAAAGTGGACTGGACTTATCATCTAACTCTGGATAGGGACAAATTGCGGAATTTGTGAACGAGATAATACATTTTTGAGTTTAATTAAAATGGAGAGGGGGGGGGGATATTTTGTCTGGCTGAGGAAGTTTTGCCTCCTTAAGAAGGTTTATTATCCAGTAGTTACTTAATTGCTCAGTTAGTAGTTGAGTGTATTTGATACATTTACAGAATACACCAGTATTTTCTTGGCCTGCACAGCATGGGTTGCTTCACCCGTCTACATTTTCATATCTTGGGGTGCATGCGGTGTTCTTATAGCTGTTCAACTGCAGCAGTGATTTATTAAAGATAATAGTTGTCTGTTTTTAATTTATTTACAGTATGACCATGAAAAGGACGCAGCTCTTCCAGGTTTACATGTGGACTGAAACATCATGTGTAGACGTAAGATTCTGACGATTGGCTGTCTTCTCGTATTCCGTGTCTTTTGCATACCGAAATGATGGACGAATTCCAGAGACCTAGTAATGACAAGTGCAACGTCCGTTTTCAGAATCCTGTAGAACTCAATTATATCTACGGCACGTGGCGTCCCGTTTCCCATGCTCATAAGTCGTTTTGGTAGACATGTGGCAGGACTCTATGTCGCAAGGGATGTGCATATACAATATGACATCTACGACACGCATACGTCCATGTCGCGAGTGAATGTGGTCACAAGCTCTGCTGACAGAGCTCGCTCATGCAGTGGGAGAGAGTACACGAAGTAAACCACGCCACCACCTTGATGGGCATCTACACGTAAGAGGCTTTCGAATAAAGAAAGCACAGCTTGCGGAATCCTGAAATTTGCCACACCAAAGCCGATGTGTTTAGTGCGGGTTTATTTTGACTTATCGCGTTGGTAGTTCCCGTATAAGAGAACTTCCCTTTCCAACAGAACCTTGTAAAGTAGACTTAGTGGACTGCGTGGAACTTTGCCGGCGAGTCCTGCTATCTCTTGACTAGATTCTTATTTGTGGCCCTTTCTGTGTCTTGGCGTCTCAATTCTATGCGTCACTGACAGCGCTACGTTACGGACCACTAATCTAACACCTGTACGAGAAGACTCATCATCAAACATTTCTAACACACACATGTTATTTGAAGAGGGAACGAGGTGGCGGATATTGGTTTGGATGCCTCTTGACTCTGTTCAACCCGTCCTCAAAGTAAGTTACTGCGCTGCAGCTAGGTAAAGGAATTTAAAACTTTGCTAGGTACTCTGATGGTACGTTTAGATTGCCTGTTGGTTATTTGGCTCTCTGCGAGTATTTTTGAAAGTCTTTTCTTCTCGCGCCCCCTTTCTGTTATTTTAAAATCGCCATGCCTACTCACTTTCCCAGTAAAGTTTTCTTTTGTTTTTTGAACATCTTCGTGAAAAGTCGTTTTTTATTTTTACGCGTTTATTTGAATGCGCGCAGTGCCCAGTAGCCTATTACGCCGAAGTGACATCTGTTTGTAACCCAAAATTCAGTTCCACAGATTTGTTGTAAATTTTGGGGGCAAAGCTGGTTTTTCCTCCACGATGTGTTTGGATCTCCTGGCTAGGACCCTCAATCTGCCTGCGGGTTGAGAACATTGATCCTTGGCAGAGGTTATCCAATTCCTAGTGATTGGAAATCACGGATGACTTGTTGAGAGTGATGCGCAAATACGCTTCTGTTGTGACTGCTTTTAAAATTTTGTATCAATTTTAGGATAAACCGGTAACTTACAAGTAGCACTAAATCCCCAAAGGAATATACAACTAAGCCTGAAATGTTTCAGGAAATATTGATTAGGTTACTTAACGTCTCTGTATCTACTCTGGTGTTCATAACGGAATGTGAGAAGGGACGATGTCCGATTAGTTTAAGTGAACTATCGCTCCACTTTCAAGAGACTTTCCTCGGATTTCTATTAAGAATATGAGCAGAATCACGGATAAACGCCCCCTGTAACCCAGCATTCTAACTTAATGAAAATTGGACGCCTTTACGATAATGATAAAGCGTCTCGGTTTTCAAACGGTTTGACACAGAAGCCGGTCACATACATGTAGCAGTCTGTAAGAGCATCTGTCAGACAGCTCGTGGAAGGAGTTAGTTGTACATAATTTGCATTACTCACAAACCGTATGTGACATTGAAAGAACATTGAAGAGATACGAAACAGTGTGTAACTCATCTTACACGGTTTAAATCCTTAGATTTTGTTCTTACGCGGTGGAAATATTATGGGATACGTTTTATTTAGACGGCGCTGTTGGATTTTTTTTTTTAATTGGGACACGGAACGTTTGTGAACGTTTGAGCAGAGACCGTGTACATGTGCTGGAGTACTGCGATATGAAGTTATATGTTAATGCACACTGTATTCGTTGAACAGTGTAGATGATACAGAAACTGACGAAAGAATCGGAATCATTTGAATCTGTCTTGTATTGACTGACTGACTGACGGTTTTGTAAAACCTCGTAAAACTGTACTGCCAGCATTACGAAATAGGCGCTATATACAAATATACTGTGCAGAGTCTCCCCGACTTTCATGCCATTTGTGTGCCATTATATCAGGTTGTTGTGGGCAATACATTTTATGAAATGTGCCAGCCAGGCAGCATGCACTTCGTATATCTCGGAGTGAGTTTTAACGTTTCATGACAGTGTGACATGTTTGCGAGAAAATTATGGTGGTGTTCTTTTTTACTTCGCATTTAATTTCTGTCAACATTGATCACAGGATGTCTAATGGCGCGTCATGTGCAGCTTATAGCCTCTTCTAATTTTGTTCGCGTAATTTCTATTGCAGTCTAACAGAGGTAATTGCGACTAGTCACAGAGGCGCATTAAAATTACAACTCGTAAAGAAAATGTTTCTGAAGCTGCTTTGTACAGGGTGATCTATTGAAAACCATATTCAAACATACATCAAGCTTAATCCTTTCATTTCCTTATAGTAAATATATACAAATCTGTCTGTCTCTCTGTCTATCTGTCTATATATATATATATATATATATATATATATATATATATATTTTTTCTTTTTTTTTCTTTGTGTGCTTGTTGATTCT
>Ga0123357_10014882_pt1 | contig 10175 bp, 5 predicted proteins | sample TergutEmb28metaG_FD_89873 | JGI IMG/M metagenome (GOLD analysis project Ga0123357, IMG submission 89873) | Embiratermes neotenicus P4 segment gut microbial communities from Petit-Saut dam, French Guiana - Emb289 P4 | ecosystem: Host-associated > Arthropoda: Insects > Digestive system > Gut ... | reverse complement strand
TGTTTTATGGAAGGAAAACCTGGACCATAAAAAAAAGAAACAGCAAAAAAAAAAAAAATGGAAACGGCAAAAATTAGATTCTTACAGCCGCTATTGGGACTTAGTATACTGGACAGCTAAGGGAACTTTTGAACATCCAAAACAGACAATAGACAATACGGTGCAAGATCTGCAAACACGTCGGAAAAAAACTGGTTAGATCACCTGATACGAATGTACACGATCGACTCTCCAATATTGCCCAAGGGTCGACGTGACATAGGACGAGCTAGAGTGGCCACTTCATGCTCTGGCCTCTTTAACCCGGGGAACAGCTCCTGCTACACATTGGATAGGGCTGGAGGTACCCAGAGCCGGTCTCGACGATTTGTAAGTACGTTAAAATTCAAACCTACCGATATGCTATGTCTTGTCAACTGATAAACCGCTACCGACGTTTCGGAGGAGAATAGTACTTCTGTCTTGAGGGTCTAGGAGTTGTCATCGCATAACATGCGTTACCAAAAGGCTTGAATCTTCTTCTAAACCGCTGTAATCATCTCAAATATCGCATGGTAAGTAGTTTCCGACGTTTCGGAGAAGCGTACTGCCACCGTCTTCATAGTCTCATTTCAGACCCTGATGATGGACAGTAACTACTCTTTGTCCCAAATGCACTTACTCTAATCTGCCTTTCACAGTGCCTCCACTTTGTGACTTCTCGTCCTAAGGGTGCGGTGTATCAGCTCAGATCAGGCCTGCACTTAACGAAACTTTGTGACAAAATGTATTGGCCTTGTCAAGTAATGTTCAACCATGGAGCCTGCTCCATTTACTCGACACGACTTAATGAGAAGCATATTTCATTTGCATTATTATGTATTCCGTGGGTCGGGATACTGTAGTCAGTATAGCAGCTCGCTACGGTCTGGACGGTCCGGGGATCGAATCCCAGTGGGAGGTGAGATATTCTGCACCCGTCCAGACCTGCCCTGGGGCCCATCCAGCCTACTACACAATGGGTACCGGGTCATTCCCGGGTGTAAAGGAGCCGGGGCGTGGCGTTGACCACCCACCCCATCTAGCGCCGAGGTTAAAGAAAGAGTAGATGTATACCTCTGCTTCTCCGCTGGGACTTCGTGACCTGTTCTAGGGTGAACTTCCCTTTACCTTTAATTATGTACTCCACACAGTTCCTAGCAGAACACTTGCAGTAACTGCGTGTCATAAAGCACCTAGACAGTCCGTTCATAATATCGGTGTTATGACCTGAATGACTCGACTCATAATCACTGGGCCAAAAGCGTGACGAATAATTTTTCACATGTGTGACATACTCATCCGTATTTTATCTAAATGAATTATAGCAACAAATGTGGAAAGACGAATACTTTTACATGTTTTCTGTGTGCTTTCCGATTTTGTTTACGGCCTCATATATAGGAAGTTTAATTGAAAACCGAACCTAGACTCATTAACGGTCTCCCATTTCCGCATAAAATACATATACTCACCGATGTCTGAGTACGTGTTGGAACATCCGACTTCCGGACATGCTTCACTTCGAAGGAACTAAAACCCCATTCTGCATTTCCTACGACACATTTCATACAATTTCTTTCTGTCTATTAAACTGTACTGCATCCTCACGAAGAGAGGAGATTTACATTGCACTGTGATTCGCATGTCCGTTGCACGCAGCAGATTCAACTGCGCTGTGTTCAAGAAGTCAGATGATTCAATGTAACAGTACACGCGACGATAGTACTGGCAGTGTGTTACTCCTGCAGCGACCGTTTTATCAGGCACGCAGTACTGGCATTTTCTGGACAGGGACGTGTAACAGTGTTTAATAATCTGTTCAGAAGTGCCAAGCGTGTCTAAGAAATGAAAAAGGTCATTACCAACACCTACTCTAACACGCGGTAAGTTATATTATAGTCTATATATCAGGAAATATGAGGCCGTTCAGCTTGCCGTACGTCTGAGTTCGGTTTTAAATTGAACATTCTGTATAATAGGCCTATATGACAAAGACGGGAATCACTACACAGAGCTGCATTAAGCTATCGCGTGATTTCAATTCAGGCACACGATCGTCAATCAGAGAGGTGACGCACCAGACATGAGATCACCATGATCCTGTAACTGATGATTATTTTTAATCAGACTGACTTGACATAAATGAGGGGCTAGTTGTGCAATTCGTCCCAACGAAATGACGCTTGAGGTAGACAATGCAAGTAAGTTGTTTCTGCAGCTGTTTCATCATTTATGTAACTCATGCCCCCCCCTCCCCACACCACCGCCACTACCACTACATTCGTAGCGCCTTTATTTCAATCGCTTCGCCACCACGTCCAAACGCTCCCAGCCCCGATATCGTTCTCACAAAAAAAAAAAAAAAATTCAAACATTGCTCAATATATTGTCTTTGTACCTCCATGCAGCGCGCTGCATGCCACAGTGCGTCGTGGCGCGCTCTCAAACATTCCAGACATTTTGGCGTTCGGGTGACCGTGCATCGTGATAAATTCTTATAATAAAACCAACTAGATGCACTAATTTCTCAAATTTATTTTTGGAATTAAATTCTACATGTTTCGGACAGTGCCTCTGTCCATCATCAGGAGTTTTTCATTGTACACACAGCAATGGTATATGTCATACAGGTTTATTGACAGCTTGCGAGCAGGATCAGGATGGAACATCCTGAGAACGTCCTGATCCTGCTCGCAAGCTGTCAGCAAAACTTGTATGACATATACCATTGCTGTGTGTGCAGTGAAAAACTCATGATGATGGACAGAGGAACTGTCCGAAACATGTAGACTTTTATTTCAAAAATAAATTTGAGAAATTAGTGCTTCTAGTTGGTTTTATTATAAGAATTTATCACGATGCACGGTCACCTGAACGTCAAATTGAAAATTGTTATTGTTGTAGCAATGACATTATTGAAATTTTGTAGCTACCTTCCAAACGTTTCCTTAACAAAAACACCTAACATGTTTAACATATGCCTTTAAAGAGGCTCATAACAATACTATTATCAAAATACCTATGTATGAACGCATGGTCTTTTCTATTTTAAACCCGTACTACTCTGAGCATTTATTTCAGTAATTAGCCAACTTGAAGCACAACATTTTTGTTTTACAATAGGTTTATTTCATGCCTCTACATGTTTCGAGCACATGTGCTCGAAACATGTAGAGGCATGAATTAAACTTATTGTAAAACAAAAATTTCGTACTTCAGGTTGGTTAATTGCTGAGTTAAATATACTGAGATGCACGGTCAGCAAAACGTCAAAAACTCTGAGCATATTTAAGGTTAATAAAATTTGGTAAGCTCGACAAAGGAACTTTCAGCATAACGCCTCGGTTGCAGCCTTCTCTACAAGTAGTTACATTCATCAGTATCTCTAACGGGCGTCCGGGTCAGAAAAGGCGTTTTTTGTTAGACTGTCATGAAACAAACTATGCCGTGACAGAACAGTATCAGTTTTGGTATAAGTATTGGAAAGTTCGTCAGAGGAAACCTACGATTGCAGGGTGGTGCAAGCATTTTATGAATGGCCCCCCGAGATAACCAGATCTCATAGCTATGGATTTTCGTTTGATGGGGCGGAAGGGAGTTACTTAGGAAACTCAGTTTTCGATGACCCTACAAGAACTCGACACGTGGGCCACAGAGTTCTATGCATAAACTCTAGCAACATCTAAAAGCTATGGCAGGAAGATGAATATCGGTTTGATACTGCATGAGATAGGTACTCATGACACTCATTCTGAAAGTTGTTAGCTTTTCACAACACTTTTTCAATTTATCATTCAAATAATCCGTAATTTTAAGTGTAATACTGTATAAAGGTGTTCGGAGCCAGAATACCGTTCGCAATACTGATTCGCCTGTGTGCATGCTGCCGGGTAGCTCAGTCGGTATAGCGACTGGCTACGGGCTGGACGGTCCGGGGATCGAATCCCGGTGGTGGCGAGATTTTCCGCACCTGTCCAGAACGGCCCTGGTGCCCACCCAGCCTCCTGTACAATGGGTACCGGGTCTTTCCCGGGGGTAAAGAGCGGCCGGGGCGTGACGCTGACCACTCACCCCCTTCTATTGCCGTGGTCAAGAAAGAGTAGAGCTACACCTCTACTCCCCCTATGAGCCGTACGGCCTGTACAGAGCCTCAGTGCCTGTACAAGGATGCACTTACGTACAGGATGGACGAGCGACCGAGGAGATGGGGGTTCCATTCCGGGCAGTGGCAAGAGATTTTTCTCCATTCCAAAGCGTCACGACCGAGTCTGGATTCCACTCCGCCATGTATTCAACGAGAAATGTGGGCTTTTTCCGCGCGGTCAAGTGACGGGGATGTGAAGCTGTACACTCAAACTATCTAGTACGGAGGATAAAAATCAGTGAAGCTATGGTTACACTCCACCATACGCTTTTAGGGTGTTCACAGGGACAACTTTGGGGACCGCAGTAGTACAGTGGTTAAGGTGCTGTGCTGCAAATCGGAAGGTCGCTGCTTCGATCCCAGCTGGTGTCAGTGGATTTTTCATTGACAAAATTTTTCCGATCGCACTATGACCCTGGGGTCCACTCAGCCTCTAATATACATGAGTACCAGGAGTATTTCCTGGGGGTAAAGGCGGCCGGTGCGTAAAGCTGACAACCTACCACCATCCTGCGCCGTTATCACGAAATCTGGGAACCTGAACTTCCTGGAACCCTCTGGACCCCTCCGGGCCTGTAACGGGACTTCTTTACCTTTTACAGGGACAACTTTGACGTTTACCCTTGCATTAAAGGTGTTCAGAGTAATGCAGTATTATAAAGATTATTTACGGACGCAATGTATTTTAACATTAGTTCACATGGCCTTATGATAGGTGTATACCTGTTTGGCCTGTATATACAGCAAGGACTTCTCCCAGAATACTACAAAATGTGGAGATTTGAGGCCTTAACGGCCATGACACTATAGATTACGATCTTATGGGATTTAACGCCGTTTAGTTTGTTATAATACTGCCAATGTTTCGGATGAATCTACTGTCTCCATTTTCAGGGTATGAGAACTGTACTGAAGGTGGAGGCAGAGACCACCTCCACGCCATTACGACGTAAAGGAGGGTGGGTGCAGAGCTCGAGGAATTGTTAACTTTGCCACTAGACTAAGGTGATCTGTCATCTTCGCGTCCCGGCCGTTTTACCCAAACGAATAGACCCCAGACATCCTTCGTATAGGTGATTAGTCGGTCTCACAGCTGCCCTGGAAGCAGTGGTGAAATCATATCTTGTTCAGTCTTTAATCGAAACCTGATACCTCGGCCGACCAATACTTCGTGTTGAAATTACGCTGACTGAGCTAAACAGAGCCTGACTCACGGTCAGGAGTCATGTATCACTAAGCATAAGCTTACGTGCTGCACAGCGGCCATTGTTGGCATTCTAGGAGCGTGTATACAGTCTCCAAGCTGCACTGCTAGTCTGATGTGACTACGAAATTCGTTACCCGAATTCCTTCTTCAGTGTCTTAGTTTTAGTTCGAGATACGTTGTTCAGGGACTGACTATTCCACCCTAAAAACTTGAAGACCGAGCATGCTGGCGTGAGCTGTAATGCTGTTTAGAGAAGCGACTATTAACTTCGTCTTGTTCGTCCGTCCGTCCGTCTGTCTGCATGGAACATCTCGGCTTCCACTAACGAATTTTCATGTTTTTGAAACTGTGTAGAAAATTCACGTTTGTTTGTAGTCTCACGAGCAACGGGTACTTTACCTCAAAACCAGTATACATTTATGATAATATCTCGCTCAGTTATTCACATAATGATAAGTAACGGTCAAGGTAAAGGTAAAGTGATCCCGTTACAGGCCCGGTGTGGCCCAGAGGGTGAGTAGAGGTATAGCTTCCATGACCTCGGCACTAGAAGGGGGTGAGTGGTCAGCAGCACGCCCCGGCCGCACTTTACCCCCGGGAAAGATCCGGTACCCATTTTACAGGAGGCTGGGTGTGCCCCAGGGCCGATCTGGACGGGCGGAAAATCTCGTCCCCACCGGGATTCGATCCCGGACCGTCCAGCCCGTAGCTCAGTCGCTATACCGACTGAGCTACCCGGGCCACACATAATGATAAGTAATTAAGAGAAATGTTGTAGAAAAAATCAAAATATACATATTTTCAACAACTTTTTTTTTTTCTTGCAAATCATGCAGTTTATGAGACAATGTAAAAAAATATTGTAGAGCCGGACAGACCACAGGCGACAAAATAAGCTCGCAGAAAAGATGCGATCTTCTATCGGGTGACTAAGGCAAGAATACACACACTCATAATATTTAATACTTATTGCTTTTCCACGTCAACAATGGTTCTGCGAACGCGCCTCATTGTTACGTCGTATACGTACATTGCCTGTCTTGTTGGGTATCTGGTTCGAATCTCAACTATTCTGACTCATCCAATTCTTTATCTTCTCGGTTTCTCCATTCAAGTACCAGGGCAGTGCCTGCAATTAGTGTTCGACCACTTTCTGTCACATTTTTCCAATACATCGTTCAGTTTTTGACGTTCATAGGGCCGTGCATCGTAATATATTTGTACAGTAAAACTAACCAGCTGCATCAATGTCTCAAATTTATTTTATTGGAGTAACACTACATGTTTCGGACGGCCTTTCCGTCTATCATCAGGAGTTAAAGACTGTACATACTGCAACAGGCATATGTCAAACAGATCCTGCCGACTGCTTGCTAGCAGTCGGCAGGATCTGTTTGACAGTATGTACAGTCTTTAACTCCTGATGATGGACGGAAAGGCCGTCCGAAACATGTAGAGTGTTACTCCAATAAAATAAATTTGAGACATTGATGCATCTGGTTGGTTATACTATAGAAATACATTGTTCACTTATTATCCAACCACTGGACTAATATGGTTTGAGATGCTGACAGGGTTGTTAACTAGGCAACAAATAAATATACATAACTTGATCCGGTCTCTTTCTCTGTTCATGGGACACTCCCAATATTGCATTTCCCACCGCACCTTCCCTCGCCCCATTAATCTGCTGTGCGTGTTGCTCAATTTGAAGCGCCTCATTTGCCTTGTTAAGCATTTATTACTGATGAACGTGTTACAGGAGGACAACTGCAATGATTTATTCTTCACAACACTAAATATAAAAGGTAACTTAATCAAATGTTGAACAAGATATCCCTCTGGACATAATGATCTCCAGAACGATTTTCTTCTTCACAGATATTCTGGTTGCTATATCTTACAGCCGTCCATCCATGTGTGACGTCCCATTGTGATAACTAGATAAAGAGAGGAATGGCGGCTGTGCAACAAGATAAAAAATAATAAAACATTTCTCAATGTAACTTTCAACACTCGGAAGCCATGCAACAACTACGAATGCGCCTTTCGCTCAGTTTAAGTAGATACTTCATAATACAATCAAATATATATTCTTATAATAAAACCAACTAGATGCTCTGATTTCTCAAATTTATTTTTGGAATACAACTCTACATGTTTCGGACAGTTCCTCTGTCCATCACCAGGAGTTCCAAAAATAAATTTGAGAAATTAGTGGATCTAGTTGGTTTTATTGTACGAATTTATCACGATGCACGGTCACCTGGACGCCAAAATGTCTGGAATGTTTGAGTGCGCGCCACGACGCACTATGGCATGCAGCGCGCTGCATGGAGGTACAAAGACAATATATTGAGCAATGTTTGAAATTTTTTTTTTTGTCAGAACGATATCGGGGCTGGGAGCGTTTGGACGTGGTGGCGAAGCGATCGAAATAAAGGCGCTACGAATGTAATGATGACTTGAACAGTTCATGGTCATAGTCAAGGGACTTGGTGAATGCGTCCAGGTCGCCATACCCAAAACACTCTAGTGGCATCGGGGAGGGGTGGGGTGGGGTGGGGGGCGTGAGTTACATAAATGATGAAGCAGCTGCAGAAACCACTTATTTGCATTATCTGCCTCAAGCGCCATTTCGTTCGGACGAATTGCACAAACTAGCCCCTCATTTATGTCCAGTCAGTCTGATTAAAAATAATCATCAGTTACAGGGTCATAGCGATCTCATATCTGGTGCGCCACCTCTCTGATTGACGATCGTGTGCCTGAATTGAAATCACGTGATAGCTTAATGCAGCTCTCTGTAGTGACTCCCGTCTTTGTCATATAGGCCTATTATACAGGATGCTCAATTTAAAACCGAACGCAGATGCACTCGTATAAAGTAGATGTATGCTAGAGTATGTAATGATGTGACGTAACTACAACAGAGGGTAGAGGGCAGTTGTGAGTTTATTTGTAAAATGTCTGAAACTTCTTACACTAAAACTAACTAGATGCACTAATTTCAAAAATTTATTTTTGGTATAAAACTCTACATGTTTCGGACAGTTCCTCTGTCCATCATCAGGACTTTTTCACTATACGCACAGCAATGGTGTATGTCATACAGGTTTGCTGACAGCTTGCTAGCAGGATCAGGACTGCAGTCCTGATCCTGCTCGTAAGCTGTCGACAAACCTGTATGACATACACCATTGCTGTGTGTACAGTGAAAAACTCCTGATGATGGACAGAGGAACTGTCCAGAACATGTAGAGTTTTATTCCAAAAATACATTTGAGAAATTGGTGCATCTAGTTGGCTTTATTATAAGAATATATCACGATGCACGGTCGTCAGAACGTCAAAGACTGTCAAAAACTAAATATATATTTTTACCACTTTACTTTCGGCTTTTACAAAACGCACAATGACGTAAGGTTGAAATCGCAAGCACGCGTAATTGTATAATGTTGTATGCAAGTGAACGTTATATTGTTAAGTCCTTTTATAACGCGTAATTCATTCCGTAGTGTGCCTGAACGACAGGTCCACAACCTCTCCCAAAGCGAGTTCTCCACAGAGTGCGATCTAGTGCTTCCTCTTTAAATTTCCTATATCTTCTCGTTTCTTTAAGGTCAATCCAGTAGTTGCTTACGTCTCCGCCATCGTCTTAACCGTCACATTTCTCCTTCCCTCTATCTTGCCTTCAATAACGTGCTTTAGAAGGCATTTCCTACACAAGATATGACCAATCCATTCAGCCTTCCTTCGTTTTACTGTATGTGGGATATTCCGTTCCTCCTTGACTCTATTTAATACTGCTTAATTTTTCACACGATCTGTCCAACGAATCTTCTCCACCCTTCTCCAGCACCATATTTCAAAACTTCATAATGCCTATGATGGCTTTTAGCTAAAAACCGAACCATGTTGCATAGTAGGCCTATATATTAAATCGTTGCAAAGTACAGTTGTGACTAACTGCCCTCATAACTCAGAGTACTTCTAGAATAGTAAAGTGATGAATTGTGAAGGGACTGGAATGAGGTCTTACATAATCGAGATACCGCCCTCTACTTTGTCAGGAGCGACGAAGAAAAACCACGAAATACCTCAGTCAAAACAGTTAATACCCCGGCCTGGATGCGAAGAAAATACCTCCGGCATACAGATAACCTGCTCGACTGATGAGTGTGACCGACTGGACGAGGGCATTCCGTGGTACACCTTACACTGTTATGGCTTCAGAGAGAGAGAGAGAGAGAGAGAGAGAGAGAGAGAAACGAGGAGAGAAATGTTATTGTAACGGCTCCTGCCAATTTGACTGCTCTGCTTTTTAAGGCGTCAAGGGAGGGTCGGGATTCAGAAATAGCGCTCTGTCGTCATACCATCTGCCCGAGAAGCGGGAAATGGACCCGCTCAATTAACTCCTTAAACAGACATAACAGCTAGTTACAGACTTGACCTCGCTACTCATAAATGTGGTATGAACTGTACCAACAGTCATGTGAATCACACGTGATGAATGCAAAAGCACGCCTAAACGTGTTCCCCCCATGCACTTCTCACATACAATACATGCAGCGGGCCGTAAATAGTACATAAGGCTGTATGCAACAACTGCTGTACTGCATCAACTGTTTCGATTCGTCATCGCGCTATCATCAAAGTGGCGAAATACAGTAGCCTAATATCTTGCAACCCTCACGTTTATTGGACCGTGCATCATTGTGACAGTTGAAGAATAAAAGACCAACTTGATGCCACTTGCTATTTTATTTCACTTCTTATGTGCTCAACATGTTTCGGACATTA
>Ga0123357_10014881_pt1 | contig 10175 bp, 7 predicted proteins | sample TergutEmb28metaG_FD_89873 | JGI IMG/M metagenome (GOLD analysis project Ga0123357, IMG submission 89873) | Embiratermes neotenicus P4 segment gut microbial communities from Petit-Saut dam, French Guiana - Emb289 P4 | ecosystem: Host-associated > Arthropoda: Insects > Digestive system > Gut ... | reverse complement strand
CACCAACACACATCGAACCAGAGCAATACAACCCATGAAATAACTCAACAAATAAGTCGCAAGCTCCTGAGGATGGATGTATTAACATCCGAAACATGTTTTAGCATTAAATAATGAAATAATAAAGCAAGTGACATCAAGTTGGTCTCTCTTTATTCAACACAAATACATTCTTACAAATGATGGTGAAGATAATAATAATAATAATAATAATAATAATAATAATAGATTTTTTCTTTCGTCGGGAATATCGACAACAAAACGCGTAATAAATGCAACGCAGCAACGACTGAAATATTGACGTTTATTGCCACCATTTCTGTTCATGTTTGTAAAATAATGGAGTAAGGCAGGCACTTGTGAGCAAGGTAATTATCCGTAATGTAGCATGCAAGGCGGAACTTCTTAATTATGTTCATTAGTGTCAGCTTACCAGAAATTCTGCTATGTACATTGGGTCCCTCCTTCGTTTATATAAAATTCTAACGCGTTTAAAGAATATACCTGCCGTTAACATTGTCCTCTGTTTGCATGTTACTTAATAATGCAGCTATTAACCTTTTAAATCCTACTGATTACGTGACGCACCAACATGTTTAACATTCATGAATTGTACGCTCTGTCCACACCGTATTTATGTATTTTGTATTTATCTTAGAACAAACAGCGACTTGTGCCACTTACGCCATATACTAATTGGGTTTTATAACGGAGATGAAAAGTGTTTACTGCGCGGTACGAAATGGGTCTTTAAATAACGCAGTCTGCGCTACTTCTTTAGGTAGTTAATAAACGGATGCTGATTAAATAATGTAGATGGATTTTATAAAATTTGAAAAAGAATAAATTAAACTGTAACTTAAGTTTTTACATTTTTATTAATTTTTACATAAAACTTTTGCACGTGACTCATCGTGAAAATTTTATTTCCCAGAAAAGCCGAATGCACGTGATTTCGACAAGGCATTAGAAAGGATTTTATGCGTTGTGAAAATCTGAAAGGCACCCAATTATTCTGATAAACAGAAAAGTTTAATCGGATTATTCTGGCACATTGTTGTGACTATGGACTCCAATCTGCAGGCAGTTCAGGTTTTCCTGTCGTACTGTTTGTCCTAAACACTTGCAGCACAGGAATAAGATTACGGAGCATTACTGATCTTGAAATGCAGAATGTTACGACGTCACACTGATGTTAACATATCTTTTTGCAGTTTTTTAATGAGTAATTTCTGTATGTGTGTAAGTATTAGCTGTAAGTGGGACAGTGTGCGGAGTCACAGATGGTAGAGGCACTGCGCTACAAGCTGAAACTTGCGGTTTTGATACGGCTGGTGTCACTAGATTTTTTCATTGACATAATCCTTCAACCCGCATTAAGGCTTTGGGTTCGACTCAGCCTGTAAAAAAGTGAGTAGCAGGAATATTTCCTGGGGGCTAAAGTTGGCCAGTGAGTAGGACTGACAACCTTACCAACTTCATGTACAGATTGTCTTGAAATCTGGGAACCTCAAACTCCTGGAAGACTCAGGGCCTGTCAGAGGCGTGTATAGGGGTTGCTTTACCTTTTACTAGTTGTAACTGGCATGCAGTGGAATTTGTAAGCAGAAAGAACGTTATGTTGTTGCCGACAGTTCGACCTGCAGGGAACGACACTTGATCACACAAGTCATGATCGCAGGACTGATCTGTCAGGAACCAAAGGGGCAAGAAGTAGGCCGGCCGATCGCAACCCGCTTTATCAAACCTCTCTCTACCGCATCGCAAGCGAGGGTTCCGGCCGATGGTCGAGATCCAGTCACGTGACAGTCTACTTTCGCTTTATGCTATTATATACACGGGGAGTTACATAAAGAGGAGCTTTACTATTGGTACTCACAGCGGATTATTGAAGTGATCAGATCAAAGAGAATGTGATGTGTGCGATATCCATCAAGCATGAGAGAGATGTGAAGTGCGCTGAAAATATCAGCCCTTAAATATGAAGGGAAGAGATCGCTTACGAAATCTTGGCACCAAATGGAAGATAATAATATTCCACATTTCACACAAATGCGCTGCAATTTTGGGGCTGAGTGGCTCAGAATACGCGACTAATGTCTCTTACGACCACGTATAGAGTTGTATCAGACAAGGACATCTTTTGAACACTTTAGGTATTTGACAAATTTGTGTTTGGAATAAAACACTACATGTTTCGGACATTTCCTCTGTCAATCATCAGGAGTTTTTTACTGCACACACAGCAATGGTATATGCCATACAGGTTTGCTGACAGCTAGCGAGCAGGATCAGGACAGAACGTCCTGACCCTGCTCGCTGTCCGAAACATGTAGAGTTTTATTCCAAAAATAAATTTGAGAAATTATTGCATCTGTTTGATTTTATTATAAGAATTTTAGGTATTATATTTTATCGGCCATCAAATTATTTACTTTGTTGTTTGGTAATATTTTGTACTGTCAAAATGTGCTTGGACTGACACTGGACACAGACGTTTCATTTTGTGTACAATGTAAGGGTAAAATGTTAAGTACTTTATTTCGGCGAAAGGCAGGTAATTAGGCAGCGCAATGTATCTGTTATATTCACCATATAAATAGTATATTATATGTACCCCAATTCCGCCTCATAAAACGCTACAAGTGATCAGACACACCCTGTAATTTCAAACTGTTTTTGCGGATGTATTATTTGAAGACAGTAGAGGGTTAGAGAGCATGCAACACCCATTTAAGATTCGTGGCATGCATTTCTGTAGAGTTGGTTGTGAGGTGGTGCATGCTGACAGTTACGGTTACGTTATCATATAGATGCGACACTCAAACACCAGCATTAGTACAGTGTCATACGCTTGTCACGCCACTAGCACGTGTTAATGAAGTGAGAGAGTGTTGAATTTGGGACGTTAAGGGATATTAACACTCTTTATGCTACTCGCGGACTACCCTACTACCCTACAAAGCAAATTTAGCAGTGAACAGAACCTCTGCCGCTCGCACTTACTACATTAAATTGGATTGTTATAGCTTGCAACAATGAAAAGTACGAAATTCTAACTTCTCATGGCTATGATGGTACAGTTCCTGTCTAGCAAGTTGTGACATCCTGTGTTCTTATAGACAGCTACCGGCGTTACGGAGGAATGTGTGCCCTTTTCTACAGGGCAGTAAACATAAAGCAAGTATAGGAAAGAATATTCCAGATAAAGGGAGGGGGGAAAATGGCCCGTGGCTGTGGGCGAACCAATGGGAACATTTCACAGATAGGTCAGTATTACACCGGGCAAACTGTCAGAGAGAGAAAAACGGATAAGTACCGGAGGGAGGAGGAACAGAGGATTAATATAAATTAAAATTAATGAAAGGCAAAGAGTTTGATCTTTTAAACACTTTATTATCCAACTAATGCACAATATATAATATGTAGATACAATTAAATTTATAAAATATTTAAAAGTGCTCCAACATGTTTCGGATCACAGAGGATCCATCATCAGGAAGGCTTGTACAGTGCTTGGCTAAAAATTACAAGAATGGTTCTATCGTGTCCGTTGACAAGGACAAGGTCGGTTTTATGGCAGCATATTCTGACCCGTTGTGCGTGTGTGTAGTTCACTGTATATGAAGGCACCGTCTTCACATACAGAATATGCTGCCATAACATCGACCTTGTCCATGTCAACGGACATGGTAGAACCATGCTTGTAATTTTTAGCCAAGCACTGTACAAGCCTCCCTGATGACGGATCCTCTGTGATCCGAAACGTGTTGGAGAACTTTTAAATATTTGATAATTTTTATTACATCTGCATATTATATACTGTGCATTAATTGGGTAATAACGTGTTTAATTATCATTGATGCACGGTGCAAACATGAAGAAGGTTGATCTGTCCCTACGGAGGTCAGTGGTCAACTTCACGCCGGGACCGCTGTACCTCCTTCCCTCCACCACCCAAATGCATATTGGTTCTTTAGAGCCCGTTTGTATAATTGGGGCAGAGGAAAACCTCTTACCCTGCCGCAGTCAAAAATTGGAAGCTAAAATTAAAAAAAAAAAAAACACATTTACTTAGGGACCGTATTCCACAAATCATCAGCAGCAGCAACAACATGGCTTAAATCATCCACACTTGATCTGTTTGCATGGCTAAGTTTCAACTACATTTCAGGGCTTCACATCCAAGAAGACAGAAATCTTCTAACCCACTGGTTCCCAAAGTGTGTTCCGCGGGTCTAAAGGGATCCGCGACCAGTTCGGAGGGGATTCGTGGGTACATTTCTGTAATAGATCCTTTGAACTCTGTTTATTTTGTGATTAAATGAACAATGTTTTGTTAAAAATAAGGGGGGGGGGGGCTTCTTAAATTGGCGATTTGTTTATTTCTTACGTCCGTTACAGTATTTAATCAAGAAACCCCCTGTACACCCGAAGCGGAAGGAAATCACTTCATTAACTCAAATTATATAGTGCATTGTAACGTAATGTTACAGTAATGTCAGCGTAGCTAACTAAAATCAGTTCTGGGGAATAATTTTTTTTTTTTATTTTCGATATCTGTCATCCGGACAGACTATCTTTACGTGAACAAGGCTGTGAGGATCCGTGGTTGTTTTTTTTTTTAACCAAAAGGGATCCGCGAGGAAAAACGTTTGGGAAACCCCATTGTAACTCATTAAAATGCGGGAAAATACTAACTTATCATGACCCTTATACTTCTGTCACACTATATGTGCACTGGATGGGATAGATTTAGTGTCTACCTTGGTAACTTTGTAGTGGCTGGGACTTGATAGTGCGTGTCCGCAGTCCGAAAACCTTTGCTCAGTATCGTCAACCTCGTAGTTCTAATGCTACTGATTATTGGGATGGATTTTACTTAACCAGCGACAAGTGCGCGGTCATTCGCCATCGTCCGTAGGTCGTGTTAAAGGAGTCGTCCCGTCTCCTGTTAGTAGTTCTCAGACCGTGAACTAAGAAAGTCCTACAGAACACAGAGACGAGGGTTTCTACAGGACTGTGAAAGGTGAGCTATTGCCCTACGGCTAATGCATCGTATTAACTAAAAAACGCTGTGTTGTTTAGGTGCTCAGTTTCTCGCAATCTCATAACGTTTCTGTAAATTCTGATTGATAGAATATCTGGTCATACGAACTTCCTAATGCCCTCATAAAATTTTGTTTTTCGGCGACAATCCTTCTTTTGTACACCGGTGTCAACTTACGATACAGGGCCCACACTAACTTCTCAGATAAATATTCAGGCAGTAAATGTAGAATCGCCAAATGCTCTATTTAGCTTTATGTATTTTAGCTCTTTGGCCTGTGCCTCTAATTTATGTATATCAATATATTTAGTCTTAATGAAACTGGAATTTCTAACAACTACTTTGTTGTTGTTGTTCTTTTTGTTTTTGTCGTCATCGTCGTCGTCGTCTGTCATGGTGGCGCTTACTATTAGTTGAATACCCTATGATTACTATTATTATTATTATCCTTGTTACCGCGTTTGTGCAGGGTATTACAATTACATACCTGAAACAAACCATGTTCCTAGGGTATATTGTGTTGCAGCTGTTATGCATTTACAATTTGTGCTTCATGTATTGTTATTATTTCTCCCGCGAAATATGTCTGTACTTTCACATTAGCATACACTTACTACTACTACTGCCACTACTACTACTACTACTACTACTACTGCTACAAAAGGTAAAGCAGTCCCATTACAGGTCTGGAGTGGCCCAGAGGGTTTCAGGAAGTTAAGGTTCCCATATTTCATGACAGGATGGAGGTAAGGTTGTCAGCCCTACGCATCGGCCCCCTTTACCCCCAGGAAATGCTCCTGGTACTCATTTCTGTTAGAGAATGGGTCGACCCCAGGGCCATAGTGCTATCGGAAGGATTATGTCAATGAAAAATTCCAACGACACCACCTGGAATCGAACAAGCGACCTTCCGATTTGTAACACAGCACCTTACCCACTGTGCTACCGCGGTCCCCCCACTACTACTACTACCGCCTCCATTGCTATATATTTCACCTTAGTGGTCATCCAACTCGTTGTATTCTTCGTGAAGTTTATATACCTGGTTCTTTTATTGACACTGAAATCATTTGACTTGCTGGCTCAGTCTAGCGCAGTATTGAATTTAGTGAATGCGAACGTTAGACTTGAAAAGGACTTTGGAGTGGCCTTCCATGAGCTGTATTTTTTTCCAGCACTTCACATGTAAGGCCATACTTCACTTTGCAAGGCATATCTAAGTGTGTAAACTAAGTGTACAGCCGTGGACATAAGGTTCTGTGTATGACTGTGCAGCCGCAGGAAGATAGGTGTCTTATGAATCCGCTTAGGCTTTATGATATTTGCAGAAATTTATACAAGTCGATTATTATGTGTCTGGAAGAAATGAAAGGTGGGGAACTACATACACGAGGAGGATCATACTCTTACAGGCTTGCAGGGATGGTCAGACATAAGAGCATAATATAAGCGTCCTGTCCGTGGTGTTGAAATATCAAGTTACACGGAGGAATCAATGAAGTTTCTTTTTCGCCGACGGATTGTTAGCTCTTGTAAATCCTAGTAAATAAGAAATACATTTGTATATAACTAACCAAATGTTCGTCTGTCTGTCTGTCTGTCTGTCTGTATTTACCACACTCAAGTCCTACATTTTTATGTTTATTTGCATTTCAGTCTTAATTCTCCTTTCTCGTTTTTGTCTATTTTTTTTCTCTGTTGTGTTTTCTCTGATTCTTTCTTCCGTTCATTATTTTTTCTTAATGTTTCCATATTGCTTTAATTATTTATTTTCTTCGTTCTAAACCAAAGTCGCTTTTGTATATTCGGAGGTCAAGAACTAGACCTCGCTGAACACGAGGTGGTTCTTGTCGTGATTGCTGCCTTCTATCCAGACCGACAGTAAGTAGTAATTCGACCCATATAACGACCCTTCCCTTACCTCCACGTTGTTTCCAATTAGTTTTGTACTTATTATGCGTTTGACGCTACATTCATGATTTCTGACAAATTCTTCTAATAAGCAGACTGGCCCTGGGGCCCACACAACCTCCTGTACCGAGGAATTCTTGGGTGTAGTAATGGCCATCCAACCCACCTTTAGAGCCGAGGTTAAAGAAAGAGTAAAGATATACAATATGTCTCTATTCCATCTCTGTGCCTTCATGGCAGGTTGTAGCTTGAACTTTAGTTTAATATGCATCGAGTATGTAAATACCTTCCTCTTTCCCTTCTTTGCTCCGTTCGGTTGAAAATATTTATTTACACACTTGAGACTCATCTTAGAAACGGTCAGGTGATGCTAAATTATTTTAAAAAGTGAGAATTGTGACATAATTTTGTTATTGAGGGTAGCATTAATTTTGATGTTCAAACTCTTTTTAGAGAAGTGCCTTTGTAATGGGCAGAAATTTAGTCTTGATCTTCCCTTTTACTAAGAAAACGAGGAAAATTGGAAACAACAATATTATTTTGTTACTAATCTTATTTCACTGCTCATTTATTCCTTATCATGGCTCACGTGCAAACTGCTTTTCTATTTATGGCTGCTGTTTTGAAGGCTCTACACAGGCGAATGTTAAAACGAAATCTTATAATTTACATGCAATGGCCAAATTTCTTTACTTCCTTTATTGCAAACTGTGGGCAATACAATTAACACTGCAGGATATTGCATATACGCAACTTAAATTCGTGAAATGGAAATTAGTTGTTTCACAAGTCCCTACGGTCTAAATGAACTGAATTTAGTTCTGCCAAGAGCGAACACAACATCTGTTTTCCTCTTCACCATCTGAATATCATGTCGTAACGAGGTAGTTCTGTCTAGCTTGGTTATGCGGCGCAGCCAATATTTTCTCTTAAGATACATGTACAGTCTTAACAGGTTAAACATCCTTGCTTTATCCAGTATAGTAGATTTATGCACTTATCCATCCTAAATGACCATTACCCAGTACAGACGAAAACGGCCTTACGGTTAGCAGTAGATTATTGACGGATGTTATAAACTGTTGATATCAAATACAAACCTCGACTTGTGACTGACTGATAGATGGGGCCGAAGTCCCTCATGTCGTGTTTTGTTTTATTTCGTCCATTTATAAACTGGCGTACTGATAGCTGATAGCAATAGCAACATGCTGCCTGTATCTTCTAAGGTCGACTCAGGTTCAACTCTAAAGAATGAGGCAGTTCTACTCTCAAAATTTAGCGCCAACGTAGAGGATTACCATGGTAGCATACTGCAGAATAATGCAGTACGAATCTTCACGACAAGGAAATCTTTTCTTATAATCTTACAATAAACCAACTAGGTGCACTAATTTCTCAAATTTATTTTTGGAATAAAGCTGTACATGTTTCGAACAGTTCCTCTATCCGTCGTCAGGAGTTTTGAAAAATACACACAACAGTGGTATATGTCATACAGGTTTTTCTGGCAGTTTGCGAGCTGGATCGCTCGCAAGCTGTCAGAAAAACCTGTATGACATATACCATTGTTGTGTGTACAGTTCAAAACTCCTGACGATGGATAGAGGAACTGTTCGAAACATACACAGCTTTATTCCAAAAATAAATTTGAGAAATTAGTGCATGTAGTTGGTTTTATTATAAGATTATATCACGATGCACGGTCCTCTGAACATAAAAAACGAAGTCTTTCTTTGTGCGTACTTAGACACGTGGACGACTGAACGATATGATTGCAAAACGATCCCTCGGTAATCCGGACCCCCAGGTTGTTTGGACAGTTTTGGGCCAACTTTAGGCCGGTGTTTCTCTTTTGAAATTTCTATTACGGTACATTATATTATCATTGTTGTATACTGTTAGGTCAAGTATTTCCGCTTTTGAGAAGTTAGTAGTTTCTCCTCGGACGTCCGGATTCCCGGTAATCCAAGCCACCCCTCAAACCACGCAGTCCGGATGACCGAGGGACTACTGTACTTTCCTGTCTGATGCCTGCTGATCTCTGGAAGAACACCGCTTTGTTTGACGGTTCCCCAGGCTATTCTGATAAGAGCAGAATTAAACTGAACATTACGCGTAATAAGGAGTATGGCAGATTCCTATTCATGGAGGAAATTCGAGACCTAATTTAATTAAATTTTATTTCAAATTACAGAGAACACCGTGCGTCCTTGTTGTAATGATTACTCGCTTACTGCTGTTTATGGGAATAATTGCTATTGTTTCGAGTATAGTGAGAGTTACATTAATTGCCTACACTGTATGGAAAAATTCGGAACCTTTATTGTCGAATCTGTGCATGTGATCACCGCTGAATTTTATAGAATACGTTTTTTTTAACGTACACTTGATTCACAGAAAAAGGCCCTCTTCTTCAAATTTTGTCGAGAATTTTATAATCAATACTAAGGTAAACCTGTTCACAGCGTAATGTAACCTGGCCACAATAACAACACATACTTTTCGTCACATTTAGAAATTTTAATGACACTATTCCACGCATTTAATACCTATATCTTAACGACTTTTAGATACTGAAATGTTTCTAAAATGTTCGATATCAGTTCGGGAACAAATGACTGAAATTACTACACATTTCTACTTCAAAATTAACTTCATCACTTTAACTTCATGTAGAAACTCGAATCATCTGCCTTAATTCATGGGCATTAACATTTACGCTAGCAGAAACAACGTCAAATTACTGAATTAGCTATCATCATTAATACTTGAGCATATAGAGTAGTTATTTGTTTAGTCAGGTGCATAGAAATTAAAGTGCTGAGTTAGTGAGGAGAAATGTGAAATTTAAGAGTAGTATACGAGCAGGAGTGGGCATTGTTTGCTCTAACAAAGCCTTACCGACAGCGGGGTTAGCGGCAGGAGCTAATTCTGTGCTCCAAAGTGGCTCTGGTGTGGTAGTAGTGGGGGAGCCTGCGGAACAGAAAATTGTGTAATTGAAATGAAAAGCCTAACTCTAAAGCTTAATTACGATCACTCTTGTTAGCAATTAATAAAATAATACAGATTGGAATTATTTTCATGCAACAAATTGGTAAATTAAATTTGGTTATTCAAGAATAGAAGAACAACTTGATGTCACTTGCTATTTTATTTCACTTCTTATGTGCTCAACATGTTTCAGACATTAATGTATCCATCATCAGGAGCT
>Ga0123357_10014880_pt1 | contig 10175 bp, 7 predicted proteins | sample TergutEmb28metaG_FD_89873 | JGI IMG/M metagenome (GOLD analysis project Ga0123357, IMG submission 89873) | Embiratermes neotenicus P4 segment gut microbial communities from Petit-Saut dam, French Guiana - Emb289 P4 | ecosystem: Host-associated > Arthropoda: Insects > Digestive system > Gut ... | reverse complement strand
TGCATTTTATATATTCATTCAACAAATACAGGTACTGAATATTTTAAACATGGTATATACTCTCTTTTTTTTTTTTTGTTTTCAAAATGCAGTTTGTTTCATAATTCTAACATATTTGATTCCTGTTTTATTCACATTTTATATACAGGTGTGCTAAAATTTAAAAAAAATAATTCCAGCACCAAAAGGTTAAGCATTGATGCTGCTTAATATTATAACAGAACTATGGCATTGTCAGTAGAGTTCAGGAAGAATGAAGCTGGTACTTGCAGTTGATGTCATCCTTCTAGAAGTCTACTGTGAAACCTCTCTGGCAATGAAATGTTGTATCTATTGTAATACAGTTCCTTAGGGTGTAAAATGGTTGTTGACATTCACAGTTGACGGAGGTCATCGTGCTGTAATATTTGATAGATTTTCTGGAGTGAAGAACCAGGTGGTTGGAGAAGGTACACACTTCTTCATTCCTTGGATACAGCGGCCAATCATATTCGACATTAGATCTAGACCAAGAAATGTTCCTGTTGTTACAGGAAGCAAAGGTAATTAAATGCTCCATAGTGGCATTCTGGGTTTGTAAGTTCCCAGACTCTCATTTTCAAGTTTGTATTATACATCTGTCTTTGACATGTATGTTGTGTATTTTCTCACAGTGTGAACTGGTTTAGTTACTCACATTTGGACTGCTGTTTTCTGTCACTGCTTGTGAAAGAAGCTTGCAGTTTCAGTGTTAGTACTGTTTGTCTAGAGGTAGGTAGTTTTCTTGTTGTTACATGGGTACTTGTATTTCAGTGTTATTTCACTTGATTTTTTTTTTCTCATGTGGAATATGTTTCCCACATGTATTTTAAAATAGGACTTCACCATCTGCTTCCTGTTCTCTATAATTTCCAGTCCTGTGCTTTAGCAGATTGTATCAGCTTGACACGAGTGTCACCATATTAAACTTTTAAATACCTGCATTGCCAAATGCAAACACACATTAATTTAGTATTTTTGGACAACAAGGAAGTTTACTGCATTTTTAAGACATGCTGCATAATCGCTGTTGTATTCCCACAAAGTGCCATTTATTGCATAATTTCATCTTTTGTCTGTTCAAATAATACATTTTCCATAAATCATGCACTGAAATTTAAATAACCCCCCCCCCAGTCAGCTGAGGGTCAATAAAGTAACTGATACCATAAAATATACACTGTCAGATTGCCACACACTTCTTAACTGACAGTTTTTATAACATACCATATTCTTTGCAAGATGATAGAATGTGAGAACTGGGCATCCAGCTGTCAGCCTGTTATACTAACTCCCTCTCCCTTATTTGAGCATTATACATTTTTGCACTTGTTCAGAACACAACATTACAAAACACATTTGAATGGAACATGACAAAAATTTGCTGAACATAAGGAAAAACTCCTTATAATGATGAGTACTCATAACAGGGGTGCTCAAATTCAAGGCAATTGTTAGCCCAGGAAACAAACTTTTGTACTGGGGCACTGTGCATTTTTAGCTGAAGTTTTGCAGTTTTTCCCTGGCACACAAAAGCTTCAGTTCACATGTACCAAGCAGAAAGTGCCAGATAACAGTGCATTTCACAGGCCAATCCAGACTTCTGTGTCCTCAGTATGGAAATTTCTTCATGTTACTCGTGTGCCACATAGAATTTGGAGGCGGCTCCCAGATTTTTTTAAAAATTTCTGGACTACTAACTCAGAATATTGGAAAATGGTTGAAATAGAAAACGTTCTTAACTATCCTTAATATGTACAACTTTAATTGGAACATTTTTAGGTGCATTCGTAAAGTTGCAAAAAGCGACTGTTAGCTTTGTCGTATCTGTCTATCCATCTGTTCACATGGAACAACTTAGCTTCCACTGGTCAGATTTTAATAAAATTTGATATTTGAGTATTTCTCAAATATCTGTCAAGAAAATCATAGGTTTATTGAAATCAGACAGGAGTAACTGGTACTTTACCTGAAGACCAGTGTACTTTTTTGATCATATCTCACTCATTTCATCGTACAATGAGAAATGTTTAAGACAAAAGTTGTAGGGAAATTTGAAACCCATTTTATGTTCAATATTTTTTTTTTAATTGTGCCATTTATGAAACTAGATTGGAGTGTATTTGTCTAACACAACTATATGCTGGTAGAGATATGCATAGAATTTATTACATAAAGAACAACTACATGTTTCAGCACTTTACATTGGCCATCTTCAGGTTGAGAAACAAAAAAACTTAGTAAACAGCTATACTCGACTTATGTGGGTTGTATGCAGTGGGGAGGTAAGAGGTGAAGTGGGTACGAGATTTCTCATGTGTGAGATCTTGTACCCACTTCACCTCTTACCTCCCCACTGCATACAACCCACATAAGTCGAGTATAGCTGCTTACTAAGTTTCTTTGTTTCTCAACCTGAAGATGGCCAATGTAAAGTGCCGAAACATGTAGTTGTTCTTTATGTAATAAATTCGATGCATATCTCTACCAGCATATAGTTGTGTTAGACAAATACATACACTCCAATCTAGTTTAATTATAAACACAACGGGGATGTAGAATCTTATGAGTGCCATGTATGAGATTATGTAAAAAAATATTGTAGAACAGGGCAGGCCACAGAAGACAGTATGGTGCATGTGCATTGCATGGTCGATACCAGAGGCCACATATACACACACAGGTGTTGTAATACTTATTGCCCTTCCACTGCAACAATGGTTGCATGAACACACCTCAGTGTCATGTTACACGTACATTGCCTCTGTTGTTTCAGTATGATGTATGCTTAACCCTTGGGCCCAAGAGCTTGGCATTTAAGTTTCAGTGCACAATTATTATGCAAATTGTGAGTATTTTTTGGACCAAAAAAGATAACATTATGAAATACATGACATTTTGTGGAGAAAAATAATGGGTATTAAGCAGTGTGTCCAGAAAAATTCAGTAAGTATATTTGTTCCCTAAATATATAAAATACAGTCATTGGTTGGTAATGGTACTGGGGTCCTATGTATGGGAACGGTGGTGGCTAATGGTTAGTGGAATAGAAGGAAAAACAACCTGTGGCCCAGTTCATTTTAGTATCTGGCGTGTGATATCTGAGTGTCTGCAGAGTATGAATATCAGCAACAATAAGGTATGCAGCAGTTGCCAGGAATCCATGCACAAAGTGTGTATTGTGAATTGGAGAATGTTGTTCCACGCTTTTCTGTGTTAATACTTTGTTCATAAGTTCCTTTGTTTCCCGTTAATTACAATAATGTGTAGGTTACTGAACAAATATCTGTATAATGTGGAATAAGAAACCAACTAGATGTCACTTAGTATTATATTTATTTCTCCTTTATAAGTTGCTCAACATGTTTCGGGTTACCTTGTGCCCATCCTCAGGAGCTGACAACTTAGTGGTATTTTTGCCGTGTGTGGTGTAGTGCTGTAACAATGGGCAGTGTTATTTCCAGATATGTCTAGTATTTGTGAGTTGATATGTTCATCTGTTTTCATGTTTTGTTTCAGACATCTGGAAATAACACTGCATTGTTATTTCCAGATATGTTTAGTATTTGTGGGTCGATATGTTTGTCTGTTTTCATGTTTTGCTTCAGACATATCTGGAAATAACACTGCCCATTGTTACAGTACTACACCACATGCGGCAAAAATACCACTAAGTCGTCAGCTCCTGAGGATGGGCACAAGGTAGCCCGAAACATGTTGAGCAACTTATAAAGGAGAAATAAATATAATGCTAAGTGACATCTAGTTGGTTTCTTATTCCACATTGAACTATGATGCACGGTCAGCCACACATCATATATCTGTAAAAGGCCAGTCCAAAAAGATACCGAACATTTGCGATAGCGCGCCAGTGAGCCGGCGCAGGATGCTTGCGACGGTGGTGCTGTGTAGCATGGACTTTAAGCTCTATTTTGACACTAGCCACATCACGCCACTTTCAATGAGTCATGAGTTACACGGCCTTGAGTGAACGTGTGTTTAGTGCCCTCGGCGATTCTTTGCAAGTTGAAGAATGAAGGATCTTGAAGAGCAACGTGTTTGCATGAAATTCTGTTTGAAATTGGGAAAAGCCTTTATGGAGACTTTTCAGATGTTGCAACAGGCTTATGGGGAGGACTGTTTGAGCCGTACGCAATGTTACGAGTGGTATCAGTGTTTCAAATCGGGCAGAGCGTCCATTGAAGAAGATCTCAAACCTGGATGGCCTTCTTCATCAACGGGCGACGATCACATTGAGAAAGTGCGTTCTGTGATACGTGAAAATCGTCGTCTAACTATCCATGAAGTTTCCGAAGAAGTAGACATCTGTAAAAGTTCATGCCACATGATTTTGACTGAAAAACTGAAGATGCATCGTGTTGCCGCAAAATTTGTGCCACGTCTGCTGATGGAGGTACAAAAACAGAATCGCGTCTCAGTCAGTCAGGAGCTATTAGATTGTTGAATACTGATGAAAACTTTCTGAAAAATGTCATAACAGGTAATTGGGTTTTTCCCAATTTCAAACAGAATTTCACACAAACACGTTGCTCTTCAAGATCCTTCATTCTTCAACTTGCAAAAAATCACTGAGGGCACTAAACACACGTTCACTCAAGGCCGCGTAACTCATGACTCATTGAAAGTGGCATGATGTGGCTAGTGTCAAAGTAAAGCTTAAAGTCCACACTACACAGCACCACTGTCGCAAGCGTCCTGCGCCGGCTCACTGGCGCGCTATTGCAAATGTTTGGTATCTTTTTGGACTGGCCTTGTATAGTTAAGACTATACAACTGTCTGCTCACAGTTACTTTATATAGCATTTCTGTAAGGTCATTATGGGGTTTTGAAATGCTGCCATTTTGTAATCATAAGTGATATACACTTGAATGAAACAGCTGGTGGTCTCATACAGTTTTCTATTCAGTGAAATCCAATCTTAAGTGCCATTTTCCCCCACCATAACTTCAGACATGCTGTATTATGAGGCGAGTGTTATGAATTCAGTACTTTGGAAACGTACATTTGTTTGAGGATTAGCAGCATAATCTTTCCAGACTTTTTCTTGTGGTTAAAGTAAATTAAATCTAATGTCATGTTCTGAAAAATGTTTTAGATTTGCAAAATGTCAACATCACACTGCGTATTCTATTTCGACCTGTTCCTGATCAGCTACCTCGTATCTACACAATTCTTGGCATTGACTATGATGAAAGAGTTCTGCCTTCAATTACCACAGAAGTGTTAAAGGCTGTTGTTGTAAGTAGTTTTAATCATTAAGTTTCTTACCTGTTAGGGGTGCAATGAGACAGCCATTTGATACATAATGAATCTTAAACATTTCAGGTGACACACATATGCTTGCAGACATTAATTGAGCCATGAACGTTTGCCCAGACTTTTCCTGAGAAATTGGTTCCTGATGTTTTGAGGCTACTACATTGCCTTGGAAAGTCAGGAATCAATTATCCAGTCATACTTCATCATATCCGGGGACCGCGGTAGCCCAGTGGTCAAGGTGCTGTGCTACAAATTGGAAGGTCACTGGTTCGATCCCAGCTGGTGTCATTGCAATTTTTCATTGCCATAAAATCCCTCCGATTGCACTATGGCCCTGGGGTCGACTCAGCCTCTAACAGAAATGAGTACAAGGAGCATAAAAGCGGCCGGTGCGTAGGGCTGACCACCTTACCACCATCCTGTGCCATTGTCATGAAATCTTGGAACCTTAACTTCCTGGAACCTTCTGGGCCACTCCAGGCCTGTAACGGGACTGCTTTACTTCATCATATCCCTGTTGAATAGAATCCTCAAAATTAGACCAATTTTTGTATTTGACAGGAGGCAGCACTTATGGGCTCATGTTAGAATATTTGAACTTATTGTTAATTTTTTCTTTTAGTTTTATTTATGCAGTGTTTTGTTTCCACAGTATATCTGTAATCAGTTACCATGCTTGGCGGGAAAATACGAGCTTTGTTAGGTAAGGTGAGTCAGCTGAGTCTTAGGTTGATTATGTGTGCTTAGAATGTGATGTGTTATAGTTGATACAGAGAAGATTGTTGGTGCTTGTGGGAAATGTATTCTGTTGAACAAGGAGCATTAATTTTCAATACTTACTTACTTACTCCATGGTGCACAGTTCTTCTTGAGAAGCTTGCAGCTAGTCAAGAAATTCCCCGCATTTCACGGAACCCGAAGGTTCATTACCGCACTCACAAGCGTCCGCCACCTCTCTCTATCCTGGGCCTGCCCTATCCAGTCCATATACCCACATCCCACCTCCTGGAGATCCATCCTAATATTATCCACCCATCTACGCCCAGGTCTCCCCAGTGGTCTCTTTCCCTCCGCTTTCTCCACCAAGACCCTATACACCCCCCTCTCCTCACCCATATGCCCCACATGCCCAACCCATCTCATTCTTCTCGATTTTATCAATACTTTTATAAAACTCATACACCAAGAAAAAATGTCCGAAGTGTTGTAACAAATTTCTTGTACCAAGAGTGCCATGTAAAAGAAGAATATACAGAATAGTGGGAACATTTTTTATCACAGGTTCATTATTGTACAAAAATGAAATATGCCCAAATCCTAAATGGAAAAAACTCATACTGCACAATATACAATACAGTACTGTAATCAGTGTGTTAATGCAAGCAGGAAATGACTCAGCACAATTCCCTGTATAGACAACTAATGGTAGAAGAGTTTGATAGCAGTTGTAGTGTCATGTCATGGCCAGTTTGGTAACTGATTGCACCTCAGATTGTGAGGTGAAGCAACTGTAGCCAGTGATAAGTGCAGTGTGATTTATAAACCAATATCAGAGTCTCATGTGGTGAAATATGGTCCTACACTGAATGTCAGCCTCGTAGTACAAAGTCTGATTATCTGTTTTCTTAATATCAGGTGAGTTTTCTGTATACATTTAATCCTCGCCAGCAAACAGTGGACACACAATATCTTGGGATTCAAGTATCCTAAGATACATACTCCAACATGAGTGGTAAATAGATACGATGTTTTGAAGGGCTGTAGTGCCTTCTTCTGCGAGATCAAGCAGTCCTGGAAAAGATCTTCCCAAATCTTGAGGATGTTGATGGCACTGTAATGGTAGTACTGAAATAATTCTAAGAAAATGATATACAGCATTGTGCATATACATGACATAGAATTTGTTATGTTTGTGAAGTTATGGAGGGAGTATTTTGAAGGTGGCCAGACCCCCAAAGTTTTAGGGATAAAATATAGAGTTGATTTTGTTGCTTTATTTTGATACCTGGCACTAATACTCTGCTATTCAGCTTCATTGTAAATTGACATAAATCTGTAACTTGTTTTTCCATTTGGATTTTTACTATAGGCTCAGTTTGATGCTGGAGAGTTGATCACACAGCGAGAAATTGTGTCTCAGAAGGTCAGTGAAGATTTGATGGAACGAGCTTCACAATTTGGAGTCATCTTGGATGATATATCATTAGTGAGTTACGTTGTGTATTTGAAATGTCAGTCAGTTTCCTTCTCTATAGAAATGTGTATCATTATCTTTTGTCCCATATTTTAATGATTGATAATGATAATAACTTTTTGGACTTCTGTAAAATTGCATTAACATGAAAGTATTTTAAGTCCAGGGTTACCTGTATTGTTGTGACATAAGTAAGAGAATGGTGATTTTCTTTCTTGCAGACACATCTAACGTTTGGCAAAGAGTTCACACAAGCTGTGGAATTGAAACAGGTTGCTCAGCAAGAAGCAGAAAAGGCTCGCTTCCTTGTGGAGAAGGTAACCATCATGAGCATCAGCATCACAACTTTTTTTGAGGAGTACCTACAATGGATTACAAGTTTTACAACACTCTGCGTACACAAATGTATTAATGTTCGCTTGGCACATATTTTGATAAAATGTTTGCTGTTTAAATAAGAAATTAAATTGTGTGACATGTGATTCAATTTTGATATAAAGGTGTAGCTAAATTACCAAACAATAGCAGAACTGCTTTGCTCATTACATAGCTTACTGACATCTGTTACAATATATAATATTGTGCATAAGTGTATTAACGGCTTCGGTGGTGTAGGGGTAGCGTGCTGACCTTTAGTACCCAAGTTTGCGGGTTCAAACCCGGCCGAAGCCATCGGATTTTTAGGGCGAAAAAATCCTCAGCACGCCTTCCTTCGGAGGGGAAGTAAAGTCGTCGGTCCCATGTCGTAGATTTGCGGCATGTAAAAGATCCATAAATGTACGTGGAAGTCCGAATTTAGGCAAAATTACTACCAGACATCTTTCTCGCCCATAGTTCCACCTTTCACTGCTAGGATCTCTCGCATCGTTGCGGACAGAGGCACCTGGCGGCTAAAGTGGGGACATCTAAAGGTGGGGAAAGCAATGGCAAACTACCCCCAAGAACTTGCCCAGGATGCAGTGTGTCAGAGCCATACCGGTCACATGACTTGGCTCTGGTTCCTGCCAAGCCTGGCCTTCAAGGCTGAATACTAATGAATGAATGAATGAATTGTATTAATAACTTCCTTGCTCTCATATGTCTTGCATTTATAATAGCTACACAGAACATTCAATACACACTTGAATTAATCGCAAAATTTTGTCTGTGTTTATATTTTAAACTATATATTTTAAGACATAATATCTGATTTATTCAGTGATTCAAAAACTTTTGTAATATAACCTTTGTAATGCACCTCTCTGAGGATGGCCACGAGAGTGGCTGAAACGTGTAGGAGGCTTACTATATGTATAATGTAATATAAGATACTCAAAAATGTTTATATGCATGTGTTGGTTTCGTTACCACATCGAATCAGCTTAATGCATGTTCATGGATTATTTATAATTGAAATTTATTATGTCTGTGGTTCAGTGCCAAAAGTGACATTGTAATGGAAAATACAGAGCAGGTAGTGTGCATTCACACACACACACACACACACACACACACACACACACACACACACACACACTTCATCAGTCAGATAAAATTATGGTTGCCTGACATTTTTGAACAGGAGAACTTATGAGTACCCACACTATTGTAGTTTCTTGTGCATCAGCTTAGTTACTGACATACAGTTCACAAGAGATAAAATGATTCTCTTGTACAGTGTGTAGGCAAGGTATAGCCTATTGTTTTAATAGTGGGAGACATTATTAACCTTTTGGCGCCTAACGATGACTATAGTGGTCATACCGCACCGCTAACCTCTAAATGTTGCATTTTATATATTTATTCAACAAATATATGTACTGAATATTTTAAACATGGTGTATACTCACCGTTTTTTCCTCTTCAAAATGCAGTTTGTTTCATAATTCTAACAGATTTGGTTCCTGTTTTATTCACATTTTATATACAGGGTGTGCTAAAATTTGAAAAAATAATTCCGGTGCCAAAAGGTTAATAAAAAATTACAAGTTATTTCCACTTGGCTGCCTCTGTTTTCACTTATCACGGACAAGTGAATTTTTTATTCGTCTTTGTGTGTGTATGTGTATGTGTCTGGAATATACAGGTTGTCATGACACCTTGCTTCAGAGTGCATATGTTGAATATTTCATTCTACTTGTCTATGAAGCCACTGTAATCGATATGCAGGTACCAGTGTTTCAGAGGAGCTTGCTGCCACCATTTTCAGTGTTGTCCAAGAAGAGAAGCTGCACATAAAAAATTGTTACACAGGGGAAGGACATGGTGGGCAATGGGAGTAAGTGGGACTGTGGGGGGAACATGTAGGAAAATGGAAGGAGGTGGCATTGGTTTCTTAGGTGCATGGGAGATGAAAGGATATAAGAGAAAACTGGGATGAACTGGAGAGACTGGGTGAGTGAGTGAGGGAGAATAAGATTGAGGGTAAACAGAAGAAGGAATTGGCCTTCCTCTTTAACCCTTTGATGCCTAACGACCACTATAGTGGTTGTACCGCACCTCTAACCTCTAAATGGTGCATTTTATATATTTATTCAACAAATACAGGTACTGAATATTTTAAACATGGTATATACTCTCCGTGGGACCGCCTCTGTGGTCTAGTGGTCAGAGTTTCTGGCTACAGATACAGAGGTCCCGGGTTCGATCCCCGGCGCTACCAGATTTTCTGAGTAGTAGTGGGTCTGGAACGGGGTCCACTCA
>Ga0123357_10014879_pt1 | contig 10176 bp, 7 predicted proteins | sample TergutEmb28metaG_FD_89873 | JGI IMG/M metagenome (GOLD analysis project Ga0123357, IMG submission 89873) | Embiratermes neotenicus P4 segment gut microbial communities from Petit-Saut dam, French Guiana - Emb289 P4 | ecosystem: Host-associated > Arthropoda: Insects > Digestive system > Gut ... | reverse complement strand
CGGTAATGAACCTTCGGGTTCCGTGAAATGCGGGGAATTTCTTGTCTAGCTGCAAACCAGTTAGCTTCTCAAGAAGGACTCTGCACCATGGAGTAAGTAAGTAAGTAAGTAAGTAATAGCTTCAGGACGTTTTACGAGTATCTCGATAGCTCAGTTTGCTTTTCTTAAAATTTCGCGACACACGAATTTTCTAATACCAACCCATGGATAAAATTACTACTAACATAACGCTAGACAAGATAAGACGCCTTATAATTACTTTCCGCCTGCTTAATGGAAGACAACTAAATTGCCACATTTTGTAATATTAACCACTGTTTACCGAAACCGTAATCCCATAATTCTAAATTATTTGTTGCATGAAAAGAGCTAAAATGCTTAAAATCACAAACACTTAAAAAAAAAATACCTGGAAGTTTTAAAAACTATACCAGTGTTAATAGAGCAAAGTGTAAAACAGGTCTCACGTTTCTGCTATGTAAAATAAGGAATGAATAGATGCGAGATTTGTGTTTCTAATAGTGGCATCAGTGAAGATTCTAGTCTTTTTAATATGACATCATATGGAAGATATTAATACATTTAATTCAAAATACAACGGTAAACAAAAATAATTCACACACAAAAACTTCATGTGTAAAGTTGTTGGCCATGCATATCGAAAAACAAGTAAATGGAATTAATATGCGAAATTTCTAATGGTGATGTAAGGCCATGAGAACGAATCCCTGAGAATTCGAAACGCAGTCTCTTAAGTTTCAAGACGAAAACTGAAAAAAGCAAGAAATATTTATTTCAGCAAGGCGAAGGATCAATTGTTTGAGGAAAAGTGAAAACAAATACTCAGAAGGTAGACAGATTTATGCCGTGATCTGTGAATATGCTTACAAGTTCTAGTCAGAGTAAAGCACTCTGTGGTGTGATCTTTGAAGATATATAAAAGTAAATTGCGAGATAATTTATTCAATGTAATTACAATGTCAAACCTTGAACTGTTTTTGTCTGTTGTGATACATACATAAAGCGTTGATGCAGATTGCAGTGCAGATTTAACGTACGGATTCTCTTGTCTCAAACACCACAACTGAAGCGTATTGACAGTCACAAACCTACGTTAATTGTTGTTTGTCGCTCTAAAAACGTTCGAGAATTAGCAATCAGTCGTTAGCAGTTGTGATTACCGAAAACGTTTCCTGATTACCACCACGCCACATCAATTTTTCCCACCGGTATGAAATGTGTTACAATTTTTTTCTCATAGTTCATATTCAAGGTTACATGTACATTGCTTAATATGAAATATCCGTAGAATAAATAGTTAGGCTGAAATAAGATCTTGCAACCGAACAATCGTCATTACAAGTAAAGGACATTGCAGTAAGCTGTTGTTTTAAATAGGTACGTATTCGTATATTCAATAAATAACTCGCTTTTATGAAACCCAAATATCCACCACCGTACTCAAGAAAGTCCGCTACTGAATGACTTCTTGAAGCAGTTGAATATGATAGTTTCATTGCACCTTAAAATTAAACGAAATAGGTTAAAATTAAACTCAGCAATACATGTGTGCCTAATATATGAATTACATGCAATTTTGGCAGAATATATCAAAATAATTGAGGCAGCCTAATGAAATTCTTATATCGGTCTTCAATTTTTAATCAAAATGGACAAAAGGCAAAAGAGGGAACGTAACAAAGTAATTGATGTGATTGCCATTGGACAGTTATATGTTACTGTATCTGTGGTGTGTTTTGTTTCTGATAGTGTCACAGACTATGGAAAGTTCAGAGTTGTTAAATGACAATTAACAAAGAACTTGAGTAACGTGACGTCTCAACTGGTGGGTGCTCAAGCGGCACGCACTGATATCAATTCCACAAGTCATTCACCTCTATGACTGTGTTCTTCCGACCGTAGTTCCAAAGTGTGAGTGGTCAAGATTTTCATTCTTCTGTATTATAGGTACATTGCATTATACACTTAAAATGAAAAATTTATGCAGGCCATATTGACACACTGTGCAACAAAGTGGACTAACTTGCCTTCACAGAGTTCTGAGATATTGCATTGAGAAAAATTCCAAAGTTTAACATTTTTATGACATAGGTATTCTCAGTATAAGCTTCAATTTTAGCTACAAACCTTTCCCGACAGTGTAATACCTTGTATTTTAATTTTAAATACCTCGATTTTTTAGAAAGTGTTGGTGAGATCAGACATTTACGTACATTTTTTAAATATATAAAATGCTAAATTGGCCAAAAATGTTTTAACTTTCAAAACTGTAACTATGAACATTTTAAAGACGGCAGCAAAATATTACGTACTACAAAGATTTTTTATGAAAGTAAAAATCTTACCAGATTGTAGTACATAAGGTCACAGCGTCTTTTTAAGAGAAGCGCAAGAGAAAACTAACATGTAATGTCAGACGATACTCGTAAGGCCAAAGATGGTGGTGTCCATTCTCACGAGCAAAAATCAAGCAATTGAGGCGTATGAAACCAGGAAGTACGCTCAGTTTCTATATTCCGTCAAAGAGATCGTGTTCTACTTCAGACAATTTCTCTACAAACCCTTAAGAAAGTCACATAGCTACTTCTGGACTCAGTACGTATTAAGTCAGTGAGATGCTTTGTAAATAAACCAGCTTAATGGCTCTTTATGCGACCTTTAAACAACTACTTCAGCTGATTAACCGACTGGTTCAGGTGTTACCCACTCATATAAGATGTAAAATACTACAACTTTGTATACTGACAGAAAGCAGAAAATGACAAATAACTGAACTGAATGCAATAGAAATTCCTGCTGCATTCATGTTCAATGATAAGATATTGCGAACCCTAATGTCAGGAGATTAGGTTAGCTTCTAAAATAATTTTACTTCAATCTTTAGCCAGTTAATTTTATTGGGTAAACAGTCCTTACAGCGCGTGTTATGCGTTAGTATTCCGTTCATTTTGTGTTCTGATTAGAGGAAGATGTTAATATTAATGCAAGATTTGTGGTTTCACACAGCGGTGTTGACGAAGATTCATATCCTCACATACATGACGTAGTGTCTTTTGATAACATTTCTGATGTTAGGCAGGAATCGTCAACTAAATCCTCACGGTCTAAGTGGCCTCAGATTCACTGCTTTGAAACTAAATGAGGAAGCAACAGTCTCCTGTGAAATGTCTGTAACTATTTGTCTCTTGCCAAGACTGTGGTTGTAAGAAACATAAAGAAATCTTTGGGATTTGATTACGAAGTCTTGGCATTAGGAAGCGTAAACGTGGCAGTATTTCTGAATTTTGACGATTGTTATAATTAACAATTTCAAAAAGAATATTTATCTGAAAATTTTATTCTATAACATATGTCTACAATAGAAATAAATAAATGTATCATTTAATTTTACGCAAATCAGACGATCACTAACGTCATTAGATTACGCACTCTGAAATTTTAAGTTACAAACAGGAGTAAAAGCATGTCGTGTTAATGTTATATTGTTATTAAACTGTGTGATGCATTGTTGTGCTTGTCCTACGTTCCTTTTATCGACATGCTACACCAACACGTGTCTTTCCTTCATATTTTAAGATTATCGCAAACTCTCTGGATCAAATCTTGTAAATACTGGATTCATATAAAAACATAAGGCCATGTACCAACATGATCAAAACTTATCACTACAATATGGTAAAAGAGGAACTCCTGAAACTTCATGTGTAAGAAGTGTACGTCTTATAGTGAATAATGTACAACATACTTCTGGTATAACAAATCAGCCAACGTCACAGGGTTTCAGCAAACCATCATAGTCTTCGTTATCAATATCTTCTTGTTTTCATGGCAACAAATATGCTTGCAAAATACCTGCAGTGGTTGTAGGAGACAGTCCATCACTTTTGAAGTTCAGAGGAATTATTCGTAATTGAGATCGCAATGGCAAGTTTCTGTCTGTCTTGTAGCATTTCAAAGCTACGAACTGGCTGGTGGATTTCCGTAAAGTAGGGCAATGGAACCTTCCATAAAACATGTTGGGTGAATTGAATTTTTGATGCACGTTGGCCAATTGTTGAATCCTTTTTATGTATAATCACATTAAAATTTACAGAGTATCTAAAACACTTCTAAAATACATTTCATCAACCATATGCTAGATAGCATGTTTATTGCGATATTTAGGCAAGTTTAAAACAAAGTAAATAAAAGAAAAATTAATTCCGAATATGTAATCCAACACTCTTGTATTACTGAAATTTGCACGACATTCGTGTCTGCAAAAATTGAATGCCACGACCTGTAAGGAATGCAGACAGTAAAGAACACGTTTAATAAGCATTTATGATCTAACTGAGGGCTTCTTTCGTTTGGAATTTACACGGGTGAAAACTGTGTATGCGACATATGAAGACAATACCGCAGCAAGCGTATCATAAAACGTTTTAGGAACCATATCACGTGACCAATTTGAAGGTGTAATTGCCGTAACGAGAGTGTTCCGTAAATGCACATATCATTACATGGGTTTACGTGGTGGTGCAGTTGGTTGAGGCACTGTGCCTCTCTAGCAGTAATGCCTACACGGATGTTTCCCGGGGGTAAAGGTGGCCAGTGCCTAGAGCTGACAACTCTGCCACCAACATGTGCCGACTGTCTGGAAATTCTGGCAGCCTCAACCTCCTGGAGTCCTAAGGGCCTGTGCAGAGTTTGCTGAGATAGGTATACCTTTACGTTTACTTTTTATAAAATGAATGATTCATTTACCATATAAATCTACGGGATTTGTAGGAGATTTCCATGACTAAGTCCCCAACAGACAAAGCACCTTGTTGGCAAAACAATAATTGTGCACACAATCAAGCTGACATCCAAGCATATTTAGGAGTTTCATGAGAATATTATTAAATATACTCCACAAAATACTGATAAATACATGCCACTGGATGTTTGTTTCATTTTCTCAAGATAATTAACCGTAACATTGCACTTCCCCGATTAACAAATTGTAGAAATACAAAGTCATGGTACTCAGAAAAAATATACACATAGTTCAAAAGCATATGGGGTAAGAATTTTCTGTTCCCAAAACATGTCAGGATAAATTTTGTGTAGAATGAACAACAAAGGGATGCCGAAAATAATGAAGAAATATAGAACAAATGGACGAAGACAACTTGGAAGACCTATGAAGAGACTACTAGACAAGGTCAATTCAGGTATATTAAGGCATAAAAAGTGACGGATGATGATGATGATGATGATGAATTATATGTTGGTTGAAAGTATGGTAACAATAATGCTCTAAATTAAAATTCTTAAGAGCAAAGTCCTAATTTGAGCACTTTCCTATTTATTCTGAATATATCTTAACTCTAAGTACAACAGTGCACGAAGAGCATATCTGGGGTACATTTTGTAACAATGTAGAATTGTGAGAACTACATGAATTGGTAACTATGACATTTAAAAAATACAAACACACAAATAAAGGACATTTGTTTAAAACACAAACAAATTATACTAGTTTAAGGTAATAAGCATGCTGAAGTACACCGTCTATGTTGCCATATTTTGTAGGGACACCATTCTTCATTGGCTTTAATGTTCGTGATATTCCATCAGCAAGTCCAGAATTAGAGAAGTACTGTGTATACAAATTACACACTTCTCTAAATAATCTGTAACAAATCAGTTGTTACCAATGCACTGCTATTTACAAATCACAAGCTGGATTCAGGGCAAAAGATTCCAGTCCATTTGCTTTTGCTGTCTTCATCCAGTTGTTGTAACATTAGTAAGAGTACAACATAGTATACAGTTACTTAAGGCTATATGTAAATATGTTCGATAAACTGTAATCTAGATGACATTTGTACTGAATATTCTGATGTGCCACTCTATTCCACATGTTTTTAGAGACATTATTTAAATTATCTGTTAATTAGGATAATTATATAACATTAAATAAAATTCTATTCATGACACTTTTCATACAATGTTGTAAAGAAATGTCATGTCATGTTTTTCTTGTGTAAATGTAAAATAAGTATGTAAAAGTTATCGAAAATTTCAGCTTAAATGTACACTACTTTAACAATAGTATATGGACATTTCAGTGATCTCTCTGTGTCATGGCACATGTCTCTTTCTCCTGCAATAGAAGTACATGATATTTCAATACTACATAATTGTTAAAGTATGTACTTATTTAAGCCACAATGCAATGTCCATTCTTCTTCGACACAGTGAGATGCAAACACACACCTGTAAAGTTGATGGCTGTAGAAGTCACATTGAGTAATCTTCTGTAATACAGCTCACTGTTTTTCATTCCTAACACATTAATTTAAACCTATATTTTAGCTGCAAATAATACTCATATACTGTAATTCCATGGGCATAGAGAGAATCAGACTTGTCACAGAATATAATTGTGTACAAAATAATATGTCACATATTTTTCTGGGCTATAATAAGTAAAGTAATAATTTCTGCCTCTCTAAGATACTGTCTTCCTATTATATTCCTTGCACAAATCACAAAAAAGAAATTGTTGAAATAACTACAACCATCTTTCCCAAATCACTCTGGCCACAGAACCTCTTTGCATTTAAAAATTTTATGGAAATCTTAATGAAATTATTACATATGTAGCGAAACAATAGATTGCAAGTAAGGCTAATAATCGTTAAATGACAAACAAGGACATGAAATAAACACATCATTTTATTTCATGTGCACGAAAATAAAAATCTCAGTTCCTATATTCAAAATATGATTCACAGTGTAATATGCAGTTACAAAAAAAAATGAAATTCATTTTCAAAATGTGGTCTTTATAGCAAGTGTTAAAATAATTCAGAAATACTGAACGAATGAATCAGTGCAATATAAAAATTAAAATTATTTACGTGAAGTAAAGCATAATAATGATATTATCGTCTCTATATTGTATTAACATTTCTCACAGAAGTCTCACTCTCAGTTTGTGGGACCATGGAGGTCTGTGGAAAACCATTGGGAAAACACTGATCTATGTAAGAAGCTTTCTATAAGAATACGTGACAAGTTCTTGCCTTCCCTGAAAAAATAACATGAAATTTAAGGCAGAATGAAAGATGTGTACATCAAGTTGAAATTGTCTGGACGACATGCAAGCATTATGCTGAATGGTAAATAGAGGATTTGATAAAAAATGATCAGAACTCTGTAAACAAAGTTTTCAATACAATGTTTGTTGTGAGTCTACAGCTTAATATGTCGTCAGTTATGTGTTCCAGACTGAACTTAAGTGATTTATATTAAAATTTTGGTCTGTACGAATTCAACATGCTTTATTGTGCAGGTGCACTCAAACAAAAAAAAAATTGATGTTTTTGTAAATATATATGTGTGTGTAAAAATATTATTAAAGCTTAATTCATAATTTAAGTTTAAAACAGTCAAATATTACACACAAAATTAATACTCTGTCACTGTAACTGCTTGATATACACAATTTTATCTTGTAAACTTATAACACTGTCTAGCAGAGGTAAAATTCTGTGTAGTTGAATAAGTGACAAGCCTGATTTTTTTCTGTCATAATTTCCAGACTACTTTCTGTTGGAAATCGTGTTAATTAAAGTCATGGCGAGTTCTAAATATAAGTTTAGACTTCAAATATAATGTAATACAAGGATATTAAGTTTAGTCATCTACAAGGATTGTTTTATCTTCCAAAATTATAAATGTTTCTTCAAATAAAAGTCGACAGTAATGGCAGACATAATTTAGCCTAGAACATAGTCTGATTATATCACGTTCTCAAATGGTCTTTGGTAAAATGTCATTCTGTAAAATCCTCCCTTTTCAGTATAATGTATCCATGCCTGGCAAGTTTTTGTGTTGGCTGCTTGTCTCACTACTAGTTCCCACATGAGATTTTCTAGTGCTGGAACTTGAAACCCCTGACCATGAGAATGAAGGTGGCCTGTGCTGTTTGCCGTCCATTCGTAAGGCGTCACGACGCTGGCTTCTTTTCCAGCACTTACTGAGGGTGTCGGCAGAAGCTCTAACCACCTTCTCCGTGCAGGTGAAGGCAAGGAAAATGAAAAGACCCTGGAGAGTGTTGAGGGCGATGAAAGTATACCAGAGGCCCTCAACATTCAGGTAGCCAGCTATGAGGCCCACGGTCCACGTGAGACCCATAACGAGAGCTAATCGGATGTAGAGGCGGAAGTCACGCTGCGTTCCGCTGCTGGAAGTAAAGCGAGTTGTGGACGTGGTTGAGAAGATCATGTGCGCGCTCGAAGAGAAGAAGGCGATGTTGAGAACCATTACCAGGGCCAAAGGTAACGCGAAGAATACTAGCAGCGCGTACCGGTGGCTGAACCAGCAGTTTTTCCTGCCAAATCCAGGTCGAAAATCGTGTACCACCGATCCTGTAGACAAATTCCTAAGGGTTACATCACCGTAATTTAAAAACCCCGAAACATAAAGAAAATAATTAACTCCAGTTACCTTCATTTTAGGCCATCCCGGTGGCCGCACGATCTGAGGCATAGGTCTGCGGCCTCTCGCTTGCTGGGATTGTGGGTTTGAATCCCGTGGCAGGCATGGATGCCTGTCTCTTGTGAGTGTTGTGTGTTTTCAGTTAGAGTTCTCTGCGAAGGGCCGATCCCTCGCCCAGGGGACTCCTATTGAGAGTGTGTGTTTAAGTGTGTGTGTGTGTGTGTGTGTGCATGCGTAATTGAGTACAATCATGTGCAATAATAACCCTCTACACCTATAATGCCTAGGTTGATGAGGTCAGAGTAAGGGAGGAAAAATAACTCTAAATTAGGATATACGGAACAATTTGTTTGGCAAAAACATGATAATGTAAACACATAGAGTGACGTACGAGGAAGAGATGGTACTATAAGTACCATCCCATCCTTACAAGTGTGTATGATACTACAGTATAAAATTTTCTCACGTAATTAATAATGAAAACCCCTGTTTTACTTTAATCGCCCAGGTGTTCACACTGGATAACGTAATAGATAACTACAGATTTTGACCAAATAGATTACAATCTCACGGTCGTGATTAATTGGGACAGACAGTACTGTCCCAAACATTAGAAACTATTTTCAGTGTAAAACGCCGATTTGGTTCCGAGCACTGAAGAAATACCAGCCCTGAAAGTTGGTAACTAGCTCAAAAGTACAAAGATCATTGAACTTAATTTTGAACAAAATACAGGCAATCTTTGCAAGCATAAAATAAATGACTGGCAAAGGGTTTCATTCTGTGAGCACAAAAGAAATCTACCACGTTTATTGAAATAAAGTGACTGACTTAAGAGCAACCTGCCAAAATTTAGGGAAGTGGGGACGCCGACTTGCCAGCCACGTCGTCGAATTCCGATTCATCGGAACCAGTCACGAAAATTCGGAAGAATTTACTAAAATGAGTGATCATGAAAGGTCGGAATCACGAAAATCGGCGTTCACGAAATTCTAGACAACACTGAAAACACAAACTATGTTTCACAAATATTATTGAAGAATGAGGAATTTTCTGACAATGTGTCACTTTCACGTACTGACCTCTTTCGAAAGTTAATGGAGATTAATTGTTTCAGTTTCAGAATTTTTAGACTCTTGTACAGAGACTTCGGCCCCACACCAGTTGACAGGATTACTTGCAATGTCACCTACTACGTATGCTAATCTTAATTTCGTGTGTCTAAAAGATAACATTGTGAATTTCTAAAATTCTGAACCGTTCTTATCATTACTACTACTACTACTACTACTACTACTACTACTATTACTACTACAACTACGGAGACGGGATAGCGTTGACGGAGTAGTGAGTAGGTTACGGGCTGATCGATATGGAGTTCGAACCCCGGCATGGGCAAAGGAAACTCTTTACCGGGGAATAAAACTGCCGGGGCGTGAGGCTGAACAATCAACTCCATCTAGTGACAAGGATAAGAATAAATGGAGCCATACCTGCCCCTACATAACTTCACGACGCGTACAGATACATAACTGATGCTATACAACAGCTTGGGGGTTGGGCGAGGTGCTAACAACCCCTCCCTGTAAAAACTAACGTTCAGAAACACTCACAGGCGGGATGATTTCTCTGGAGACAAAACAATCCGGAGGTAAACTACTCCCCTAATCGGATCTCCCG
>Ga0123357_10014878_pt1 | contig 10176 bp, 4 predicted proteins | sample TergutEmb28metaG_FD_89873 | JGI IMG/M metagenome (GOLD analysis project Ga0123357, IMG submission 89873) | Embiratermes neotenicus P4 segment gut microbial communities from Petit-Saut dam, French Guiana - Emb289 P4 | ecosystem: Host-associated > Arthropoda: Insects > Digestive system > Gut ... | reverse complement strand
GGTATTGTTCATCATGAGTTTGTTCCACGTGGTGAGACAGTCAATAAAGAGTTTTACTTGAAGGTCATGAAGCGTTTGAGGGAAGCTGTGCGAAGGAAGAGGCCTGAGACGTGGACAAACAAGACCTGGATACTGCACCATTACAATGCACCTGCTCAATCGTCGCTTCTTATCCGTGAATTTTTGGCGAAGCAAGACACGATTGTCGTACCCCAGCCCCCCTACTCTCCAGATTTGGCCCATGCGGACTTTTTCCTTTTCCCAAAGTTGAAGTCCACCCTAAAAGGTCGCCAATTTCAGATGATAGAGGAGATAAAAGAAAATTCGCTATAGGACCTTCGCGCAATCCCGCAAAACACGTTACAGGACGCGTTCCAGAACTGGAAAAACGCTGGGAGCGGTGTATCAACAGTAGAGGGGAGTACTTTGAAGGAGACAAGTCTGATTAAGTTGTAAGTACAGCAATAAATTTAAATTAAATAAGTTAGTTTTCTTTTTGGACTGCCCTTGTATGTGTTAATTAACTCCTAATAGACCAGTAGTTATGCAGCATCAAGTTTAAGATGCCAAACTCTACCTTTTGCTCGCTGAGTGGATTTATGTGTTTTGTACGTATCTCCGGAAAAAACAGTAATCATTGCAGTACAGCAGAGACCGGTTGGTTTTCACAATCGAGATGGAGTATGTTTACTGCACGGTACGACCTAAGGTTTGAATATAATTCAGGTTACTCATGGCCTGTAAAGTGTTAAATTCATGTGCTAACAGAAAACGACTGCGTGGTTTGTCACAAATAAGTTGGGGGTGAAGTAAGTATGTCATAACAGACCTAAATGAAAACAACATCCGATAACACTAGATATTCAGATGTCATAAACAACCTCTACGATACACTTTAAGTACCATGAAAGACTCTTTTTAAAATAAAAGGTGGTTCATATATGACCGGGATTGATGTCGCCACATTTACACACAAATCAGTCACGGTCATATTTGAACCACCTTGTACAATCTATGTACCATATATAGGCTGATAATACATGATGGGGTTACATCTTCGTCAACAATTTCTGATACACAGTCCCTGTGATATGAAAATTCTCTGATAATAAAATGAGCCACAACTAGTTTCTGATGATAAAATCCTTCCCATAAGTAGTCTGTAATGGTATAAGATGTATGCCACAAACTTGGCCTGGTTATAAAACATGAGTGTGAATCTTATGTATATTAGACCGTGCATCATTGTGATAGTTGAAGAATAAAAGACCAACTTCATGTCACTATTTATTAAGTTTTATTACACTTCTTCTATGCTCAACATGTTTCGGACATTAATACATACATCATCAGGAGCCTGCGACTTTTATATTGTATCACCACATTGGTTGTGTGTTCTTGTTTCGATGTGTGTTGGCGTTTCGGTGTGGCTGGTTGGGGTGGTATCCGTGCTTCAGCCTGCCACAGGGATACCACCCCAAACAGCCACACCGAAACGCCAACACACATCGACACAAGAACACACAACCAATGTGGTGATACAATAAAAAAGTCGCAGGCTCCTGATGATGGATGTATTAATGTCCGAAACATGTTGAGCATAGAAGAAGTGAAATAAAACTTAATAAATTTTGACATCAAGTTGGTATCTTATTCTTCAATATGAGTGTGGTTCAGTCACTGATAACAGAACCACAATAAAGACTATTATACGCTTTCCCCCTCGTGTGATAACAACACCTGGTGTTTCAGTACACAATACTTAATAAAATATAATGAACTGGAAGCATGTCTTGATCCTTTTATTTTAAAGCATACTCGTGTCATTCGTTTAATTAAAGTAAAGAAAATTACCACGCATTATTATGGTATATTTTACGGTGATTCTTCAGTCCTCGCTTACAGTACCACACGAACACGGTGAAAGTCATTAGTCATAAAGGCTTGTCTGCCAGTCAAGATTCGATACCGTAATTTGAATAAGGAACACCACAGCCGAACAGAACCGTAGCGTACTGAAAGCATCGTAATGCACATCTGTTTTCTCCAAAACAACGCCCTTGATGCAATAAAACATTAATCCTTCAAATACTACGTGAATTTGCTTTCCTATCCAAAGCTCCCCGATTTCTGACTTAGGAAACAGCATTATTTTTTGGAAGTTTCTCAGACTTCATCTGTTTGTCCTTCTGGTGAGAGCAACATGCAGATGAATATCAGTATGGAACACTGGTAGAACGATCCTGGCATTGGAAAGCAAGCTTAAAGACGAAGGTAAAGGTAAAGGTAATGTACACCAAGAACATGTCACGAAGGCCCAGAGGGGGAGAAGATATATGGTTCTACTCTTTCTTTAACCTCTGCGCTAGACTGAGTGGTCAACGCCACGTTCGGGCCACTTTACCACCGAGAAAGATCCTGTAATCATTGTATAGGTGGCTGGGTGAGCCCCAAGGGCCGGTCTGGACGGATGCGGAAAATCTCGCCTCCCAAGTGGGATTCGATCCCCTGACCGTTCAGCTCTTAGGAAGTCGCTGCACCAACTGAGCTCTTCCAATCCGCCTTAAAGATTAACCTGAATTACATTCAAATATTCAGTACGTAGCGCGCAGTAAACAAACTCAGACTCGGTTATAAAAAGCAGTGTGTTAATTCTGTAACGGGACGTAATAGATGTTTTTGTGGGAACCATACAAAACACATATATGCCTTTCGCATGCAGACCGTACACTTGTGGAATGTCAGAACATCAACGCGCATAAAGCTACCACTAGGATTTAAAGGGTTAAAATATATTTCACATGTGTAAGTAATTTTCCTGAATTGGGATATAATGAATTTAAATTTGGGCTTCGGAACTTCGGAATATTTTTCTTCTACGTTGTGGGACTCAGACTTGAAGACGTGGACTCTTAGCAACCAGACACTTCGTAGGGACGGATAAACGCAAAGCATCATCTGATCCTTGCTAGGATATCACACTAGAGGGGTCGAGTTGTTCCGAGTCGAAACCTAATCGAATCGTTTTGTCAACCTGTCTGTTCTTTTTTCCACTGGCTGGCTATTTCGACCTTTCTATCCGCACACTCAATCAACTTGGCATGCAAAACTGTAGATACATTACACTATCAGTTCACACAGAGCAGACCACGGAAAAATAGCCGCTTTTGCTGCAAATGCTAAAATATTCTCAGTTTCCTCACAGTTTACTATACGCTGGGTCACATAAATTTATTTTGCCAATCCAGAAAGCATACGTATAAAAGTAGACTCTGCGGCAATTAGGAAGCTCGATTATGAAGCATAGGTTATTTTGTCTTTTAAGCGTTCATTAATAGAAAGTGCTTTTGACGAGGACATAATGGAGAGCCCATTTATATTATCCCTCCATCCATCCATCTGTAGGTTTCATGTAAAAAATCTATTTAACGGGCTATGTGAAATATCTGTAATATTACCTAAGACCGATGAGTCAGTTCCCTCTTGGTTTCGTTGGACATCGTAGTTCCCATTCAACACATATTGTTCCAGTACGTTAAGAACAAACAGAACTTCCCGCAAAACGACTTGCAGTAAAGAGATTGTGCCATAGGACACTGAAATAAACAACTCTTTTCGGAAACGTTTTTCGATATTGTCAGTGTGTAACGAAACACAGGGACAAACATATGAACTTGCATTTTGATATCCGCAGAGCGACTTCCTTTTCTTAATATGGGTTTGAAATGTGCGATCGCAAAAACGATGAATTTTAAAGTATCTGTAATGCGAATTTGATTGCACATTTGAAGTTCTGTTTAAACGCAAATACGGACTGAAATTTGTCCGTCTTTAGATTTTCAGCGTTTCCACCTCCAACTACCCCCAGTCGTTGAGGCCCCCTCTTAAACTACTCAACGTTCCTCTTCGTCCAACTCTTAACAATATATCGTCCTATTCCTTGCTTCTCTTTTTACTTTTATTAATCAAGCAGAAACGCCACTTTCCTCCTATCCTTATCCATACTACACGACACCATTATTTTATATGTCGATACACTAGTGTTCCCTCACCAACCATCTGTGGTGTGTATCCCTTTGGAAAATCCTTCAAACCACAGCATTTGCTAGCATTATTAGGAGCTCACCATTTTCTCCATGTTAGCAGGATAAGGGGAAATGGTAACATCAGTTATTGTGATACAAAGATGTAGTGTGTATGTATGTATGTGCATATATATATATATATATATATATAGTCATGAACACAACAATATTACAATTAGGCGATATATAATATACAACTACATGTTTCGGCCCTGTGTGTAGGCCACCATCAGGTTGTCCAAAGAACTTAATAAGTGACTATACAGTATGTGTGGTAATTTTGGAAGGAGGACGAGATCTCTTCTTACATCATAAATCGTGGGATTAGTAAAAGTAAAAAAAAAAAAAAAACATATAAGGGGGTAACATCAAACGTAAAAAATTTATAATTCCAACATGCAAATTAGGTAGTAAAAGCATCGTACCGAAATGTTTCATCAATTGTTCAACTTCATGCTTTGTGCAAAACATAAAATAAATTACATATGCTATAAGTGCGTATTATAGTAGCTATATCGCTACTAATTGAAATTTTGTTATGTTCATGACTGTATGTCTACATAGATATATACACACACGACAGATTTGTATTATTGACCTAACACAAGGGGGATGACACACCTTAAGATCAGTTATTGTGATTTCTTAATATACATCCTAATTAAAATGAAAAATAATAATAAAAGGAAGTTCATAAATGCGACTAAGAATAAATTTCCACCATATTTATATTTACACTACAAATGTATCAGACAAAGGATATCACAGTCATTGGAGCACCTTGGCCAGGGGTTGGAAGTTAGAGAAGGCGGGTTAGATTCCAGGCAGTGGCGTGAAATACTTTCTCTTCTTCATAGCGTCCAGAGAGCTTTGGTGCCCACCCTGCCTCATACAAAATGGTTATCGAGGCCTCTATCCCAGAAGTAAATTGACATAATCGTGAACGTGACCACTCACCTCCATCTACTGTCGAGATTTAGAATGTGTGGAAGTATACCTCCATTCGCTTATAGCCGTAAGCCCTCAAGGCATTGGGTTTAATTAAGAAAAGCGACAAATTCACCTCTATTATAAATAAATTTATACGTATTCATTAAGAATTATACATGTATTTGGAGAGTATAATGCGATAGTTATCTATTCTAACTCAATAGGCGATAAGGTAATGGTGCCATTTCAGAAAACTTGTAAAATAAATAAATCCATAACCTACCACAGAAGATGGGCAAGTTCCCCAACCCAGGTCCTGCGGGACACCGGTACAATGGAGAAGAAAAGCTAAGACAGTGTTCACACTGCTTTCGTTACGTGCTTTTGGGCGTCTTATGTAACCTAATAAAATAACGTATTAATGAATTCCAAACACCATCCAACATCAACATGATTAATGAAAGACGTTACTAAACGTAGGCAGGTGGTGTGAAAATTAATTTAAGCCTATGTATCCTTTACAATTTGACATATATGAGTGTTCATATAAATAGAAACCCTTCTGTCTCAAACTGTAGGGGATGCACGGCGAGAGCTGATGTAATTCACTTAAAAGTAGTACACTTTGCTTGAAAAATTCAGTCGACAAACGCATAATTGTTTAATTCTGTAACCCTATCTGTACAGTCAGCTGCACTGTGAGGCTCTGCTGTTGCAGAGTAATTACAGACTGCCGTAACCTGCGGGAACTTGTGGGGTGAGGAACATTAAACTCTGCTGCGAATTTAGGGTGCAGCAGCAGGCTGGACTGGATACAGTTCCACTGATACTGGTATTAACGGTAATTTATGGCCTGTCCACCATCTTGAAGGACAATAAAGAGGAGGACTTTATGATGATGAATTCTACGTCACCATCTCCCTCTGAACAATAATTTTTATTTTCTGCTTCATCATCTACTTATTCTGCTTCTGCATTTACTTTCCATTTATCCCACGATTATTCACTAAATAATCAATCAGGCTTTTAACGTCATGGAATCAAAAGTGTCCGCTGAGTTAGTAAACTCTTGCGTCATATGCTGGACGTCCCGAGTTTCAAATGCCGGCCCGCAGACCGACAACCGTCATTCAAGACTTCGTGGCGTTCCTCAGTTGGCCCAAAACAATGTTGCTATATATACCTTAAATTAGGCCATGGTCGATTCAACTCCTTTTAAATCTATTATTCATTAATATATAACTACTCGACGCCAATTTGTATTAGCTATTAAAATATCGATAAATTATCAGAAGATAAATAATGAGTGCTGACTGGGAAAAGTCCATTAAGGAGGCGAAGGTCCGCATTGGACTGTGGTGCCATCTAAGAAGAAGGAGGGGGGGAAAAAAGAAGAAGAAATAAAGCGTAACCCAAAAATAGGGGTTCTTCCTTACAAAAAAATATGATAGTCAACTAGTCAAGAAACTGGCTGCTTTCAGGGAATAAGAATGAGCACAGTATTTTCTCCAACTCGCTACTGAGATTTACACTGCAGCAACTCAATTCAGTCCACTTTCACACTATATGTGGGAGCAACAGCGATACTTTTCACTTGCAGGGTTACGTCTGAAAATCCCTAGTAGTATTTTGCCCCCACTGATATTCTGAAAGCATCTCTATTTCCACGCATGCGTATAACATGTTCTGCACATCTCATCTGTATTTTTAAATATCTTAATATAGTAGATTAAGAATAGTTCTATAAAGCTCTAACAAAAAAACACTCCGGTAAAACAGCCGCCAATGGGCACGTTCAATAATCAGTTTAATCTTGTTTCCTTTCTCAGAGACTTCTCACTTAAGACCTACGTTAATGTAATCTTCCCACGTCAGACATCCATGTGGCCTTTTTCCAAAACTTTCTCGGCCGAAAGTCAGTACGCAGTCTTCGTTTCCCCACAATCTGAACACAAGCCCAGCGCTCTCTTCCATTCCGATTTCCCGCCGAAAAATTCAATATGCACATATCACGTTCCAAAGCATGCACTATGCTTCAACCAACTCATCCTTCTCAATTTAACGGTTTCAATATTATCTCACGAACAGTGCAATTTATGAAAATCCTCTTTCACGTACCTTGCTCTATCCTGCAACATCCTCATTTCTTGAATCCAAATACTCAGTAGAACCCGCCCGATGTTCAAACACCCTCACCCGTGTTCACGAGTTTGTGAACATTTAAGTGTAAAACAACTTGTTCGCGACCACGTGCTAGTGCTACAATACTACGCCTGTAATATGTTGCCAGCGTTGTGTGCTGAAATTGAAGCTTTGTGCACATCCTTCGTTGTAAGTACCCTTAACTTCCCGCCGAACAGTCTCGTCCCCTTCTTCCTGAGATTTCACGCATTCTCTCCAAGTACTGTACCTCGACATCCTTCCTGTGCAATATATCGCTGTCCGCCTGTCGTTTAGAAATTATTGTCTCCATTTGGGCTGTTTGCTGTTAACGCTGTCTGCGGAGCCAGCGATGTGTGGCCACGTCAGCTGCACAAGACTCTTGGGGGAAAAAAATAAATGCGACAATGACGTCACGTTGTTGTTGTCGGGTAACCGAGCGAATGAGGGGTAAACAGGTTGGGGATAAATAACTACCTTATATCAACCACCCTCCGTAACATTTCGGTAGGCCCTATGGTATTTTCCTTCTTGTTTCTTGTTCGTTGAGGGTGGCAAGCACGTAGACCGTGTGTCTAAATCACTGCTCTCTATCAGACTGCCATCCCACGTGAAGTCATGCTGAAGCCGGCTACTGTACACTTTCTTAACGTCTGACCGACTTCTCAGATAACTGGACCATCAAGCGTAATGATTCGTTCACCCCAAAGCGACCGCCGACCGTGGAGAGAGTAATGCCATCAGGAAACGAGAAAACAGTTACAATAACTACGAAGAAGCGTATGATTTGGTAAAGCATGGTTAGGGGATTCCATATCCAAAATTATGTTCGAATGACGCGTTTTTGTTATCACAAACCAGAATGTAAGTGCAGAAAACTCTGAAATCGGTAGTTTGTTCTCCGTACATTCGCAAAGATGCAATAATCACCGTCGGGTTTCCACAGCAGAAGTGCTGGTGCGGATTCCTCTCATATCCGAGCATAGACACTAGTAAGGTTTTCCCCAAGCGTTGGGTTTTCTACGAGTGTGACAGAAATTGCATAACACAATGGGGAAGCAGACGGACTTGGAAATGAAATATTGCTTGTGACATCAGAGTTAAAAAACTTTGCTTGCAGGAAGAGCAACTCCTATATTTAAACGCTTCCATTACCTGTAGTAGTTTCCGAGAAGTACACCGTGACGGAGGGACTGACACTGCACTAATTATACATACATATGTAGATAAAACACTGAAACAATTTACTTTAAATAGCATCAACACGACGAAATAGCGTCTCATTCTGTCCTACAACATTCAACCACACGGCGGAGCTAGCAAGATCTATGAACAGTAAATTATATTATTTAGCGAACTAGCGACGAACCTGGTGATGGGTGACGTAGAAAGCCGAAATATATAGCAGTGCTGAATAAAAACCAATACAATAGATCTGTATGGTTGTGCTTATCGGTTAATGTAACAATTTAAAGACACGCCGTCTTGTGATATTAGGGAAATAATTCCGATATCAGATGGAAACTGCGTGGTCCGGTGCAGCGTAGTTGGTATAGTAACTCATTACGGGCTGGACGGTCCGGGAATAGAATCCCTGTGGGGGCGAGATTTTCCGCACCCGTCCAGACGAGGGTAGCGGGTCACTCCCGGGGATAAAGCGGTCGGAACGTGGCCTTGACCACCCACCTCATCTAGTGCCGACGTTCAAGAAAGAGCAGAGCTACATCTCTACTCCTGGTCTTGGCCTTCGCGGCCTGTTCTAGGGTGAATTTTACATGGAACCTGTGGACTTCAAAGTGATTTCCCGGAAATGTGCTTTATATTAGCAAAATTACGGACGTAATTTCCAGTAAACTGCCTAGATTAGTAAATCCTAGAAAAATATAGCTACTGGATTAATTCAAAGGGAAAATGTTTATCAGTGGCTTGGACTTCTACAGACATAAAAAAAATCGTGTAGCTTGTACTGCTGCACTGTCCCTGTCTTCAGTTCGACCGAGCCCTCCCATATCATTGTTTAAAACCCATTTTAATTTTTCCCCCACAAACGCCTAAGTCTTCCAACTGGTCTCCTTTTCCACGTTTACACAGCAAAACGTGTACATAGGCCTATAGGCTACATAAAATAAGGCATGGCTCATGACTGTCTTGTGTGTGTGTGTGTGTGTGTGTGCGTGCGTGTGGCTAAACATTTTATTCTCCTATTCCTCTACTTTACCATCCCTGTGTCGACCAGCCCATACCGCCCGCCGCCACACATCTACCTCCTCTTCACAGCTCCAACTCACGTTGTTCCGTGGCCAGAGTGTATTTAGGCCATCTGAAATCCCTTTGAACACTGAACCACACGGTATCGGTCCAGCATCCTCCTCCTCTCCCCTGAACCTTCGTTGGGATAGAAGGTAGTCTGCAGATCGATGAGATGATGTGACATCAAATCCCTTTGCACCGATCGCAGGTAGTTTACAAGTTTTCACACAGTGGTGTGTGTGGGTCTGTGTGTATTTGCTACACAAGGATCGCTCAAATTTTCGACGCACTACACACAGTCCCTGTATAACCTACTAAAGTTACACAACGCTAAGAGTAATCGCGTTACCTAGTGAATTACGATGATAAAGACAGAATAAATGATTTTCTGACGGTCTGTCACAAAGGCTGGCACAGTACTACGACAAGTATTGTCCACTATCTGAGGCATATTTCATATACACGACGTTTCGAGAGTTCGCCGTACCCTTCTATGCAGGTGGTCAGTTGATTACGACCGGTCACAAAGTAAAATTAATCGACAGATGTGTTAATTACTACTGGAAAAGACACAGTAAATACATGAATTTTTGCAGCATGAATTATGGAACTTCATAGATTTTCCGAATACTTACTTACTCACTCCATGGAGCAGAGTCCTTCTTGAGAAGCTAACTGGTTCTGCAGCTAGTCAAGAAATTCCCCGCACTTTATGGAACCCGAAAGTTCATCACCGTATTCACAAGTGCCC
>Ga0123357_10014877_pt1 | contig 10176 bp, 6 predicted proteins | sample TergutEmb28metaG_FD_89873 | JGI IMG/M metagenome (GOLD analysis project Ga0123357, IMG submission 89873) | Embiratermes neotenicus P4 segment gut microbial communities from Petit-Saut dam, French Guiana - Emb289 P4 | ecosystem: Host-associated > Arthropoda: Insects > Digestive system > Gut ... | reverse complement strand
CTGCCTAACGTCCTTAACCCCATGCACGTTGAATAGCTGGGAGAAATAGTTCCTCCACCTAGCCACAATACTGTGGGAGTCTGCCACCAAGTCACCTTTCTCATCCTTCACTATATTTCATCTAGGCTGGTACCCCTTCTTAAAGTAATTGATGCCCCTATACAAGTCCCTAATGTTTTGTATCTTACTGTTAGTTTCAAGTTCCTCAAATTTATCTCTCAGATATGCCTTCTTTTTGTCCCTGAACTGTCTGCTAACTTCACACCTTACATTATTCAGAATATCTACATTGCTTACTGTTCACTCCTACCAATTCGATTATTATTATTATGATTATGATTATCATCATCATCATCATCATCATCATCATCGTCATCTTCTTTATGCAGGGTATTTATACTTATATTCCTGAGACTATGTCCCTAGGGAATACAGTGTTGCAGCTATTATGTTGTTACTATTCATGGTGCTTATATCGTTAGTTTCAGTGTTGAATGTATTGTACTTTTATATTAGTACTTTCCAAAGTATGTGTGCAGTGCCCAATATGGCTGTTTTCTGGAGTTCCTTGACTTCATGTTTTCTTGGGATGTTGCTCGCGTATTTTCTAAATGACTTTGCAACAGTCCCAGTCGCCCATGTTATTACTGGTATCACCTTTGTGTTTATATTCCACACGCGCTGTATTTCTATTGTAAGGTCTTTATATTTTAGAAACTTCTCGGCTTTCTTTTTTATCACATTTCTGTCTCCTGAGATAGCAACGTCTATTAACATACATGTTCCCTTTTCATTATCACGGATTATAATTTATTATTATTATTATTATTATTATCATCATCATCATCATCATTCATTATCGTCTGTATACAGGTTATTTACAATTACTTGCGTGAACCAAATAGCTGTAAGGTATATAGCGCTGCACATTTTCTGTAGTTACAATGCCGTCTGCACTTCGTGTGTGAAGGCTGAATTTCCGCAACACGTGGTCGGACAGCTGTTTGAAACTGTGATGTGTTGAAAAGTTAACAGCTGAGATGGCACTTCCTCACGATGGCACCGACGAGGGCCGAAACGCGTCGGAGTAAGTCAGAACAGCGTGACTTGGTATATCGGAGACAGTGCATTAAGTGTTGGTTTAATGAAGGCAAAATAAATAAATTTTGAGATGGTTCCAGTTGCCCCTATTACTCCTGGCATCGCTCCTGTTGTAACATTTCACATGCGCTGAATTTTTATTGTAAGGTAGTTTTGAGAGCGCGTGTCTAAGTGTCTAAATTGTGAATAATTTTGGGAGTAATCCTTCAGTGTATAAAACCCGAGTTTACAAGCAACAAATTTCTGATTATTCCAATGACGGCTTAGCGCCCCGTGCAGCTGCCCGCCGCAGATTTCGACGAATGAAAATGTTACGACACATCGCATCGTGAAGCAATGGAACGTCGGTGTGACAGAGCGAACAGGTTCGTCTGAAACGTCGCTACATGGCGTCGCATTTCGAGAATTTGTTTGGTCCCTATTGCGTGAATGTGACGGTGGTAAGGAAAAGCAAGGGGCGAGGAATGATAACAGACTGGCAGCGTCTGTTCTGGTAACCTTGTTGACAGTACAGTTCTGTTTGTACAGGTTAATCGTTCCTGACGCAATACTTACTTTAGAAAATTCGTGTTACTCAGACAAAGGCACAATGCCTTTGTGTCCATTAACCATTTAAAGCCCAGTGGTCACTATATGTACCAACAGTTTAACATTCAACAATTCTACGTTCTGCCCACACAGTGCATTTATGTGCTATGTGCGGATCTCAGAACAAACAGGAATTATTTCCCTATACAGCATTAACTGACTGGTTTTTATAGCCGAGACGGAGAGTGTGTACTGCGTGGTAAAGAATGGATCTTTATATATAATTCAGATAGCTCTTAGTCTTTAAAGTGTAGTTATCTCTTCTTCCGTTACATCTTCTTAAATCTGACTGAATCATATTAATTAGAAAGGACGAAAATAATTCCGTGTTACAATACAGTAGAATCTCCAATTTTGTGTACTTCTTTGTGTTTGGAGTTTCGATCATTCTTGGTAACTAATGTTAATAACATTATTTCGACCTTTCTTGACTAATGCCGACGAATCAGGACTGCATCAGTGGTTGACAAGTCGGCTTCCCCCACTCTGCTGCTATTGCGCTGATCACTCTCAGCTCTCTGTCAAGAAGTCAGTTTCATTGTTTTGTGGACTGAGACTCTCCTTCAATCATTTAACGTATTTTATGTTCGGGAAAAGTGATTTTATTTCGTTAAAAATATTTTCGCATTTTATGCTTTTTCAGGTTACTTTGTGTTTTGTTGTATAAGTTCTTGGAAAAAATAGACGTTTTATATTACAAATGGATTTCGACGTTTGTGGTACTTTTATCGGTCCCATTTACTCACGAACATCGAGAAAGTGTTTGTGGTAAATTGCTCCACCTATCTGCCAATTTATTACAGCTATTCCGCTTTCTGTTCCGGTTCGTTGTCTGTTTTAAGGGTATAGATTTTGGCCGCACGACTGTACCACCCCTGAGGGAAGCGTTAGGCGCGTACATAACACAACAATTTAAGAAACGATACATTAACAATTTATTAAAGAATGAAACTATACACAAACACAACTGCTACCCGTGGATCACTAATGTACAAGTTACAATGAACAGCCTCTGCTCTCAGCGCTTCTTAACTCTTACGCGCGTTATTAACTAAATAAACTGGCCTCATACAACTAACAAGGAATATTGTGATCACAATACATTACAAATTAAATCCTCTCGAAAACCAGGAATCGCTCACCAACGGCAGCTGAAATCAATTGCCCAAACATAATTTTAAGAACAATGCCAAACAGAATTTCCAACGACTACTCATCTCCATGGTCCCTCAGCAAGTGAAGTCACCAGGTCACAGATCATATGCACCAGGTCGTCTCTTAGACCAGCCGTTTTTCGGGAAGAGGGGGTGGTAGGATATTCAACCCTCCTATCCAAACCGGTCTTTCTACCGCATTGCCTGCCGCAGTATATCATAGGAAGTTCCTCAAACAAAGTGTCGGTTAAACAACCGGCACAGACTCCCTGCCTCAAACCAGGACCCCTGGGAGCGAAACTTGATGCCTGAAGTCCTTTCCAGACTCTTTCTAACTCACGATAGCACGTTGTCCTTACTCTTCCACGACGGTTTCCACATCCCAAAACGCCTCCGTGGAAACAACTTACTATCCCAACCACTCCCGAAGATTCTTGTTACGCCGGTACACGGCTTCGTGATAACTGGGAGATAGCCCTCGGTTAGCTTATCAGGATCACCCCCATCAGGTCCTCCGATGCCCGACGTCGTGCCCTGGGCCGCCCGTCTATCCTCTCATTGATAGCGGCGGCTCTCTCCCTCCTGCAGGCCCTGCAGACAAGACACACCTCCGGCAATCGCTGACGATGATTAGTTTCCTTCCTCCGCCCCAGGTAGTAGTTGCCGTGTGTAGTGCAAAACGCTCAGCTTCACAGAACATACTTCAGACACGCGACTCGAACAGGTTGAGCTCGTGGCGAGGGGTGACAGAAAACTACCTGGAACCTAAAGGACGAAGGTGACTTCCCTGACTAACACAGTCTCCCAGACCTTCTGGATCGGCATTCATCTTGGACCGGAGGCATTACGTTCCTTCGAAATGTCAGGACCCACTAACACAATGACACGGCGTCACATCCCAGGACTTGAAACGACAAATATAATCTGCGCCGTATGTGTAGCGTCCCTGTGGCAATGGCGAGACAGGAGACTGCAGAGCTTTGCTGAATTTCTGTTGTACCTCGTTGGAATGTTCAGATGTCGTTCACACATGAAAAGTTGCTTTCTGTTTCCGCAGTTGTGACACAGCAGAAGACGACGCGCAATTTGCAAATAGGCCGTCTGTCTTCATATTGGTGCACAGTATGAAGCCTTGCTGCTTGCGTACGTATCAGTAACTGAAGAAGAAAATGTTAGTATCATGCATCTTCATGCAACTTCGTGGTAGGCGTACTGTATTACATAAACACATAATTAGACTGTATTATTACTTGGAATTTTCTATATTTTTGCACAAAGTATAATATTAAGGAGATTACAACAAATGCCACAAAAGATACAAAGCCACTGTTTTTTTTTGTTTTTTTGTTTTTTTTTTGTAATTGGTTATCGATGAGCAGAAAGAGATTCAACGTATTTAGCTTGGATTTAAACCTTTTCATAATATCTGAATAGACAATCTTACAGTCAAATAATTAATAACAATATAGTGTTTGTATGTCTGTAGACTATCAAGTTATGTAGAAGCTTGAGATCTGACTGTTCCATAAACAGTATGTGTATAATGCAAATAATCTTTACGTTTTCTTGTGGACAAGATCTGAAAATGGCTTAACGAGGAATAGGCGAAACATGCTGCTTCTATCTGATACAGGAATGAAACGTCACGTCAAACTGATATTTTATTTCTTAATTATTATTTCACAAACCGGAATTTATTAAGCAGTTCTCCACCACTCAGAGACGTAAATAAAACTACACATTCTGGTGCAATGACACTTTTCAGTTTACAGTGTACATCACCTCATGTGTTAAGTGTGTACAGGACGTGTTTGAGTTTACATTGTACATCATCTCATGTGTTAAGTGTGTACAGGACGTGTTTCAGTTTACAGTGTACATCAGCTCATGTGTTAGGTGTGCACGCCTACAGTGCCTACACTTGATGAGTCTCGGTGTTCCACTTTTCTGCACGATGCATGTGACAGTATCGCCCCAACACATACTTTGGTAGATAATTTAAATGGCTTCAGTCTAGGCGGTTGTTGATGTTTTGTGTCTGAAACTTAGTCCAACTACTGAGTGTCGGACTCAGCTCCTTTAAGGCACGATGGTATCTATATTTACGACCTTAACGTTTAGAAGCCTTGCATTTTGCTTTCCACACATTGTGTTTAGGTATTTCATATGATTCTCACAATAAACTGCGATTATTCCCTGTATAGCACGAACTGGTTGGTTTTTGTAGTGTAAACGCCGTGTGATTTCTATGAAGCAGCGGCTATGTTGCATGCTGTGTACAGAATGTCCACAGAGCCCCTGTGCTTGCTAGTGACATGGTGTCTGTATGCTCCCCTCCATTATGCACACAAATTGCAATTTTTGCTCACGTTCTTCTGGACATCTTCTTATGTTGACAGTTGGCAGTAATTAGAGCATTCTCTGGTAGCCGTTTTTATGTCTGCAACTGTTGGTAGGCGGCGTGGGGAAAATTTCTCTTTCACAGTGTCCAAAGCGAATTGTCACGTGTCATTAAGTCTGGGCTTAGAGGAGGACACACCATTTCCTTCTCATGTCGGTTCCAATGGCAAGGTATTGTCCAAGTTGGAGAGTGTGTTGGTGCACCGTCCGTTGCAGGATAGCAGAATAGCTCGGACATCTGTGGAACAAACCATGTATGAGGCATGTTCAAATAAGCACTGTGATTGACAATTGTATCGAAAAAATATGGCCATATCGTATGATCTTCTGAAACTGCTGTTCGTATCATGACAAGAGGAAGAGACAGTCTCAGGCATGGAGACTTGTGGCCATTCTGTATAAGAATTTCAGGTCTGCTAGGCCATGCTGTGACTCATGCCGTCACTTTTGGTCCCAGGCCAGTCAATGGCGCTCGGACAGCTTTTCCCCTTTAGTCAGTACCGTGTCACCAATTCTCCGTACTCACCATCATCTTAAAACTGCTTTTACCAGAAGTACAAACAGACGAAGCGTGAGAGCCTCACAAAATTAATGCTCTGTCGGATATCGGAGGAGCCTTGCTAAAGAAAATGTTGTGACGTTATAGCAGGCTCTACACGGTTAAACAGTCCGCCTGGTGATCCTCAGACGCACTTGTGCTATTTGTTGCTGTGAAATGGAATTCTGGTGCGCGAAGGGAATTGTTTGGAGCCTGAGAATCTTGTATTCCCGCGAATGGAACGTAACATTTTAATCTTCTGAGTTGTTGGTTAAGTGATGAAATGTAAACATACCTACCGAACCTGGCAGCTGTCGCAACAGCACAGAAATCGCGGCGATTTACGGGTTGATGTACAGTACGACGAGGGTTACGTTCCTGAAAACATCGTCGTGGAGGGGAGCTGATGGCTGTGGAAGATCTCAGGAAAGACTGCACTGTAGTAAGGTCAGAAGTTAAGAAGTGTCTTAGAGGCACCCTGTAGTGTGGAAGGTTGTAATGCTGCTTTCGGATGTCACTGCAGTGCTTCCCTCAGCGCAGAGTTAGCATATAGGGCCATTACGCTATTTGACAACTGTCGGCTGTCGCTTCTTGTTGAAGGCTGATCTCTTAAACGCGGCCCGTCCATCCGACCGCGCAAACGCACGGCATAATGGCAGCGTGAACTGACCAGCTGCGGTTGTCACGTAAAATAAGGACGCGGTATGTATTCTGTGCGCACACACATCTAATTCACTGACTCTTGAAAGTAGTAGCCTACTGCGGCTGCGAAATTGCTGAAAATGGCAAACCGTGACTGGTGAAAGATGGCTGTGCATCTAGTCCGCGAAAGGATATGTGTTTTCTTCTTTCAGCGTGTGTGAAATGAGACTTGACAGCGGACTGTTAGATCGAGAACTATCTGAAGATGTAGAAACGTTGAGCTCTGGTGAACTGGACGTCAAATGCCGGAGTTCTTCAGACGCCGACGACACTGGGGTGTTCGATCTGTGGACGCTGAAGATTTCATCTGGAGGAATGTTAGGTTGGTAGACGTGCGAGGTGGAGGAGGAGACGGTGGCATAATCGTGTGTCACGGCTACCGCTGTCGCCAGGCGGTACACCTGCTGCGGGAACGCCGTCGCAATGATGGTGTGTCGAGGCGCAATCATGGAGTCAGACATGACGCCGAGACGCACAGAATCACCGTAGGTTATGAGCGTCAGGGACAGACCTGTTGAAAGAACCAGAATGTGTAGGGTAATCTGCACCGGCAGACGCAGCGTTCGGTGTGCGACCACGCCGAACTGATCTCAGTGGCACTGAAATGCTAGCGGGAATTTGTACAGGCAGTTAAGTTTATCTGATTTTCAAGGATTTGAAGTTATGTAAAGACATGTTTATTTTTACAAAGACACCAACTTAAAACAATGACAATAGGCCTGTTTACTGAGCGGCACTTCTTTGTAAAGGAATCGTGTTTCAAAAATGGTATCAAAAATGTCTGACCGCTCTTGGCTAAACTGGTAACAGCGTCATAGTGAATGTTGTCTGCTTATCCAATAAAACACACATCCTTACACACACACACACACACACACACACACACACATATGTATGTATATTTCATAATCAATGTACCTTTCTTAGGTTTTAACCCTCAATTCACGGGCTAGCAGCCTCGCGGCCCGTCCCCATTGTCCTTGCTCTATTTTGGTCACATTTTTCTCGGCACTTCCCACAATCACCCTAAACTACTGCCAACCTCCTCTCTACTTTCTGAAGAAATATGGCTCCATACAATCACCTTAATTTATTCTATAAATTCAGTCCGTACCTCGAAGTAAACACAACCTGGCCAGCCGAGTAATGCTGTGTGTTCATATAATCGTACGAGACACACAAATTTCGCTGTGTGGGCAGCATACACAAACTTCTAATGTTATTCTAAGACGTACGTACAGTAATACATACTTTAAGTTTCATATCCATGCCCAATACTGTGTTAATTGTTTAGAAGATTTTCTTTCGTTTAATGTGTTACGCCCGGCTGAATGTCTACCTACACAGTGAACAACGATACCCATATCCCTGCTCTAGGTGGCATTCGAACTGACGAGCCTAATGTTCTAGGGCTCAGTGCTCCTTAGCCACCGACATCGGTTATTTGCGTTATGTAATTCACTACTGTCTGTCTTTTTACGGCGGTGTTTCCTGGATTAATACAAAGGATTCCTGTTGATCGTTGTCATTTCTAAACTTGTTACTGTACTCACTGATATTGGACTGTGGTGGTCTCCAGTACAAAACGCCCTCCACCTCCTGACCCCAGATCAGTCTGCAGCGCGATGTACTAGACATTGCTGACTCCACCTGGGTGAGTGCGACAGCGTACCTCCTGGACAGATGGTTGAGAACAAGGCGAACAGCAAGAGACGGTAGGATTTTGGTGATGTGACCTCCGTCCAGCTGCCACACAGTTGCTTGGTACAGTGCAGGCTGTCTCTGTCGAACTTCGCTCAGTGTCCTTTGAATTTCTTGAACGCTCTCCTTGGGATCATCACACACCGGCGAAGTGGGTAGCGCCAAGCACACAAGGCCTTGGCCTGATAAAGACTTGGAGCTTCCGTCAGAACCTCGCGAAGGTCTCGTCAGACTTTCTAGAGGAAAGTATCTAGCTGTAGTGAGAACCGACTCTGGAACTGGTAAACAGAATTGGTAGAAGTATTCCCTCAGGGCACCGGAAACGGAACTTAACAAGACCGCAGTTGTCGATGCACCGACAGAGGAGCTTATTTTGCTGATCGTGTCAAGAGGAATGGGGTCTGACCAGGCGACCACTTTGCGTCCGCACAGTGAGACTGTCTGCAGCTGGTGCATGGCGCCGCGGTGAGAAGTGACGAGTTCCTGCAACAACATTCTCGGAGCCGTGTATATGATGTTGCAGATACAAAACGCTTCCTTGAGGGCCGCAAGTACGAGTGACAAGTAACTGCATGAATGTTCTATTGTGCATTCAGACAAGCCACGATTCACTGTCATTGACACAAAAGACCGCATTTCGCCTATTACGAACACAGGCACTGTCACTGTGAAGATGTAACACATCCACCAACATACACTGAGACACGACAAGAGAAGTTGTTTAGGGCTCAGTGAGTTCATTACACACGTGCACAGCAAGTTCGGGGTGAGGTGACGTTTCCGTATTTCAGTGAGGACTGCCGGACTTATGCTAAGGATCTTCGTATAGAGTGACATCTCTGTTTGATTCGCCAAATCCCGTAATTCCTTGAAGATGGAAACCCCGATTATAAAAACGAGGATGGTGCACATTTGGATTCCTGGGTGAGACTCCAGTATCTGAGGGTATTCTACCGGATCGTGCGTAGCCACTAACTGGGACCAGCGGTGTTTAATGAAACCACGAATGAGACTGTACAGTTTGGGTATGGCGACAGGGGTCGCCAGGAGTGCCGTAAGGGGACTGGTGCTGTCGACGGATGACGTCTCTTCTGTAGGATTCTCGTCGTCTTCGTCAAGACGTCTGTTGAATATGGCAGGCCGTTCAGGTGCAAGAAGCAGCAGGTCACCCAGACCGAGTCCTTCCTCTGACAACAGCAAGTGGTGGATGCGGATTAACAGGTAGAAACGCTCTTCTTGGCCTATGGAAGCGGGTATGATGGTTATCTGCCAGGGAGGCAGCTCGGGTGGAAGGTACTTCGACACTGTGTCGCTGACACACTCCTATGACAAACGGGCACAAATGAATGACAGGTCTGAGGGCAGGTTCTTCAAACTGGCCTATTAAAGCTACGAAACAGTGATCTGATTGCAGCTACAGTGGTGTCAGCTACCTTGCTTAACAGTCCTGTATACGTATACCCTATGGGGTTCTGATTCGTCTAACGCACTGGTTCTATCCTATAACCTTCTTGTCCACAGCCCGTCATTATAAATGACACTGACGTCACGACTCAGTACCAATATCGACAAGCCATCACGTTCTGTTAATAATTTGGGAGTTCACGGCCCCTCAGAAGGATCTCGCGACCTTGGGTTGGTGAATTCTTAGTCTAACAGAAACTTATCTGAAGCAATGTGAGGATATCTCAGCATTGAAGATTTATATTGTATTGCGGTGAGATAGTACACTGTACCAGCACTTGTGTGTTTATTAATGTTTCGGATAAACCCGCTGCCTCCATCAGCGGTGTAGAATTCTGATGTGCGTCATCCCCGTTGTGTTTCTTATAATGGTAAGGAGTTACATGTAGAATACGCGCAGTCAGACACAAGAATATTAACCTCTATTATTAATATAATGAGGGTTCCAACAACTACATGTTTTCGGCCCTACATGTGGGCCATCATCAGGTTGTAAACTTAGACCATAAAAGTTATACCATGTTGCGT